>Ga0315288_10002250_pt1 | contig 24993 bp, 22 predicted proteins | sample YL17G11_20_MG_FD_203454 | JGI IMG/M metagenome (GOLD analysis project Ga0315288, IMG submission 203454) | Sediment microbial communities from Yellowstone Lake, YNP, Wyoming, USA - YL17G11_20 | ecosystem: Environmental > Aquatic > Freshwater > Lake > Sediment | place: USA: Wyoming | collected... | reverse complement strand
AATCTGGTCTGGTGTCTAATCTGGAGAATGTAGTAGACAAGTCCTATCACTATGCTTGCAGAAGCAACACCCAAGGAAACTGTCTGCAACAACAGTATGTCAACCACTATTGGCACCCAGAAGACAAGATTAGGTGAGATCAGTATAAAAGACTACACCAGGACACAATATCAAATAGAAAAGAGGCTTAATTCCAGCTTAGTATAGTGGCATACAGAAGAGACGGGTTCTCACTTTCTTTTTCTTTTGGGTCTCAGCTTCCCAACATTGTCAACCTGTTCCGTAGGGAAATAGTAAGGCATGGTACTGTAGGAGCTTGGAGGGACGTTCCTCTTGTTCTTTTTCTTCATGCTATCTAATAGTACAAAGAGGTAAGTGGCTATTCTCCTTTTTCATCTTATACACCCACACACATGCATAGGCACGATAACATAACACAATACCAGAAGAGTTCATGTTCATAAAACATGAACTACGTTGAAAAACTTCTAGGGACTCCCTGAAACCATTGTGAAAAAGCAAAGTCTGCAATGGAAAGGATTACTGGGTCAGAAGTTGTGTTTTTCCCTCTTCCTTCTTCTTTGTTCCAGACTTTATCATGTACAGTCCTATCAGTATGAAGACAACGCTTCCTACAACAGGTGGAACCAAAAACTTCCAATCAATATTGGCATATGGCTGAGCAGTTACTATTGCGTACCATGCTATTGAGAAAAGGGTAAATGAAGCCAAACCTAGAATAATCAGACCTAGCCAAAAAACAGAGGTCTTTTCACTTTCAAACATAGCTTATCCACTATCACTACGATTGTGGACATATTAAAGATAACTACTAAGATACACCCACACATACACAGACACAATAACATAACACAATACCAGAAGATTATGTTATTTTGTCTCTATACTTCCAATCTGCTTAATGAGGGAATTATATGCCTCTTCAGTTAAATATTCACCTGCCATTGTCATGTGCCTCTTGTAGCTGATACCCTTTGGATATTTTCTTAGTTTGGATAAAACTAGGACCAATAGTTTCTTTGAAGTTGATCTTGAAGGTTGTTGCAACATGTAGTTCATCAGCTCATCTTTGTTCAGAAATATCTTATCGCCATGTTTTTCCAATGCTTCTACAGGAGTCAGAAGCTCCATTGCTCTGATTGTAGCTTCGCCAACTATCTCCTTTTGCCCATGGGATGCATAAAAGAGGACTTTGCTTCTTGGAGTGATCCCCACTAGAGTTGAATGTGCAAGATATTTCACGAAAACATTCCTTTGGTCAGCGAATATTCTGTCAACAAACTGCAGTGGAATCGGAAAGATGATGCCACTAATCTTCATAAGAAATCCCAACTGTCACTTAGTTTGCCAATCAAGAATGATTTTCTTTTCATCATTTGTCAGTCCATAGATTTCATAGACTAGGTTATCGATTTCAGTATCAGTCTTGTTTATGTTTTCCTCTATTCTTGTCATTTCATCTGTCATCTTGTCAGCTATTTCATTAAGACGTTTGTTAAGAAAGAGCATTTCATCAACCAAAGATATCATCTTGCTTTCTTGACCTTCACCAAGAGCAGTATGTATTGGGAACTCTCTAGCGTAGCTGTACATGAACTCCATAGTTAACTGAGAACGATTCCAAAGATACCTATGAGCAAACCAGCTTATCAGTTTGGAATTGAGAAGCCCAAGCAGATACTTCAGGCTAATCTTGGAATTCCATACTAGAGTCACTGTTTTGTCTGCATAGAAATCGTCATTGCAATATGTTCCTACTATTCTGGCATCTCTGTAGTTACCAATAATCTTGCTTCCACATCTTGAAACAATCCTTTGAAACAACAGTTTTTCTCCTTTGACATGGTAAGATGGGACAATGTTCTTCTTTTCAATGAAATATCTAGGAACTACGTTGTAACGTCTAACTTCCCTGCCTCTAATGCAAGGAATTGAATCTGGCGTATCCACTTGTGACAGATATTTGGCAACAGGACCACCCCAATTCACATCAGCGACTTTTATGAGGGGTGTGGAGTCTGAGAGTATCTTATTGAAAATGCTATGATTTTCATCATTGATCCAAAGTGGAAACCTATTGTTGTCAAAATACTTCCTGTTTGACAAAGATTCTTCTATCTTGAAGTTGTTTGAGAAGCCCACAATAAGTCTATCAGAAATCGCTTTCTCCTTCTTTATGATGAATACCACTTGCTCTAATTCAACATCCTGAAATGCTTCAGAAGCATCAATTACTCTAATGAGATTGGTGTTCAATAGATTCTTTCTTATGTAGCTCCATGAAGAGATGTATGTTAGCTGTTTGGGCACTATGTAAGCAAGATAACCATTGTCTTTGACTAGTTCTAATCCCTTAAGAATAAAATAAGAGGCAGTATTCCCTGTCTTGTCCTCACCATATTTGGATTTAAGGAAATCTCTTTCACTATCTGAGAGTTCAGCACCATAGGGTGGGTTTCCAATTACAACATCAAACCCCCCACCTCTCACAATTTCTGGGAATTCATCAATCCACTTGAAGACTCTGCTTCCCTCAACTTCTTTATCAATGAGTGAATTTCCACATTTGATGTTCTTTTCCAGTAGTGGGAGTCTTTGCTTTTGCTCTGCAATCTTCAGAAGCAGGTTGAGCTGTGCAATCTCTACTGCTTTCTTGTCCAAATCAACACCAAAGATGTTGTTCTGAAGAATTTTCACTTTTGCTGTAAATGGAATGCCAGTCTTCAGATCTAGCAGGGTCTGGCTGTAATTCCTATTATTCCTTTCATGGTATTCATTCAACACATCAAAGACTTTGATCAGAAAACTCCCAGAGCCACAGGCAGGGTCTAATACTCTGATATCTTCAACATTAACGTTCTCGTCTTTGAGCAGTTCTCCCAACGTATTTCTTACAATGTAATCTACTATGTAGATTGGGGTATAGTAGATTCCTTGTTCTTTCTTGTGTACGTGATTTTCTGTTAGCTTTGCTCTTTTTCCTGTTTTCTTCAAAATATGACTGAGATATTGTTCGTATACTGTTCCCAAAATATCAGCATCAATTGCAGAAAAATCATACGAAACAAAATCATCTTTTGTCCTGTAGAGACCTTGTATGATATCCTTCATAACAACATCGTCAATGTCCAGTGTGTCACAAAGATGAACTAGTTTGGGATTATTTGGGTCGTAAGTAAAGAGCTTACTATCGTAGTTCTTATCATAGTAAGCAAAAATCTCTTTGACTTTCTTCCATGCTCTGGCTTCGTTCTTGGCTTCCCACAGCTTCTTCTCTTCCAGCTCTCGATCTTCACAGTTTCTGATAAATAACAATCTGTCCAGAATTCTCTGGATAGCCTCATCTAATTCCTCTTCACTTAGATGCCTGCTTTGGTTGAGTTTGGTTATGTTCTTGGAAAGTGTCTCTCTGAAACCTGTGAAATCTGTTAGAAGTTGTTCATCGACTCTCTTCTTTTTGATTTTCTTGAATAGCCTTTCAGCTTCATTGTCCAATAGTCTCTGTTCGAAACTATCTTTTGAGAGAAGACAGAGTTCATCGAATCTTGTTATATATTCGTTATAGGTAATCCGTCTAAATTGGCTTGCCAGAGGATTAGGTGTTTTCCACTCAGCATTTAGTATCACCATAAGTTCGAAATTGGTCAGAATAGCCCAAGTGCAGCCTTTGTGCCATGAATACTCGATGGCTTGTTTGTAGTATTTGTAATTGTCTCGATCTAGATCTTCTTTCAGTGACTTGGCTTCCAGAAAGAACTTAGGTATCCCCCTGATTCTGAAGCTGTAGTCGACCCTTTTCTTGGAAATCCTTTCCTCTGCTGTAACCTCATTAGAGTTCTCTATATCCCCAACCAAGATAACGGAACAATGGAAGAATGAAATCCTTCTTAGTCATTTCCTCATTATACTTACTTACGTTACCTTCACTCAGAACTTTCTTGTATTTCTCTACAAGTCCTTCGACTGCTCTCTTGGATGTCTCCTTGTCCATGAAAACAGAGACTCTCTGATCAAGCTATAAGCATTTGCAGTGATTCGGTGAACTTGGTGTAGTTAGTGAATGTAGTGTAGGTAGAAAGAGATAGTCTTACGAAGAGAAAACAGTCTAAACCATGAAAAGGTGGTGCGGTCACCGGGATTTGAACCCGGGTTGTCGGCTTGGGAAGCCGATGTGGCAACCAGTGCGGACAAGACACACTCGCTTTCAGTGAACTGGATTCAGAACAGAAGCGAATTTCTGGAATATCTTCAATTCAAGCGTTATAGCGTGAGATATGCTCAGGACATTCTCAGTTATCTCGACAAGAATGTGACAGAATTGAGTAAGCCGATGGATATCATCAGAATCTTCGCCAAGCTATCACAGGGGCAACAGCATCACCTTAACCGCGCAATGCGGGCTCTTCTCAACTTCGCTGAGATCAAGGGAGTCAATGCATCCTATCTGAATGCGCTCAGGAAGGCGATTCCTCAAGATATCGTAGGCGTTGACTTGAGAGTTCCAGTTGAGGGCGAGATTCTGGAGTCGCTGAGAAGACTCAACCGTATGCCGTTGAAATATCAAGCCCTCTACAGCCTGCTACTGGACTCAGGCCTAAGGCTCACTGAAGCCGTGAGGCTGATCAATCAATTCGAGGACGCGACAGAGATTAAAGGCTTCTACCGCTGCACTTTGGGCTATTTCAGAGGGTTGAAGGTTGCATATGCTGCTTATTTCACAAGGTTTACGTTTGAGCTTATCCGGAAGAATCGCGAGAAGGTTGACGACAGGAATGCAGCACACTACTTTTGCAAGTTCCGTTATGTCGCACCCAAATATCTCCGCAAGTTCGTCTTTGACACCATGATAAGCGAGGGCTTCAGCATTCCCGAATCAGTGGCCGACTTCATCGAGGGGCGCGTCCCCCAGAAGATCGGTGCACGACACTACACCCAGCTATTGAGGCAAGCGGATGGGTTCTACGGGAAATATGCAAGCTATCTAAGTAGGCTCCGCGAGTCAATAAGTCCGTAGCATATGAATACCAAAAAGAGTGCGCGTTTCAAGCGCAGAACCAAGAAGGCTTTCGTATCGTTCGCGCCGCGGGACTTGATAAGCAGGGTAAGCGCAGCCGCGCCGTTGAAGCGGGACAACGTTCACACGTTGACTCGGAGGAAAAAGCTGAAGCTGAGATTCGGGGACATTAGGGAAGCTCACGGCACCTTCATAACGCGGTTCTTAAGGCAGCCCGAAATAGATTTCCTCCACGGAAGGATCAGCATGAACGTGTTCATGGCCAACTATTTCAACCCCGCGCTGATCGGCGACTTGAAGGAGCGAGCGTTCAAGGCGGCCGAGGTGATCTTAGCGGAAATATCATAACGCATGATCCAAGGCAGCCCTTGAACCAACCGACAGTGAGCAAGCTTATAAGTTGACAGTCCGCAAATGGAAATTGAACGGGGGAGAAAGAAAAAGAAGAGGCTTAAAATGGCGAATCACCAGCATGTTGCAGTGGTGAAAAAAGGACGCGAGGCTATTGATGAATGGCGACGGATGAACCCAGGCAAGATCCTCAATCTGTCAAGGGCTGATCTTCGTGAAGCAAATCTTAAAGGCGCTAATCTCACCGCAGCTTGTGCTATTTCTACGGATCTTGCGAATGCTAACCTTTCTGGAGCTAATCTCAGCGGGGCCAATCTTTCCTACGCGAGTCTAAGACTCGCCGACCTTTCAGGAGCCAATCTTGTTAGTGCACAACTTTTCAACACAAATCTCATAGCGAGCAATCTTTCCAATGCCGATCTTTCCAAGGCGAACCTTGAGTATGCAAATCTGGAACTTGCTGAACTCTCACACGCGAACCTTTCAGAAAGCAAACTTACTGGCGCTGTTCTTCTCCTTCTTTTCATTTCAGAAGGGACCGTCAGTTTCAAGCAAGCAGTCATGAGAGGCACGGCGATACTCAATTGTGACATGAACGATTTTGAAGGTCTCGAAACTGTAAGGCACGAGGGACCGAGTAACATAGACATTAACACATTGATCATGTCTTACGTGGTTGCAGGGAGGCGGTTTACGAGGGAAATTGAGTCATTCCTCTTGAATGCAGGTGTCCCCAAAAGTCTCCTTAATTCATTGCCTGAAATAGTCGCGGGTGCCGAATATTGCAATTCCTTCGTATGCTATGGGGAACCAGACAAGGTTTTTGCAGAGAGATTAGTGAAGGATTTGAGAGCGAAGGGAGCGTCATGCTGGATTTACTCGTTGGATTCGACGCCAGGCGAGAGAACATGGGGCGAGATAACCCAAAGGAGGCGCGAAGCTGAGAAGATGATTGTTCTCTGCTCTGCCGCATCGCTCATACGGGACGGCGTCAAAAAGGAAATTGAGGAGCAAATCGATGAAGAACCCGACAAGATAATCCCGATCTCACTTGATAACTTGTGGAAAGAGGAAGGCTTCGCCGTAAAGCGGGGCGACCGTGACTTGAAGCCATTCTTGCTGGAACGCAACTACGCAGATTTCTGTGATCCCGCGAAATATGGGGCGTCGCTGGACAGGCTTTTGAAGGGGTTGAAGAAGAGCGGGAAGCCCTCTCGAAAGAGCAAGAAGTAGTTCATTCAAAGTTTTCAACGTGCGCTATTGACCTACTTCTTCCAGATTTTCCAATCCCACTTTTTCTTTGTAATCCTTTCGAGCCACCATGCCTGCTTTGGGCTAATGATAAGGTCCGAACCCCATTTGGTGAGTTTATTAATCAAACTCATGACAAATGCTTTTTCTCTATCATTCTCCGCCAAATCATAGGCGTTGTACAAGTATGCTTTCTTGGAGTTCCATTTTCTAGGATTGAATTTCTTTATGCAACAAGAACCGATGACAAGTGTTTCTTTATTCTTTGTGTTGTAAACATAATAAGCCTTCCATCCGACTTTTAGGTGTTGACCGCAAACGCAATTCACTTCGTTTAACAGAAAATCCTCTTTGTCTATGATGTATTCGCTTTGAAGGACATTCAAAGTCTTGGCTTGACTATGCTCTAAAACAGTTTTTATAAATCTTTCGGGTTTTTTCATAAATGGTTTCACCTCCGTTCAAATCTCTTTCTGAAAGTGGGACAAGCCTCTTTCAGACAGAATCCACAATGCTGAATCTTCTTACAAAGAAGCCCTCTACGACGCTCTTTTCCATATTCGTCCACTCGCTTGTCGGTGTAGCCCCTAGAAACAATATCCTGCACAGATGCCTCTGTCTTGTGCGGATCATAATCGTCGCAGAAGTCAAACCATCGGATTATGGAGGCGATGCTCAGATTTTGAATGGCCATCTCCATCACAGCACCAATTCTCATCAAATGTCCCCCGCCACCTTCGAGTGAGATTTTCTCCTTTCTCACTTTCTTGAAACAAGGTCTAATGTCTAGTTCATCGAAATCCTCATCTGCCAAGATTTTCTTTGTATATTCGCGCTCGTAAGCTTCCAGTCTCGTTGTATCTGTGCGACTACTTACTGAACGTCTCGGAGTGATTGCTACCTCGTCAAGATCCATGTCTTGCTCTATCTTTGATAGCATCACGAGAACTTCGTGACTCTCTTCCCTCGACATTGGATTGAAGCGGGGAGCAGAGCACAGTTGATCATAGCTCTCTGCAGTCAGGCTCGTGAGTTCCTCAACGGTCACTGGAACGGCGTACTGCGGGCGGCCTAGAAGCTTCGAAGCGTCAAAGTGCTGCGTGTTAGGTATCCGACAGAGTCGGGATACGTCTCCAAACACACTCGGATCAAAAGCAACGTTGGTTTCGGCTTTCAGTTCCTCCATGAACTTGTGCAGGATTTGCTTAGCCATGTCCCGAGAAGAGAATTGGACTGGCTGAAAATCGATGAAGACATGAATACCTTTGAACCCACTGAGCAGAATGCGAGGTTGAATCTTATGCTTAACCAGGTAATCTACGAGTGTTCGGGCATGATTGAGAATGTCGCCCAGAAGCTCCTCACGAAGAGCCAAAAGCTCGGGCAAAACAGTGTTATCCCCGGCTTCCCAGACACGCCGAAGCTCAGAGAATTTTGCACTTTCTAGGTCTAGGTCCATGAACAGCGAATCTACAGGCGGGTTTCCGCCATCCTTAGGATGCAGGCGATCTGGGAAAGAGTAGACAGACACATAGAAATCGGCCTTGGAAGCAGGACGGGAAGCGTAGCCAAGAACCTTTTCCATATCCTCTGCCCAGAATTGGTTCTTGCAGACGCGTCGTGGGAAGGTTGGACTCCAAGCGCCCAGGCAATGTATGTCACGGATCAGCCGACGCCCTTCACGCTTCTCACCCATTGTGCCAACAACGATCCAGCCTGGACATAGATTGGGATTAGATTGTAGAGCGTCAAGAAATTCACCAAGGTGCTCATATATGCTTGAGCTAACGTGATGACTGATGTGACGCGGTGACAGCACGTTCACTTCTGTCGGGGCTCGGTTAACGGCTGCATCGAGCGCAAGGAACCACGAAGTCTGTCCTATGGAAAGCTGAGAAAAACGATTACATAATATAGTACTCGTTTTTGCCTGTTTCTCATAGGACTGCCTCGTTGCAACTGCTTTGATGTCTCCCAAAGAATTGTACATCAACACGTAGTCGCTTATTCCTTGGCTCCCAAGAAACTCTGGGAGGCTGCTGAGGAATTGTTTTACTTCGCTTTCATCCAGGTCACATGTTTTTACTAGCCTTTTGGCGCTGACGTATCCCCTTGCATCAACCAGCCTTTTGAGGTAAACCCAATTCAGCTTGTAACTTGCGGTTTTCCCATGGACAATCCATTGCTCGATAATGTGCAACGATTCCTCAATGTCTGTGCCTAAGGGGGCTACCGTGAGGAGAGGCTTGCCGATTGCATCTTGGATCTCAACATCAAACCTCAACCCTTTCTCTGTTTTTGCTGGCTTGAGAGTTCTCGATGGTCCCCAGAGCAAGCATTTCTTGACTTCTTCTTCCCTTGCGCCGATCATTATGGCTATGCTTCGGCTTTTCGCCTCTGGATCCTTGGCTCGTGAAATGGCTTGGTAAGTGCTGATGTGGACCGAGTCTGCCCTGAGCTTTTGGGAGACAAAGTGGAGAAATTCTTTCCCTTGCAAGTCAAGAGGATTGTCGTGGTAAGGAGCTTGCAATATAGCTAGCGAGTCCTTCGCGTTAACCGGTTTCTCTGCCAACCCAACGAAGATCCATATTCTTTTTCGTGATGCCACACCCTCAGTTAGGTCGCTTCCGTACCACGTGCTAGAAATGCCCAATTTCCTGCTCCATTCCCGATTCATGGTGCAGATTTCGACGTTCTCAGGTCCATATCTGTCGATGACGGCTTTTATCAGATCTTTGACGTGTTGAAGCTTCTTCGTGAAATTGTATGGTGATATTCGGCTCTTGTCGGCTACGACGAGGAGTTTTGAACTTGTGTTTAGGGGGTCTCCCCAGATGTAATTGCTTATGTTTTCTATTCCGAGAAGCTTCTCGAATTTCAGGCTCCCAAAAGTGGCCGTCGTGAATACGATTCGCTTTTCCCCTGAATTCTCCAGGGCTTTTGAGATGAATGCTTGCAGCGTTCTGTAAATCAAGGTGTCTTGTGCTTGGAGTGAAATCTGTTCTCCGTCCAATCCTCGTACGTAAGAAACAGTGAAAGAGTCCGCATTAACTGCGAGAAGCAGCTTGCTCAGCGTTATAATGTGTTCTTCTGCTAGGCCATGTTTCTCTGGTTCCTGAATAGCGCCAATCAATACTTCCTGGATTTTGACGATTTCGCTGAACGGTATGTCCTCCCGCAGGACTTCCCTTATTGCTTCGGAATAGCCTGCCATCATTTCTGCAATGCCAATCCATGGCTTGTCCGGATGAAGCTTCTGAAGCCTCTCTCGTTCAGCTTGTTCTGTTGCTTCCTGCTTGCTCTGTTCTTCCTTGGCTCTCTTGTACGCTGGATTTTCAACCGTCGAGGCCAAGTGTTTGCGGTAGTGATCGATCGCAGATTCCTTTCTCAGCCTTTCAATTTCTGGCTGTACGGATTCTATGATCTCTGCGACCTTTTCCAAGAACCTCTGAATCAGAGGAGATGACTCGATCAGCTTACTGTACGGCTGCATATTCAGTGTGTGCTCTTGGCCAGCTTTCTTCTCCCACAAGCTTACGGCGACAGTTGTGCCTTCTTGCAGCATTTGAACTTCATCGAAGACTATGTTCCTCGATTGAAACGCCAGCTTGTCCAGCAGATCCGAGACTTTTCTGCTCCTGGACAACACGAGGCTCTGGAGTTTCGCATATGTCAAAGAGTAGCCTTGAACCTGCTCAACGGGCATTTCAAATGCTTCTCTTATTGGGCAAGGAAGGACATTGCAAGAGTCGCAATCCGGAAGAGGCATGAAGCCAAGTTTCTCGATGCTTGGGTGTTTCTTGATCTGTTCTTGGATTCGTGGGCAGAACGCGTTCCTCATGATATGAATAACATTTATGGGGCGTCCAACGACAGATGAGGTCTCTTCTTTGACGGTTTTTGTGACGTTCCGATTTGTTCGGCAGACGAGTGTGAACAATTCGTTGCGTCTAATGCTTTCGCTGCAAAGAGCAACGGTTGCTCCTGCTCGTGTGGTTTTGTGAAGTTTAACAATGCCTGAATGGACCTCGTCATAGAAGCGTTTTGCAGTTGTTGCCCGAGGGTCCTCTTCCTGCTTCAAGAAGTGTTCGACAAAGTCTGACTGCGGCAGGTACCTTTCTAAAGCTCCCTTGCTGGCAGGACCTTCCTTAGCATCTTCCGAAATTTCGTCCATTTTTATTCCACTTTTTGCTCGTTTCGCTACTAGTTATACGAGTATGTCTGAGTAACACTAGTATAACGAAAGCCTTATAAAGTTTGCGCTACTAGTATCACTAGTGTGATGGCATTTGGACAGACAGAATAAAGCTCGGTTTGGACTTACGATGAGTCCGGAGCTGCTGAAACGTATAGATGAAAAGCGTGGGCTCGTTCCAAGAGCTACATACATTGAGCATTGTATGAAACTGTATCTCGAGTTGGAGGATTACAAGGGCGAAGAGATCAAGTTCCACGAAGAGATTCTCGCGACGTTACGAAACCTAGTGACCGAAGAAGAAAAGGGGAAAATACTGAGCGGGATAAGCCTCATCAGCTCGAAGATCGCTGAGAGAAGAGAGTCAATGCTTGCGACGAAAGATTGACCCCAGGCTTGAGCGCACATAGGTTAAGAAGTAAACGAATGCGCTAAGGACTCTAGCCCTGCTTGTCTCCCGCGTACTCCTCTAACAATTCCCATTCTTCAACAAGATTGACCAAACAGGTTTAACCTCTAAACTATGTTGCGCGCTCTTGGAACGGAGATAATTAGAGGATTTGTACCAGTTGATTTGACAAGTTGGTTTCGTATGCTGTCCTTAATCCTCATTTTTGGGGTCTTTGATAGTTCATTACATATTTCACGCATGTGACTGGTCTCATAGTTTTTGCGAACGTCGTTATAGTATCGCTCTTCAAGCATAGAGAATCCATTTCTCGCGATGTAATTCATTTTCCCCACCCATATAGATTCGCTAACATATGGCTCAATCGCTTGGATGAGTTTCTTTGGGTCATAGTCCAAAAAGGGTTCAATTGAAACACTCGTTTTGAACCCTTGCCAAAAGGCATATCTTAAAGATTCGAATCTTTCGCGGTAGCTAGGAGCATTTGGTTCCCAAAACTTCAGAAGCTCATCATCATTGGACGTTATCGTAAACCTAAATTGCATCTGCTCTTTGTGGCACTCAAAATGTTCTATTATTTCTTGAACTACCGCAAGCCTAGGTTTTGTTGTGATCAGAACACTATTGTTATCTTCCAGAAGGTTGCCAAGAATGGTGAGACACGCTTCCTTAAATGGGGAAAAATCAAAAATGTCGTGAGTACTGGGAAACATCGCTCTGCCTGATCTTCTTCCAAACTTCCTTTTAAGCATCTCATTCGATATTTTCATTTCTTTCCATGTTTCACGAGTACTTCGATGGAATCGATTGGCCATCACGCGAGCATAACAGTATCGACAGTTATTGTAACAGCCCTTGATACAATTCACAGTGTAGTCTGCCCATTCTTTTGTCCCTAGCGTAATTCTTCGTCTATCTGAAGCCTCAAGTTTCTGCGCAAATCGCATCTATGCACCATCCGAGAATAATGGCACTAATGGGGCGGGAGGATCTATTCCCAGTTTTTTCTTTATGAATCGCCAATTCAGTCTATAGCGAGCGAATGAATCAAGCCATAAAGGGTTTTCAATATGGAACCTTAGAATATAGCCTTGTTTTTCTAACCAATCTAGCGAATCTTGCACGACCCAGGTTGCACGCTCCAGATTTCGAAAGTCTCTGCAAAAAGCATCGCATACACCTTGTTCATGGTCTTTTATTGTTCTCCACAACATTTTCCATTGAAGCGGGAGTCTATTTCCCTTGATTCCTTTCCATAATTCTGGGTGCAATTTCCTGAAAGTTGTGAGAACTAGCTCATTATCAGGGGCATACTTGGGATTGCCCGTTTTTGAGCAATAGAAATCCTTGGTTGCTCTCACACCGGCTTCAAAGTTCGAACAAAGGATAATGTGAAAGACTTGTGACTCTCTAGGCTTGAAAGGCAAGGGGAGGACATAACGGAACCATTTATGTAAGGTATCCCTATAGAGTTGTATTAGCCTATGTTCCCTTTCCTCAATTGAGTCGTTGGTCAGAATCTTATCTCGCCACTCATTGTTACCAAAAAAATCATCTGCTTGAGTGACTGTTTCTTTCTCCTTCTCCTCCCATTTGGTCTCGTCTAGTGTTGTAGGCAACGGAGCAAAATCCTTTCTGCCTAAAAACCAGTCTGAAGTAAATACAAAAATAAAAAACTCTGTTCCTGTCTTCAGAAAACTCCTGATTCTTTTGGTGGCCACGCGTTGGACAATTGAGTAACTCACGGCCCTAAGAGGGTCAAAAAAATAAAGAGAATTACCCAAATTCGGAATCATATCAATTGTGTCCAGAGCCTCGTCGAGTGTCTTGTTAAGGAGGAATACTCTCGAGGAATTTGCAGAAGTAGAGTTTTCAGCAGCAGTAATAGAGATAGAAGGCCATCGCCGAGGGATGACGTTCTTCAAATGGCCGTAACAATTCGCATTTTCCTCTATCAAAACCACGGTCAGGTTGCGGGTGTCGGGACTTCTAGTGACCTTTAGGTCCATTGCGTGGCCAGATGAACCTAGAACCGTTTCATCTGTCTCTTCGATGTAAACCTCTCCAGTTGCGGCATTCAATTCGACTATCGCTGTATTATATGAGAAATTTGCCTTGGGCCCTCCAGATGTGATTCCCCACCAGAAGAAATAGTAATCCCTTATTACCTCGCATTTTAGCTTGGTTCCTGTCAAGCCGCTGAGACATATCGCATCTTCTCTAAAATCAAGCGGGATTGATGTCACCGCCTTCTATTTTTCAAATGTACGCCTAATAATCTTTTGCAGCTATTCTGGTCGTAGGACGAAATATCCTGTTTCCTAGTGCTCCCTATTTCTATGTCTTTCAAAAAGGCGATGCAGGCGCTCCTGATGATGTCTGTCCTGTTCGTTCTAAGAAGCTCAGCTACTCTGTCGATGCGCTCAACCAGCTCCTCTTCCAGCTTGCATTCTACTCGTTTCTTCGCTATGCCTCACCCCGATATCAGCACGCGCGCCGCTAACGTGGGCACCAAGGCAAATTCGACTCCTGCGATGAAAAACACAGGTTTAGGGGATAATTTGTCTTGAAGAGATGAGTTGGACTGTTCTCAACACATCGTCCCGGTAGGCTTTCGTTTTCACTTCCTTGACTAGCTCGCTCAAAAGGTCTGGTATTTTCCAAATTTCGATGCCGTACTTGTCCCTCGCCTGTTCAATCACGTTCTTTTCTTCAACTTCCCACACGACCAAGACTTTCTTGTAATCGCTGGTGCCGAAGATTCCCTCTGCAGTTTTGGCAACAGGCTTGAACTTGATATCATCCAGCGTGTCTAGCCCTCTTCTGTGCTTGCGGCCATCCCTGGTTTGCGTGTCCTTGAGCCTTATCCGGAAGCCTCTGTCAATGGTTACCCTGACCTCGATGTGGAACTTCTCGCCAGAAATCGGGTTGACCGCGAGCAAATCAATCTCCTTGCCGCCTTCTAGCATCACATTCGTCATCGTGAAGCACTTCTTGACCAGTTGCATGTAGCGGTCTACGATGTGAACCTCTGGCTCCAAAGAAGCACCTATGCACCATAGGTTATCCATTATTCTGATAAGATTTGCGGTTGAGTAACGTGCAAGAGGATGAACGTGCCTAAACAATACGTCAACGTCAAGATTCCCGTTGAGCTTGCGGACGAGGTAGACAAGATCCTTGAAAAGAAGCTCCTGGGATACCGCAGCCGAGCCGAGTTTGTGGCGGAGGCTGTCAGAGACAAGCTTTTTCAGATAAGAAAGTAGCTGCTTCTTTGAGTGCATCAATTTCAGCTAACTTGATGAGTCGTTGCTTTTTCAGAATGCGATGGCTTAAGAATTAGGTCGGAATCTACCCGTAAGAAACAGTTTGCTTTGAAGCTTTCGTCTTTGTGTTTTTGAATTTCCCAAGTCTTTGCTCAAGCGTGTCTATTGGAATCAGACTTGTAAGGGCTTTCACCGCTGAACTGTAGTCTTCATTGAATTCTTTCCAGCGGACGAACGCTGTGCCTCTTTCGAGCTACTTGCTGCCAAAAATCTCATTGTATCTCTTCACTCTTAGATCATATTCTCTGGCGATCTTTTCCACAAACTCCTTGGGGATCTCGAAATATATTGCGTCTTTTCTCAAGTCAATCTGTGTGGCTTTCATTTTGTTGATTTTCTGCTGCCAGAACTCGAATATGTCAGCAGGAAACATGAACGGATAGGCTGCCATTATCTGATCTAACTGCATCTTTTCTCCGTCATCCAGAAAAATCTTGTCTTGAGTGGCTCCCCATTGATATCTGTTGAACAGCGTGTAGAGAGGTGCATAGGCTTTCTCAAGTTCATCTCTCGCACTGTCCATCTTGTTTCTTCTGTCTTCCAAGACGACTTCCATATAAGTTGAGTAGCCCTCAACTGCTGCAAACATGGCTATGGCAAAGGACAGAAAGATGTCTATCTTGTCCCGATAGGAGAGACCAAAAAGCAGGGGAATCTGGATTGGTTCTCCAACAATAAGCAGGTAAATTTCAGGGAAGAGAAGCAGAAAAACAATTATGGCAAGTCCAATCACAGGAAAATAGACGATCAATTTGGATCTGCCAAGTTTGCGTCTCTTCAACCTTGTCGATATTGTCATAAGCTTCTGCCGTGTCAGATGATCACATCTCCTGTGAACTCCTCAAAACAAGGCATTACCCAAAACTAAAAGCAAGCTTTGGTCTATACCAATAGAGAGTGATCGGTTTTTTGCAGTCCGAGTTCGAGCAGTTATGTACTATCTTGATGACGCTTTCCGCATTCTCCTTGGATGGTTCCTTCAGAGACACCGTAGTGTGAAGGTCGTCAGGTGGATAGGCTTCATAAGGATTGCCACACTCAGGGCAACTGAACACTCTTATCTTGGAGTCTGTTTTGCCCATTTGTCTATCCTCTCATGGTCAGTCTTATTGAACCAGAAGTATAAAAGACAGACGACAAGGCAAAACTTATCTTGAGTCCAATAGAGAATCTGAGCTGAGAAAGTAGCTTGTCTCAAAATTCTCCAAATACTGAAGAAGGAAGCAATTGGACTGTGATAGTGTTCAGATGTCCAAGAAGGAATTGGACTGAAGCTCTCACAAGCGTCTTCTCTGAACTTGACAAGCAAAAATTGTCATTGAACCCACATTACACAATAAGATCTTTTGAGCCACCCACTGACTCTTTCATTATCAGCTTCAGGAGACGGCGGTTCCAACCTGTTTGGCCTAGCCTTCCGACGCTGAAAAATCTTGATGAAAAAAGAGTCTATGAGCGAGCTTCCCCGATTTTCCTGCTTCCATACGATACTTTCCAGAATCGGGCGCGTTTCAAACACTCGCTTTTAAGAAAAAAGAGGGGAGAGCTGCGGGAGATGTCGCCACTGTGGTGAGGGTTCGAACCCCAGCGGCCCCACCACAATAATGCAATTTTTAGGTTGGATTTTTGGCAGTTTCTTGAATAGTGCATTCGCACATTAAAATCTTATAAAGTGATCAAGCCTATCTCATTTTCAAGCGAAACTCGATCCATCCTATACTCATGAAGGAGGAATTGCTATGCAAAGTATTCGACATAGACTTAGCCTGAGTATCAAGACACCAAAAACGGCTAAGGAGGGGGAAGCCTTTGGTATTTCATACAAAGTCAGAAACATTGGCGACACGCCATTCCCAGGTGGCAGGATAGTCGTTGAACTATCATGGTCATCATTAGCCGAAAAAGTGTATCAGTCGATAGATATAACAAATCCGTTGGCACCTAATGAAGAAACACCGCCAAAAAAAGATAGCCAAGAACCACTAACGACAGGATTTACTTGGTTCTACGTGGCAGGTGCAAGCGCCTCTGACGGGAATCCCGTTGAAGTCTTCAAGAATGGTGGAACTATATTATGGCCCCATGCGACTGTAATCATAAACGGTAATAACGTACAATTCAGACAGGTGCTACATGCTATAAGGACAAGAACTACTGATCAGATAAATCAGCTGAACGCCTTAATTGCTACTACTCTATCACTCATTGCTGTAGTAGCACTTCAGGTGATTGACTGGATCTTAAGGTACTACTTGCATATCTGAGAAACAATCTCTTTCTTGGAAATAGTCCGAAGGTTATTAGAAAAGCGGAAGCCATGGCAACCACAGCCTAATCGTTCCCAACAGTATTGGTAGAGCGATGGAAGCAACGAGTTTTAGTAGAATCCCTATATCAAATGGATACACTCGCATCTGGAACAACTGATTGTAGTGGCTTTGAGCAACAAGCATCCGAATTCCGGCTTCGATTTCAGAGTTTTGCTGGCAAGCCTCTAAGAATTCATTACATTGTTTTCCAGTATTTTCTAGAAGGCGTTCTCTTCCTTTAACCGCAGCTCTATTTAGTGCTACAAGCGGAATTAGGAAGGACAGCAAGACTGTGATTGAGAAGAATGTTGACGCAAAAATCGTAGCATAAAAAGTTTGATGTAGAAGGTCGTTACGAGTGGCCACGTCATAGGCCATAGGAATCATCAACGCCCCTGTTGAGTACATAACTGTAGCCTTTATACCAAAGTTTGCTAGAACGCCCATTCCACCGAAGCCGTCGGGATTGTATGAATTGAGAGATAACTCGTACTTTCTCACTCTCCACATCATCATTACCAACTGAAATGTTCCCCAGATTCCTATACTTCCTAGCAAGGCTAGAATGATCCAAGACGCCAGATAGAAGACTGTGTAGGGTGAAATTGAAGACATCAGCACATCTTGTGGAGCAAGAACCAAAATTGAAACACCAACAGTTGCAGGTATTCCGATAATCAGATATCCGAAGCTTTCGAATCTCTTTTCATAGGTTTGAAGTTTTTTAATTTTCCTTTTAGCAAGAAGTTCTTTCAACTCAGGCCACAGTTCATCGGCCATCTTTCCTGCGTTGTATATTAGAAACGGGCCAATGAACAACCAAAACAAACAAGAGAAATATCCGAATGAGAGCGGTATCTTCTGATAAATTGAGAAGACAATAGCAGGCACGTTAAATGAAGCCCCGAATATCAAGGAAGAATAAATTGGGTCTAACCCGTGCTTCTTGAGGAAGAGAATGTATCGTGTTGTCAGAAATTCTCTATGAACGACGGCTCCCACGTACAGTACCCCATTTCGGCTGTGTCATTCTTCGAATTTTACGTTTGAACATTCTGAAAAGAAGTTTGGGCAAGAGTTTTTTCTGCAGTTCTCTATAGGATGTATTTCCACATGCTAGGTCTGCCCACGATGAACTGGAACTCTGTTGTAACGCATCAAAAAACGTGTCAAAATGATTGTGAATTCTGTAGGCTAGCTTGAGGGCAACTCGTAGATCTTTTTCAAAATCTTTTTCGCACGCGTTTGCATAATGTTGAGTTAGGAATTTTGCCTCGAAATTGCCTTTTTCTACTGCATGAATACAAGCTTTTGCAGCGAGCTGTCCGCTCCTCATCGCATAGTAGATACCCTCACCTGTGAACGGATCGATGAAACCAGCTGCATCGCCAGCAAGCATTACGCGATTGGAAACAATCTTCCTTCTAAAACCTCCTGCGGGGGCCAGATGAGCGTAGAAACCAGACATGTGGATGTCAAGCCCCTTTGAATCGGATACGGTCTTGCAGAAAGTTGTCAATATTTCCAATGGTTTGTGCAAATATTCCAGAGACCCTCCTATTCCCAGCGAGACCGAGGTTTTCTTGGGAAAGAACCATCCATACCCCATTGGGATTCCGGTAAAATATAGTTCAAAGATTTCTGGGTCAAATTTTCTCATTTCTTCATTAGAAAAAGGCACTGAAGTCCCCAAACAAAAACCTATTTCGTTCGCTAGCCATTTTTGCCGTATTCCCCCATTCTGGGCAACAAAACTGTTTGCGCCATCAGCCCCTATTATTAGACTCGTCCTAAATGATTTATTATTCTTGAGCTTGCAGAAGATTCCATCCTTGTTCCTTGAAAAGTCAATCAAAGCATTACATTCAACTAATTCACTACCAGCAGCCACCGCCAATTTAACCAAGAAGGCATCAAACTTGTCACGGGTGGTGGAAATTCCGATAGGCGCAGGAGCCCTCAACTCAACTGAATCTAACGATTTCGAGAAAAAGCGAAATCCCTTAACGTACTGCTCGATCAGTAAATCTGGAATTTTTTCATTGATGAGCTTAAGCGCCTTAAGAGAAACGCCCCCTCCGCATGGTTTGATTCTAGGTATTTTCTGCTTTTCAACAAGGATTGTTCTAAGTCCCTGCTCCGCGCATAGCTTTGCCGCTGTTGCTCCCGCAGGTCCAGCGCCAATTACAGTAACGTCATAGCCATCGAACACTCAGTGCCCTTCCATTAGATTATGTAGTTTATAGTCTATGCCAAATCCTTAAAGAATTTATCCTATTTGACCACAAGACCATTAAAGCCTTAGAATAGCTGCGACAAAAAAGGGGAGTTGCGGGTGACGTCTCCACTGTGGTGGGGGTTCGAATCCCACCCCTCGCACTTCTTGACGTATCTTTCATTCTTTTGGGAATTCGAGCTTGGCAGAATCTAGGTAGTAGAGGGAAGCAACTCCGGTTCTTTCTCCTCATATTCTCTGATTTGTTGATCTATGTTATGGTAAAGCACCTTGAAATATAGGTAGCTCATCACCGAGAACGCGGTAGCAGTGACCCCGACACAACTCCTCTCCAGTTCTCGTATTTGTTTATCAACCTCCCGCCTCTTTCGGTCATAGACGCCAAGCATATTATCTACATAACACACGAACGGAGTTCTATTGTTGGCTGTTCTAACCGCGTCAACAGAAAAGAGAGGGATGTGTTCTATTTTCGTTTCATAGGCATGATAATGGAAAGAAAAGCTTGTGTCTTTGAAGACAATCTCAAAATCATTCTGACTCCATGGCACAAATCCTGCTTCTGGCTCTGGTTCCTTCATCTCATGAATAACAATGTGACCTCCGACAACTGTCTTATCTTCGATTGCTTTCATCAATTCTAAGAGCTCAATTAACCGCATTTCATGGAATGAGTTTACCGCGAACAAGTAGTCCAACTTAATATCTTGCTTAGTGAAGTCATCAGGGCACATGAATAGGCAGGCTTTGGCAGTTTCGCTTAAGCCCGTCTTTACGGCCTCATTTTTCGCTTCACGAAGATACGCTAGATTCTTATCGACACCAACATAAGTCATGTCTGCTAGCGCTTTTTTATCGAGAAGAATTAGTCCAGCTATCAATCGACCAAGTCCACATCCATAGTCGACCAGGACAAAATCTCTGTTCATTCCGTTGATCTTCTCAACGAGCGCAACAATTGCAGGATCATATTTCCCTTCGTCTCCGTGTCGTACAGTAGGCGAATGCAGACACCGTACAAAAGTGTCATAGAAGTGGGTCAGAACCTCTTCAGGTGCTTTCGGAGGATGAAGCGATCTCAGTCTTTCGTAAGCTTGCGCTGCTTCTTGGCTCGAGCCTATGAGGCTAATGATTATAGGCAGGCTTGATCTGATGCGACCAAGTCGTTGAAATCTCTGGTCCCACGAGAGACTTCCGAAATCTTTGCTAGCTATGTGCATTGTGAACTGGGATAGAAACGCTTTCACTTGGTTTTCGTTCTCCAGCTTTCCTAACTGCAATTTAATCATTGGTATTCCAGTGAACCAATCGTCAGGATGAACATCAACAATGACGAGAACTGGTCTCAGATCCTCACTTCTGATCCGGAACCACTGTTCTGCCTGGGCTGCTCCATCCCACCGGAGTATATTCGCTATTAGTTTGTCTCCACCAATCTGCCTGGCTATATTCTCGAACTCGGCTTTGATCACCCTCTCTGCGGTGTTGCCATGGGGACTGGCCAAGTAGATGATATAAATCTCTGCATTTCTCGGAATCTCTGAGAGGTATTGCACATGAATGCCCATCTATTCAGACTCCCACCAATGATTTCAGTCCGTCATTTCGCTCTTAGCGCGCGCTATTTGTCCTTGCATCTTGATCCCTGCTGTCGCTACTGGAAACATCATAGCTAACTGGCTTCTCTTCTAAACAGATCTTTGCTTCGCTCAGGCCTTTTGCAATGCCTCTTCCTTCCCTCGTAAGCTGAATGCTTTTGGTTCTCCCATTTGCCTTGGCACCAATTAACAATCGCTTTTCCTCCAAGTCCCTCACAACTCTCAGGAACTTCTTTTCGTACGCATCAATCACCTTGTCGAGGCCAGCTTCTTTCGCCAACTCTTCAATCAAATCGGTCACAGAATTGTAGGTTCTCCCTCCGATCTTGCACAAAACGCTAGCTTCGCTATCGCTCAATGGATTCCCAGTTGGCATCGATAAGGTCGGCAAGAAAATTTCAACCTCACCGCCTGAATCATCTTTTTCCAAGCCATACCTTTTTCGCACTGTTTCTTCAGACATTTTCTGGATTCCTGGAACATAGGAGATCGCATATCCATACGCATCCGCTAGGTTTGATATGACATGCCATGCTTCCTTCGTCGTGGATGTAGTATCAAGCGCTATCTCAACGAAGGGGTCTTCACTTCTCTCTCTCTCGATACTGCAAATAAGCACCCTGTAGATATCCTCAACATCTGAAAAATCTGCATTGCTCTCAATCACTCCTGCCATCAAAGTCTCGCTTACGCGCTTTCTTAGTTCCTTCGCAACCTTTTCAGTAATAGAATACTCCGGCTTGCTGTCCCATATTAAGTGAATTCTCTGAGCTCCGGATCTGACTATGCTCTTCCAAACTCTCTCTTGATAGATGCCTACGGGTATTATGAGCACTCTTTTCGTTTTCTTCACCATTACTTAACATGTGTTAACAAATATTTAAACTGTTACATTCGACGCATTCAGAATAAAAGAGACAAAAGAGACAAAAGTTTAAAAAGGTCTAGGTCCATATGTTGTCACAGGAGATTCTATTGAACGACTCTGGAATTGAGAAACTCAAGAAGGTTGTCGTGGCAATTCTCTTGGCAAATCGAGGAAGGCAGTTTTCGACCAGAACAATTCACAAAGCAGTTTATAACAAGCTTGTAGAGCTAAAGGAATTACGGGATTTCCTTGGAAGGAACCTTGTAACTCACATCGAGGAAGTGACGGCCAACATATATGGTCCAACTATGCCAGAAGTATCCGCTGCGTTGACTGAACTTGTAGCCGAGGGAACTATTGGAAAAAGTGAATTCCAGACTGTTCTAAACGACAAGCTTGTTCGCGGACGCATCTTCTATCCGAAGAATGGAATTGGCTTTTCAGATTTAGGTCTCCCCATGGATATTACTAGGTTTTCTCTGCCAGCCTGTGAGACGACCGAACAATCGGTGACGCGCGCAAAGGAGGACTTGACGAACAGACTTGCCGAGAAGAACTACAAATGGAAGGAATCGTGGAATGCTCGACTGGCTTACACTCTTTTCAGACAGACGCGCTTGGTTAACAACCTTATCACTCAGGAAGAGGCGGCTGAGATTCTTGATCTTATGCATAGTTTCGATCAATCCTTGCAACTACCCAAACCTAATGGAAATCGGTGTCGTCGAGACGCGATGCTTCCAGACATCAGGAGCTTCATAGACAATCTAATGGAAATACTTCAATGCGAATCGCTTTCGGAGCATGAAAGAGTTGTGGCTGAAACCATGAAAGAATGGGTAAGTGAATTCGCTGCGAGCAACGATCTACAGCAAAGCCTGCAAAGCCGAGTAGATGAAGACGGAAATCTCCTAGTCGTTCTCAAAGGACAGAACGTAGAGAAAATAGTCTTCTTATTCCATCTTGATACGGTCAAAGGTTATTTCCCTCCCAAATTGGAGAATGGTCACATCTACGGCAGAGGAGCAGTCGACAACAAATGCCAAGGCATGGCTGCGATCTATTCACTAATGCTGCTTGCAGCAAACGGTATAGTTCCACCGTTCTCTGTAGTGGTAATGGGTGTTACATGTGAAGAAATCCCTGATCCATCCAAACGCGGCATCTTGAAGGCGATTAAACGATATGGCCTATCTCGCGAGAATACGCCATTGGTCGTAGTGCTTGAAGCTACAAACATGAATATTGCCATTGGCCAGAGACAAAGATGGACAGGAAAAATAGAAGTCTATGGCCTAGGAGTACATTCTGCCCACGTTTACCAAGACGAAGTTGGCTGGATCAAAAACAAAGCTAATGGAAAGATTGATGCCCATCTCCGATTTCCCGATCTGAGGGCGCTTGTCTCAAGAGCTAGCGGTGAGATAAGGGCTATTCCATTGCTATTGCCTAATAATGGCAATGGGAAACTTGGGAAAACAAACCTGACACTCAGCGAAGCATTCGAAGACACTACTGGCAATCAAACACCAAGTTCTGGAATCCTCAGCTTTGATGTACGACTCGGAGATCAAGACTCGAAGGACAATATAGGAAAAAGAATCAGAGAGGTATTGCACGCTTGGTTACCTTGTCCTTTCGGCTTCATTTGGAACCAAGAAATGGACGATTGCACGGGAACAGCAGACTTCCTTGGTTCGGAAATAGGAAGCCACATCAAGATTCTCCTTGAAAGACTTAAGCCCTTCTTTGACTTATTCGGTGCAAAACCCACTACCTATGAATTTGGAGTTGATGGACGCTACACTGTAGAAGCAGGTATTCCTACGATCGGCCTAGCACCTGGCGAGGAGCGCTACGCACATCGCGCATACAAATGCCCAGGAATAGAGCCTGAAGAGGATATGCTTGAAAAAATCCGCATTTCAGAAATGCTCAAAGCGATAATTGTGTATGCTACGCTCATACAACTATGCACATACCATAGGACCTATGAAGGCTTAGCTGAGATTCGGCCGGCAGCTCGCTGTTTTAGCACTGTGATTGCTGATCCAAGCAGCACGTATGTCACGTAGAGCGGGCACTAATGAGCTGACAGGACCCCCAAAAAAAGTGGGTTTTGCGGGTGACGTCACCACTGTGGTGGGGGTTCGTGCTAACTCGGACCGAGCGCATTGATGCAAAAATCTGACGCAGATGGCTCACTCCAGCAATCATTAATATGAGCACAAATCATCAATATCAGGGTGTTGATTTTGGAGTCGAACAGCAAAGAAGAAAAAAAGCGCCTAGAGGACAAAATAGGAAATTCCCTTAATGCTTATGTTGGTGGTAAAAAGACTTTATTGTTGCTTGCCTTCTTTACTGCGTTTATAATCTCTTTCGTCAACTTACATGGATTTTCTGAGAGTTGGGCGTGGGAAATTGCAAAAACAATAATCTCACTTAACGGAATCATTCTCGGATTCATTATTGTAGGAGTCACTCTTTTCTTCTCAGAAAGAGGTTATGCGACACAGCGATTCGCACAGGTTGTTGGACAGCATCTTGAAGACGCACTAGAAAACTTGAAAGTAGTGGAGCTTTCGGACATAGAAAAACTGAAAAAAAGGTTCTCTGCAAGTCTTGAATCTGCAATGTCAGAAGCTGTAGCTGTTCCAGCTATCATTCCAGGAAGCCTCCTTGCTTTAAGCATCTCAATTGGTTTAGCCTTCTCATTGTTTGGAGTCAACGATGCAACCAAGAACGACCTCATACTAAGAAACATCTTCGGGTTCATTCTTTCACTTTCAATCGCCTTTCAAGTGTTTGGGATTTACCTAGCATACAAGTTCATTCAGGATTTCGTAAAGCATGCCTCCTATTTCGAGATGGCTAAGGGATTGAAGAAAGCACTTGAAGATTTCTCGAAGGAGTTCGAGAATATCGTTGCAAAGACCAAAGAAACGAATTGAAAAAAGAGAGAGCGCGCCCGCCTTGATTCCTTTTTGAGGAGGATAGGGTCGGATCACGTGTCTCATGGCGCTTCTGGCGGTCTATGTCTCGTCACTGCCCATAGGTCAAGCAAATCTGGAAGCCTAGGATGCTTCGCAAACGAATTTAGGAACACACATGCGCGCTCAGGTTTCTCTGTAGTATTTCATCCAGTTATATTCATCAAGCAGTTTAGCTAAAGGTCTCAATTCTCTAAAACCGTTAATAGTCTCTATTGCTTCTTTTCTGCTACATTTTTTATCGCTCATGTATGAACTAAGCACGCAATTTGCTATCTCTTTCATCTTAGGGATGAATTTTGAGACGTATTGCTCATCTCTCACATATGGGGTAGATGCCCCTCTTAATCCATATGCGTCGGCGATGCTCGTGTCCCAAATGACAAATAAATTTGGATTAATCAGTGACAGTACCTTTGAGG
>Ga0315288_10002249_pt1 | contig 24998 bp, 19 predicted proteins | sample YL17G11_20_MG_FD_203454 | JGI IMG/M metagenome (GOLD analysis project Ga0315288, IMG submission 203454) | Sediment microbial communities from Yellowstone Lake, YNP, Wyoming, USA - YL17G11_20 | ecosystem: Environmental > Aquatic > Freshwater > Lake > Sediment | place: USA: Wyoming | collected... | reverse complement strand
CTATCGCTCCTCGCAATGACCGGAAAGCCCAATAAAATCAGTCATTGCGAGCGACCGCAGGGAGCGTGGCAATCTCAAAAACAAATCATGACACAGTCTCTCAAGGGAGAGGGGGCATTTTTGACTTTTTACGATTTCATCAAAGTTCAAATACCAAAATACAATTCAAAATCCAAAAATTTATTTTGGATTGTCATTTTAAACTTTGATTTTTGCATTTTGGATTTCTTCAAAGATGGCGGTCGTCAGGAGGGGAAACATGATCTCGTGGTGGCCGGTCAAGTGGAACCCCTTGCCCCCGGCAAGCGTCGGGCGGCGGACGACGTTGGCCATGGGGCGATAATGGGGAATCATATCCATGTTCACAGTGGTAAAATTTTTTACCCGGTAACCCAGGTTACGCACCAAGGTCAGAGCCTTCAGGAAAACTTCGGGTAAAATCACTGCGGAGCCCAAATTCAAGTAGACCCCCCCCTCGAGTTGAGAAACAACCGAGGCCAAGAGGCGAAAATCACTATGACTCGCCTCACCCGTTGCTGCTCCGCAGGCTTGCGGGTGCATATGAATAATGTCTGTACCCATGGCCACGTGAACGGTCACGGGAATTCCCAGCCTGGCTCCGGCGGCGGTGATGCTCATTTTCCGATGGCCGAATTTACGTTTCCAGATCATTTCTCCCACGGAGCGGCCGATCCCCCATCCCTTTTTCCAGCCCTCGTTGACCGCTTCATTGATCATCCGACCGGTTTCTTCAGACATGCCGAACCCACCCCGGCCGATCTCGGAAGATACATCTTCAGAGGTTTTCCCAACGAAGGCGATTTCGAAGTCGTGGATGATCCCGGCCCCGTTCATGGCCACAGCCTGGAGAAGGCCTCTTTCCATCAGGCGAACGATCAAAGGGCTCAAGCCCACTTTAATCGGATGAGCGCCCATTCCCAGGATCACCGGCTTTTTATGGCGATGAGCCGTTACGATCCGGGCGACGATTTCCCTGAAATCTTTGCCCGCCAGAAAGTCGGGCAGGGAATGAAAAAAAATCTTGAAGGAAGAACGGGCTGGGATGGGGCGGGCAAATCCTTGCACACTTACCAAACTCCTCCTTTTCTTGAGGGAAGAGGTCTGCACGCCCTCCAGGGAAAGGGGTTGAAAGGCTTCTTTCATGGCCAACCTCTTTTAAAGAACTAAATATTCACCGCCGAGCACGCGGAGAACGCGGAGAAAATTTATTTTAAATGAAAAATGATGAAATCGTAAAAAAACAAAATACCCCCTCTCCCTCGACGGGAGAGGGTCGGGGTGAGGGTGAAGAATGATGAGATTACAGGAAGTTATCTATCCCCCTCCCCTTCATCCCCTCCCGTCACGCCAAGGCGTGAAGGGGAAACTTTACTTTTTACGAGATCATCAAAAATCTTTAAACAAGAGAAAACAAAAAGACAATCCATTCGCTCAGCGCTCTCTGCGATCTCCGCGGTGAAAAATTCCTCTCTACAAGGGGTGTTGAAAAAGCATCCGATCCACCATCTCGCAGAGGACATGGCCGATGGTAATGTGCACCTCCTGGATTCTGGGAACGATCTGCGAATCTACCACCAGGGCGATATCCACTAACTTCGCCAGCTCGCCTCCGTCCCTTCCGGCCAGCCCCACTGTCTTCAGTCCCATCTCCTTGGCCGCTTTGATGGCTTTGAGGACATTGGCGGCGGCCCCGCTGGTGGAGATACCGATAGCCACGTCCCCCTCTTTCCCAAGAGCCTTGACCTGCTTGGCAAAAGAATCGGCATATCCATAATCGTTGCTGATACTGGTGAGGACTGAGGTGTCTGTGGTCAGGGCGATGGCTGGCAGGGGAGGGCGTTCGATGAGAAAACGGTTGACGAATTCGGCGGCGATGTGCTGGGCATCCGCCGCACTTCCCCCGTTGCCGAAAAGGAGGATTTTGTTGCCGGCCTTGAAAGCTTCAACGACCATCTGCACCGCTAGGGTCAAGGCCTCTGCGTTCTGGCGGATGAAGCGTATTTTTATATCCGCACTCTCCCGGAAGGCCTGGGCCATCTCCTCTTTCATATCCACCTCAACGGGAAAAGAAATCCTTTCCGCATCCATTTGGCCTTTTGAAGGGAACCTCTAAGGTTCATTGAAAAATGAAAAATGCAAATTTCAGGGGAGAATGCCCGCCCTTTTGAAATCTGCAATTTAAATTTTGCACTTTGTCCCGCTGAGGCGGGAAAGTTCAGCTATTCTGCCTCTCGCGCCGTTCCGGGTAGAGGATCTCATGGACTCTTTCTTGCATCCGCCGGAAGATCCGTTCGTCAAAGGGCCTTACGCTCCTCAGTCTTTCATCCAGGGCCTCCTTCGGGCTAAAGGGCTGAAGGGTGTAACGTCTGGCTCCCCGAACCTTCCGGGCCAAGGCATAGACTTCCTCTTCCTCGATGAGGGTGGGAACGAGGGTGGTGCGAAATTCATGGTCCACCCTCCCGGCGAGGAGAATTTGGAGGCTCGCCTGAATCCGGGCCAACCCCTCCCCATCCAGGGGTATCCCGGTGATGGCTGCATAGCGGTCTAGCTGCAAAGGGCCCTTAAGGTCCATGGCCACATAATCCAGGAGACCTTCATCGATGAGTTTTTGTAAGACTTCAGGGCTCGTGCCATTCGTGTCCAGTTTGATACCCAGAGAAACCCCGGAAGGAGTCAGCCCGGCGGCAGATCTGAGGTCCTGGATCAGGGAAGGGAGCCAGGAATGGAGAGTAGGCTCCCCCCCGGTCAAACAAACTCCATCGATCCATCCCTTACGCTTCCGCAAGCTCTCCAAGATCTCTTCCAGGGGAAAGTTCGGGTACCTCTCCGGCTGGAGGATTAAATCATGATTATGGCAGTAGAGGCAGCGAAAATTACAGGAGGGGAGGAAAAGAACGGCGACCACTTTTCCCGGCCAATCGGAGAAAGAGGTCTCGATAAAGCCTTTGATGGGATAGTCCATTCTCTGCCGTCGGCGGTCTGGCATCCGCTTTCAGCTATCCTTCTGCCTTCTGCCTGCTGATTGCTGATCCCGCATGGCGGTCAGGTAATTCTTGATCCGAATCGCGCCGGTCAAGGAAGAGTTGTCATCCATAACCAAAATAGGCAACTGGGTCTCCGCAACGCTGACCAACTCATGCCAGGCCAGGTGGGCTAAAGATTCGGGGTTATCTGCACTCAATACCTCCACCCTCACCCCCAGGTTCTTCAAATCCACGCTCCTCTTTACGTACTCGCACTTCTCACAGCCTTCCTTGGTGAAGAGAGTCAATCGGTTCACCTCCTTCATGGAATACAATGGACACAGGTGTTCGCCGCCATCATCAGCAAAAGATCTTTGAGAATCTAGGCCGATCTGCTTCCCGATTCTAATCCAATCAAATCCTCAGACCCACAGAGCCGGCCTCCCTTTCCCATTTGGGACTCTCCTTGTCGGTCTTCGGGTCCCCAGGCCCGTTTGCGGAAAAAAATCCTTGGTTGCGGTAGCGGTCCCGAAGTTCTCCTAATTTCCCTTTGTTCCAGCTCGAGATCTTCGTGAAATATCCCGTGATTCGCGTAATCCCTTCCACTTGACCCGAGCCGCAGTATGGACATTGATGGGTCAGACCCCGGGCCGTCTTCTCGCAGGCCGTGCAAGTCGTGAACTCCGGAGAGAAAGCGATCTGGTCGTTCTGGGAATTGCGGAAGACCTTAATCACAAAGTTAGCCAGGGATTCCTTGGAAGGCCGCGCCTCTCCCAGCCAGAGGTGGGTCAGCGCCCCGGCCTCGATCAGAGGGTGGAAGAGCCCTTCCTTGCGTACCCGGTCGATCGGATTCATAACCGAGCCCACGTTCAGGTAAGTAGAATTGCTGTAATAGACCTCTCCCCGGGAAATATCCCCTTTGACGATGTAGCCTGAGCGGGGAGAAAATTCTCTCAGATCCAGCTTGGCAAACCGGTAGGCCGTGCTCTCGGCCGGGGTTTGTTCCAAGACCAAACGCATGTTATGTTTCTGGCTCATCTTGTCCGCCAGGAGCTTCATGTACGCGATCACCTTCAGGCCAAACCTCAAAGCTTCATCCGATTCATGGATCTGTTTTCCCAAGTGCACCTGAATCATTTCATTCAGCCCAACCATCCCGATCAGGTTCGTCACCCGGTGCATGCGCAGGTAGGGCATGCCGTCCTTGTTCATGGTCAAAAGGGCCAGAGGTCCGTTGTCCCCCAGGGCCAGCAGGCGCTCTAAAAAATTCTTTTTCTCCAGGTGGGCCCGCACGGCCTTGTTGAAGACCTCCAGGATTTTCGCGAAAAGTTTGGTGTCATCGCCGGCACACTGGTAGGCGATTCGGGGAAGATTGAGGGTAACGTTCTGGAGGGCGCAATAGCGCATGCGCCAGGGATATTGGGCATCTTCCAGGTCGGATTGCTCCAGTTTAAAGGATAACCGGCAGCATTCGGAAACCTTGGCCGTATTCCCGCGGTCGAAAACGAAATAGGTGTTCCCTTTCTCACCGGCTACATCACAGATGTGGTGCAAGAAATCCATATGCCCGGGGGTCTGGAAGAATTTTTCCGTGATATGGACCAGCGGTTTGGGGAAGAAAAAGGGGCGACCTACCGCATCCCCCTCCCGGTAAACATCGAAGAGCGCCCAAACGAACCGCTGGGCTTCACTGGCGTATTCGGCATAGGTCTTTCCGGTGAACTCTCCCCCCGGCCCGATGGCCATCACATTTTCGAAATGCTTGGGAACCTCCCAGTAGAGGTTAATGTCCGTGAAGATGGCCTGCCCCCCCCGGGCCACGGCTTGCTGGGAAAATTCATAGATCAGCATCTGGGCCAGCTGGTGAACCTCCCGATCGCTCAAGCCTTCCAGGTAAGGGGCAAAGAAAAGGTTGACGGCATCCCACCCGATGGCCCCGGCAAAGTTGCTTTGAAGGGCCGCAGCGAATTTGACCATGTGAGCCAAGAGCACCTCGGGATGCTTGGCCGGCTTGGCCATGGAAAGAGAGTTAGGCAGGTTGAGGCCGAATTTTTTAATGTACTCTAACGACTGTCCCGAACAATAAGGGCGGTCGATGAATCCCAGGTCATGGAGGTGAAGGTCTCCGCGCATGTGGGCGTCACCGATCTCCTGGGAGAAGACGTTGAGCAGGGCGTATTCTTTCTTGATCCGCTCGGCCAGGGTCAGATTGGTGGCCTCGGGTCCATGAGGAACGTTGGCGTTCTCCCGGTTTGGGTGAAGGATAAGTTGATCGACGTCGTAGAGCGGGACTCCCAGGCGGGTGTGCATTTTCCGGGCTTCCTCCAGCCCGTGCTCGATGAGCTTGGCATCCACCAACTCACGAACCAGGGGGGCAGTGACGAGGGAGATCTTGGAGGCTACGATCTGCTCTTCCACCTCCCGGCTGATCTTCTCGGCGGTGTCCCGGTCGATGGTCGTCTCCCGCATGAGAGCGTCCACAATCCGCTGTCGATTCCAGTCGGAAAGGGTCTCGCTGGAAGTCCGGACAAAGAGGGCCATATCTGTGGTTTCATTTTCCACGCTCCCTGAAGCGGGCCATGAGTTCGACAGAGGGGGGTGTATGCTCGCCTTCCCAATGGCCGGGTTGGCTTGGCTGGAACCTCCATCTTTGTTTTTTCTGGAATCTTTTTCCTGCTCTTGAAGGCTTTGATCTCCCTGAGGGTCAACGAATCCCATGCACGACCTCCTGATAAAATGGCTTATATTGTATAGAAAGAAATATTTACCACTATATATTGTGTTCGTCAAGAGAAAAATTGAGGCCCCCCCCAAAAAAATTTATGATCGGGACTCCGGCTATTTTTCCGTAAGAAAATGGGTTTTGTCAATGGGGAAGCTTGCCAAGTCCCAATTTTTCATGGGTCTACTTTTTTGCTTTCTTTCTGTCTTGCCCCAATGGCCAGAAAGCTTCGTGATTCATAATAAGGCATTGATTTTTAAATAGGATCTGGTTGGGAACTTCCCGATCAAAATCCATCTTATCCCTTCTCCTTTCTTGACGGAATGGAAATTTGATTATCTAAGAAGGTTGATTTCCTGCCAATTCTGATTCGCTTATCTCCGTTCGGGAGGGGTCAAAACAAGACGATCTGGCCTAGGCGGGAGGGAGGTTTGCGAAGCTAAAATCGGGTGGGACTTCTCGAAGATTGACCGACTCTCTCTTTTTCCTCGGCTTCCATTGCGGAACCAATACGAAGAGGCTCAGGAGAAGTCATGCCCCGCCCCTCCACCCAAGCCACTATCAAAGGTAGATTTAAAAGTGAAGGGGCAATGGGGGAAGGGGTGATGAAGAGATTCACCCCGACCCTTAGGGGCGAGGAGGGCACGGGAAAAGGTCTTCTCAGCTGAGTCCTTCGGCAACCTTCACCGTAAGGTCTCCCATCATATTTGTGTAACTTCCCAACTCATTATCATACCATCCGTAGATTACGGCTTGGGTGACGGGTATTTCCGCTATGCAGGGGCCTTCTTTTTTCAAGGCTCCCTGAGGCAATCCCGGAATCTTGGACAGGTCGATGCAAATGTGGGCCGTTCGAGTGTGGGTCTCCTGGCCCTCGATGACCGCCGCAGCCCAAGGGGTTCCGATGATGTCCGAAGAGACATTCTGCCGGTCGCTGTAGCGCAGGTACTTGGACATGTACGTCTCGGAAGCTTTCTGATAAACTTGGTTGATCCTTTCCCGATTGATGGGATGATCCAGGCTTTCGTCCTGAATGTTTAGGACCAGAACGATCAGGGATCCAGTGCTGGTGGGAATGCGCACCGATTCCGCGATAAACCCGATGCGTTTCATCTCGGGAATCACCAGCGCCAGAGCCTTGGCCGCCCCCGTCGAAGTGAGGATGATATTGTTCATGATCGACCGGTTCTTCCTCAGGTCCTTCGACTTGGGGTCGGGGAGGCGATCCAGCACTTCCTGCGATCCGGTGGCGGCATGGACGGTCACCATCGAGGCCGAAAGGATTTTATCCGCCCCGAAGTAATCCAGCAAGGGCTTGACCATGAAGGCCAGACAGGTGGTGGTGCAGGAGGCGGCTGAAATCATGCGGTGCTGGTTGGAATGGTAGTGGTCGTCGTTAATTCCAAACACCGTGGTCATGGCATCTTGGGGCATGGAAAGGGCTTTGTCCTTGATCTTGAACGGCGCAGAAACGATTACTTTCTGGGCTCCCGCTTCCAGGTGCCCCTGGATGGATCCATTCTTTTGATCCGGGGGAGCAGTGGGGTCTAAAAACTTTCCCGCGGTGTCCACCACCAGGGGAACTCCCAGGGTTCTCCAGGGGAGGTCTTTGGGGTTGCGGTCCTTTCGCAGGATGGTAACCGGCGTCCCGTTGACCTGGAACGTTCCGTGCTCTTCATTTAAATTCTCTATGACCCGGCCCGCTCTATGGCCGTAAAGGTATTGGCCCAAATAACCGTAGGTACTGTCGCGTTCGAGGTAATTGGCAATATCCTCCAGACCCCCTCCCGCTTCCCTGCCGATGTTGACGACGAGCTCTGAGAAATAGCCCCTGGCCACATGATGCCAAACCGAGAGTTTTCCGATCCGGCCGAGTCCGTTCATTCCCAATTTGAGTGGGCTTCTTTCCCGCTGATTCGTCTTAAGTCCTTCAGATTTAAGATGATGCGTCATGGCAGGACCTCCTTCCCCCGGCGTTGCCGGAAATGAAAATGGGATGTAACATAAAATTCTAAGAGAACCCAAATGCCCAAAACTCTGATCTGGAGGATGCTTGGATTATTGAGTTCATAGCAGAACCTCTTGCAAAACTCTTGAAAGCAAGAGGAAATCGTCATTCCGGGCAAGCGAAGCCCTGCACCGCATGGTGTTCAGGGCGAAGCGCGAACCGGAATCCAGTCCCGCCGAAGGCGGGATTCAATCAATTCGGGATTCCGGCTTCGTTAGAAATACGCCTCCTTTTTCAGGCGAAACCTCCAGGGATCCGAGGGTGACTTTATGGCTAACCAATTAATATGGTTTACCATTTCATCCATTCGCGGGTGCCACGCCCCCAGGCGGGGCATGGGAAATTTCGCCGGAATGACGGAGTAAGTGACTTTTGCAAGAGGCTCAACAATTAGATTCCCTTACGAATGAAATTATGTAAAATATTAACAAATTTCAGAAATCCCCCCTTGCCCCCCTGAAGCTGTGAAATAATCCCCTAAATCACCCCCACCCCTGAACCATATGAGGTTCAGGGCTTTTGTCCTGCACCCCACGTGGTGCAGGGCCTCGCCCTCCCCCATCAAGGGGGAGGGAATTCCTTTCATATTTCAAATTCTTCACAGCTCCCCTTTAGAAAGGGGGGTTGGGGGGATTTTGAGCGAGTTCCTGATTGGTTCCGGTTTGGCCGGGTTAGGATGTTAGATTTCATTTTGGTAACTTCCCCAGGAAGAGGTCCTACACCAAGCCGTGGTAGGGCTCCCCCTCGTCTTTAATCTCATGCTTTCCGAGATAGACCAGACCTTTTCTTCCATCCAAGCTTATGTAATCGCCCTGTTTTACGAGCGTGCGGTTGATCAGGCAACGGCCCTCGTTTTCCAGGATCACCAGATTGTGGCAGCCAACGACAGCGGTTTTGTCCAGCTCAAAAGCCACGATGGCCGCATGAGAGGTTTGGCCTCCTTTGGCGGTCAGTAGGCCGTCGGTGAGGGATATCTCCTGGATGTCTTCTGGCACAGTGTCCGAACGCACCAAAATAAGAGGAATATCTGGCTCCTCCTTCCGTAAGCGCTGAATGTCCTTTAGGGTAAACACGACTCTCCCGGAAAGGGCCCCGCCGCTCACTCCGATACCTTTCCCGATAAAACTCTCCTGCAGGGAAGTCGAGGGAGAAAAGACCTCAAATTTTTCCCTCTTCGTAGAAACCATATCTCGGTTCTGAAGGATGTAGAGGCCGGCTTCCTTCGGGCTTTCGTAGGTAAACTCAACTTCCTGTGGATTCCACTTTTTCTCGTAAACCAGGGTCTTGGTGATCTCAAAAAGCCTCCTATAGACTTCGGGAAAATCTTCTTCGAGGGAGAGGCCCCCCTCCCTTTCGTCCATCTGCTTCTGCTCTCGGGAAATCGGATAAGTGGAAACCAGCCCCCCCACGATATCCTCACCCTGGTTGCCCGGAGTGAAATCCCCCCATAATTCCACCCGCCTGATTTTGCGGTAAGGATGGGCGGTAAAAACCACCCCGCTACCCGAGGAGAGGCTGAGATTTCCAAAGACCATGGCCTGGACAATAACGGCGGTCCCCCAGGAATCCGAGATGCCCATGATCTCCCGGTACTGTTTGGCCTTTGTTGAATCCCAGGAGCTAAGGACCTGCTGGATGGCCACTTGAAGTTGGGCCCAGGGGTCCTCGTAGAGGGTGATATGCTTTTCCTCCACCGCTCGCCGATAAGCCAGGGCCAACTGTTTCATCTCTTGCCAGGAGAATTGCCTTTTCTTCTCCACCCCGTGCCTGGATTTGTGTTTGCGCATGATCTCACTGAAGACATCCCGCTCCATACCGAAAGACATACCCCAAGACTGGATGAATCGCCGGTAATTGTCCCAGGCAAACCAGGCTTCCCCGGTGGACCGGGCCAAACCCTCCACGATCTCTTCATTGATGCCCACATTCAGGAGGGTGGCCATCATCCCGGGCATGGAGATCGTCGCTCCGCTCCGCACCGCCAGGAGCAGTGGATGGTCAGGGCTCCCATATTCTCTTCCGGTGGCCCGCTCAATCTGCTGAATGCCGGAGCGGATTTCCCGGTCCAGATGATCGTGAGCGTGCTTGTACTGCTCGATGATGCGCCAGCAACGAAAAACCTCCGTGGTGACGATAAAACCCGGGGGCACCGGGACGCCCTCCGAAGCCAGGACGGCTAAATTGTACCCTTTACTCCCGAGGTGAATCAGGTCGTTGGTCAGAGAGTTGGGACGGTGGATGGGACAGCAGACTTTTTTCGGGTCGTAGGTCATCAGGAGGTCTAGGTCATCTTCGTTTAGGGTCTCTTTCTGCTCGGAGAGGGTCAATTGAATCCGGGCCAGAAAATTATCCAGGGACTGCAGGCCAAAGGTGCCGGAGATCAAGCCCCGGAGAAACCTTTCCCCGATTTGGTGGATGAACTCGCTGGGGCCGACCTCTTCCCCCGCGGGGGGAAAATAGTTGGGGAGAAGGTTCTCCCGGCCCATCTGGCGGATCAAGTCGTTGAGGTTGTTCTTGTGGGCGTTGACATAGTAGACGGAAAGAATGTCCTTGACCCCTTCGGAGAATCCCCGAAAAATGTCTAAGTACTGGGTGAAGCCGAATCGCTTAATCTCCAGCGATTTTTCTAAAAGCTTCAGGTGTGTGTCCAGGCGGTGGGAAGAGATCCCGTCGACTTGCATGGCCCGGAAGAAGTAACGAATGACCATGATGACCTGAAAGAAAGTAGCCCGGGTGATGAAGGAGAGGTCGAGGGAATCGATCAATCTCTCAAAATAGATATTCGCCAGGTTTTCCAGGCGGAAGCTCAGGCCGAGGGCATCGAACTTCTTCTCCCGGTACCGCCCATACATGGAAGGGATGTCCACGGCGATGTGCCTCTTGCGGTAGATATCCTCCCGGGCTTCAAACCGCTGGGGGGAAACAATGATTTCTTTCAGTCCTTCCAAGTAGGTCAGAAGGCTCTCCAGGCCTTCCAGGGTATCATTTCGGTCCAGGACCTTCTGGAGTTGCTCCAGACCTTCGAAACCCCACCGGGAAGCTTCTTGCAGATGGTAGCCAATTTCCTGGAAACCCAGGTTGTACTTCTGGTTGACCAGGCGGTATATCTTAATCAGCAGGGCCACCCGCTCTTTTTCCGTTTCGGAGATGGATGGTTCCCGCGCCATAAAATCCTCGATCTCGGAATCGGTCAACCCCAGGAGGTCTTCCTCCTTTGAAAACCCCTTCTCCTCGTAGATTTTCCGGACCACCCGGTGGACTTCATCGACGAAAGAGCCTTCCGTTTCCAGGGTTTCGTAGATCTCTGGAGGAAGAAAGCTGCTCAGTCCACTTTTCTCCTTCAGCCGCCAGAACCGGAATATCTCTTTGATAAAACCCTCGATCAGGTTGCTGCTTTCCACGTGGCTCTGCTTGCGCAGGAAGTGGATGAGGACATCCTTCCGGTGGTATATTTCATCGATTTCCGTGGTCACGTCCCGTAGCCGGCCTTCGGCCCCGATTTCATTGAAGTAGACCGGAAGAAGTTTGGCCAGTTGCTTGATCAAGTTGTAGACCGGCTCAATGTCGGCGTTGAGCAGTTTGGTAACTTCCTTCTGGAAGAGGTCCGTATCCTTAATGCAAGTGCCGCCCAGCATCAGGTTGATGATCAAGGCGGATAGGAGGGTGCTGCACCATTTCGGGTTGCGGGCAATCAAGTCCAGCCACACCCGCACATTGATCAGATGGGAGGAGTTGCAGATTAATTGCCAATTTGCGTTTACCCCCTTGACGCCCGGGTATTGAAACCCGAAATGAAGAACCTGTTCCAAGAACACCTCGACCAGGGGACTGTATCCACGATTAAACACCTCTGCCCCGATGGTCTGGATGCACTGGAGGGCCGTCTGGGGATAGTTTTCCACGCTCGACTTGAGCAGGGAGAAGGTCTTGAGGAGGAACTTCTCCATCCGCTCGGGGGGTTCTTTGCGGATCAACTCCACCAGCGTGTGGTTAATTTCCCTCAGCGTTTCTTCATGAACATCCTGCAGCCCCTGGATCTCCATGATCTTGAAGAGGGCGAGAATCTTCCAGTTCTTGCCCAGTTGATCCTCTACCCCTTCCTTGGCCTCCATGGAGGGGCCAATCAAGCGATGGGGGATCTCCTTGTAGGCGCGGATGATCTCCAGGTAGCCTGGCAGAGTCAGGAGGTTGCGGAGGGTTTCCACCGAACCGTCCATGGAGGAAAGCTGATCCAGGTGGGCCAAGAACTCTCTCAGGCGCTGGTGCGAGATTCCCTCGAGGATGTCCGTCTCCTTCTCCCAGAGGCTGGAGGAGCCATCCTCTCCTCTGCCAAACCAAAACCGGGGGTCTTCTTCTTGGAGCCAATATCCGTAGGCCGCCCGCAAGCTTCGAACCAGGAGTTCATTGAACTCGCCCAGGGTAGAACCTTCCGGCAGCTTCCGGAGCAAAATCTGGCCGATGCGCTTCAAGGGAATGTGACTGGAAGCCAAGAAGAAAAATTGTTTTTCCGGGAGAGAGGAGAGGTGCTGGAAACAGGCCCTCACCACGGGCAGGAGGTTCTCCTGGTTGGACCCATCCAGTTCACTCACGATCTTTTCGATGTAGCCCAGGAGGTGATCGACCGCCTTGGCCTGCAAGGCCTCCCGGTCGGAGTTCATTACCGCGTCTAAAAAAACGTCGATGATTACGGAGATGGCTTGCGGTCCTTTGGGATGACGGGCATAGGAGGAAAAATTCTTCAGGGCAAAAGCCCGCATCTCGGGAAGGATGATTTCCCAATTTTTGAAGGGATGGTTCAGTTCAAAAAGGAGGGTCTCGACCGTTTTTAGGATTCCCCGATACCCGGTCACCGTCTCTTGCAGGACCTTGTATTTGGGGTGTACGGCCACTCGCTCCACCGCGGTCTCTTCCAGGTTGATCCGCAGGGCATCGGACTCCAGGACCCCCTGGGGAATCTCCTTTTCCCGCCACTTCTGGCCATCTTCTTTCGGGCCGCGATTAGTTTCCATCCAGACCGACTCCGCCTTTGCTCTTAAACGGGTTTTTCAGAATCCATATGTAAGATGAGGTCCAACACCCGGTTGGAATAGCCCCATTCGTTATCATACCAGGCCAGGACTTTTACCATGGAACCGATGGCCTTGGTGGATCCGCCGTCCACGATGGAAGAGTGAGGATCTCCTTGGAAATCCACGGAGACCAGCGGTTCATCCGTATACCCCAGGAAGCGGTTGACGGAATCCTTTAGAGCCCGGTTCACTTCTTGAACCGTGACTTCCTGCTCGACTTCCATCACCAGGTCCACCAGGGAAACGTTCGGGGTCGGGACGCGTACGGCCAGTCCGTCGAACTTCCCCTTTAGTTCCGGAATCACCAGGGCAACGGCCGAGGCGGCCCCGGTTTTGGTGGGGATCATGGAAAGGGCCGCGGCCCGCGCTCTCCGGAGGTCGCTATGGGGAAAATCGAGAATCCGCTGGTCATTCGTGTAGGAATGCACCGTGGTCATCAGGCCGCGGCGGATGCCAAATTTATCCAGGATGACCTTCGCGATCGGGGCCATGCAGTTTGTGGTGCAGGAGGCGTTGGAAACGATATGGTGCTCGTAGGGATTGTAATCATACTCGTTCACCCCCATGACAATGGTAATGTCCTCATTTTTGGCCGGGGCACTGACGATGACCTTCTTGGCTCCAGCATCCAGGTGGCCGCGGGCCCGGCTGGCGTCGGTGAAAAGCCCGGTGGATTCCACCACATACTCGACGGAAAGGTCCCTCCAGGGAATCTGAGTCGGGTCTTTCCTCGCCGTGATGACGACATCTTTTCCATCGACCACCAGGCCTTTCTCAGTGACCTTGACTTCCGCCTTTAACCGCCCCATGATGGAATCGTACCGCAACAAATGGGCCGAGGTGGCATTATCCGTCAGGTCGTTGATGGCGACGATCTCGATCTCAGAGAAATCCTCGCCCTGCAGGGCGGCCCGAAATATACTCCGGCCAATCCTTCCAAAGCCGTTGATCCCTACTTTGATAGACATAGAATCTCCTTTCAGAAGAGAGCTTTCCGGTCTTCTGAATATGTTATTAAAAATATCATCAAAGATGGTCCTTGTCAAAATCTTTTCCAAGAAAGACGTTGACTTTATTATCGAAAAAACCCTATGATAACTTTAAAAATATTGACCGGAAGGAGGAGAAAACACCATGGAATTCAAAAGCATCGATCAGCTGAACATCCAGGGGAAGAGACTCTTCCTGCGGGTAGATTTCAACGTGCCCATGGATGAAAAAGGGAGCATCACCGACGACGCTCGTATTCGCGCGGCCCTGCCAACCATAAATTATGCCCTGGGGAAAGATGCCAAAGTGATCCTGGCTTCCCACCTGGGCAGGCCCAAAGGGGGGCCGGAGGCCAAGTACAGTTTGGCGCCCGTGGCCCGCCGATTGGGCGAGCTTCTGAAAAAAGAGGTGAAGCTGGTGCCGGACTGCATCGGGCCGGAAGTGGAAAAGATGGCCACGGCGATGAAGCCGGGCGATGTCCTCCTCCTGGAGAATTTGCGATTTCATAAGGAGGAAGAGAAAAATGATCCGGCCTTTGCCAAGAGTTTGGCCGGCCTGGCCGAAATCTACATTAATGACGCCTTTGCGGTCTCCCACCGAGCCCATGCTTCCGTCGAGGCCATGACCAAGTTTTTTAAAGAGCCCGCCGCTGGTTTTTTGATGAAGGAGGAGCTTCAATACTTGAACAAAGTCATGGAGGCTCCGACGCGGCCCCTGGTGGCCGTTATCGGCGGAGCCAAAGTCTCCGGGAAACTGGAGGTTCTTAAGAACCTGACTTTGCGGGTGGATAAACTGATCATCGGGGGGGGAATGGCCTTCACCTTCCTCAAGTCCATGGGCATGAATGTCGGGAAGTCGTTGGTGGAAGACGAACTACTCAAGACTGCCCAGGAGATTTTGGAGACGGCCAATAAGAAGGGGGTAAAGGTCTATCTCCCAGTAGATTGTGTCGTAGCCGATAAAATAGATCCATCGGCCCAGACCAAAATTGTACCGGTGGAGAAGATTGCCCAGGATTGGATGGGCCTGGATATAGGCCCGGCCACCATCACCCGTTTCGGTGAAGCCTTGAAGGATGCTAAAACCATCCTCTGGAACGGACCCATGGGGGTTTTCGAAATGGAGCCCTTCAGCCGGGGGACGATGGAAATGGTCCGGAACATCGTGAATTCCGGCGCGGTCAGCGTTGTGGGAGGGGGGGATACCGACTTGGCGGTGCACAAGTCGGGCCAAGCCGACAAGATAACCTATATTTCTACCGCCGGCGGCGCTTTTCTGGAACTTCTGGAGGGGAAAAAACTCCCGGGCGTCGAAGCCCTGAAAAAAGATTGACAAACCTTTACCGCAGAGCACGCGGAGAACGCCGAGATTTATAGCCGGAAAGCACATATCAATTTTTAATTTTTTATTCTGCTTTTTGGTTTTTTAATTTTGATTATGCCTCTGCGGTCTCCGCGTTCTCTGTGGTGAATCTTTTCCCTGGCTGAAAGGAGAGAGAAAGCATGGCCCGTACTCCGTTGATCGTGGGCAATTGGAAAATGTACAAAACCATCGCAGAAACGACGGAGTTTTCCCTGCGCCTGAAAAACGAGATTGTTTCCGTAGGGGAAAAACGGGTGGAGGTCGCGGTTGCCCCCTCCTTCACCGCTTTGGCTGCCGCCGTTCAGGCCTTTCAGGGCTCTTCCATTTCCGTTTCGGCGCAGGATGTCTTTTGGGCGGAAAGTGGCGCTTACACCGGCGAGGTTTCACCCAGGATGCTAAAGGATGCGGGCTGCCGTCTCTGTATTGTAGGCCATAGCGAGCGCAGGCAATACTTCCTCGAGACCGACGATTCCGTTAATAAAAAAGCAACGGCTTTGATCAGAGAAGGACTAATCCCCATCGTCTGCCTGGGGGAGACCTTAGCGGAGCGCCAGGGAGGTTCTACCTTTTCGGTAGTAGAGAGGCAAACGCGGGAAGGGCTGAAAGGGCTGGCGGCAAAAGATTCTCAAACCCTGGTCATTGCCTACGAGCCTGTGTGGGCCATTGGAACGGGTCAAACGGCCACCCCGAACCAGGCCCAGGAAGTCCAGGCCTTTATTCGCAAGCTTGTGGGAGAAATCTTTTCCCCCCCCATGGCTCAAGGGGTGCGCATTCTTTACGGGGGCAGCGTGAAGCCCGATAACATCGTCGAGCTCATGGCCATGGGGGACATCGATGGAGCTCTGGTGGGAGGGGCGAGCCTGGATGTCCAATCTTTTTCCCGAATCATCAAAGGGTGCCTGCCGAATGAATAAAATCCAAAAGTCAAATATTGATGATTTCGCCAAAAGTAGAATTCCCCCTCCCCTCGCGGGAGGGGACAAAGGGGAGGGGGATAATTAACCGGCTGAAATGACTCCCTCTTCACCCTCACCCCGGCCCTCTCCCGTCAAGGGAGAGGGAGTTTTTTTGACTTTTTACGACTTCATCAAAAATAAAAAAACAAAATCACATACCGATATTGATGGATTCGTAAAAAGTCCTTTTTGTCCCATTTTCGTCATTCCCGCGAAAGCGGGAATCCATCCCGCCGAAGACGGGACTGCTTTCGCAGGAGTGACGGCTCTTCTGACTTTTTACGAGATCGTCAATATGCAATTGTTAAATTTTGCATTTTGATTTTTGGTTTTTGATATCTTGGGTGAGCTCTGCGGGGAATAAATTAAGGATAGCCTTTTGGCGGAAAATGTGCTATAAAATTTAAAATAAAGAGAGGAGACCTCAGAAGAATGCCTTTTGCCATAGCCATTATCCACATTTTGGTGTGCGTCTTTTTGATCTTGATCGTCTTACTGCAGACCAGCAAGGGGGCGGATATTGGTGCTGCCTTCGGAGGGGGATCCAGCCAGACTCTTTTCGGGTCAGCCGGCCCCGGAGGTTTTCTAACCAAGATCACGACGGGGGTGGCCATCATCTTCATGATCACTTCCATTGGGCTGGCCTATTTTTCCAGCCATCGAACTGGCGCTTCCGTCATGAAAGAGGCGCCGAAAAGAACCGCACCCGCACCGCCGCCCACGCCGGTGGAAAAGGGAACGCCGATCGCTCCAGTTCAGCCGGGGCCCGTAGCACCTACCCAACCCCCAGCAAAATAGGGTTGAAGAAAGAGGACATCAAAGGGCCAAGGAATTAGACCACTTTCAAAAAAATGGGCATCTTTCTCTGAAATTTACATTTTTCGACTTGCAATTTTCATTTTTCAATGAAATCTATTTGTTCTTTTCAAAACGCTAAATTGAAACGATCTCTATGTTCTCTACGATCTCGATAGTGAAAAAAATGCCGAAGTGGTGGAATCTGGTAGACACACCATCTTGAGGGGGTGGCGAGCTCTGCTCGTGCGGGTTCGAGTCCCGCCTTCGGCACCATGAATAAACAAAGGCGCAATCTTCACAGGTTGCGCCTTTTTGTTTTTCCTGGTTGTGCCCCAAAAAGATCTTGAGAACTGTACCCAAAAAGTGTACAATTGTACCTGTTATGGGTTCAATTTCCGATAGTCTGGCATCGACTCTATTTGGCAAAACCCGTCAAGGAATCCTTGCCCTGTTATTTACACATGACAGCGAATCTTTCTATCTGCGTCAGGTCATTCGAGCCGTCGGTCTTGGGCAGGGGACCGTTCAAAGAGAATTGGATCATTTGACCAAAGCCGGCCTGCTGGTCCGAGTTGCCAAGGGCCACCAAGTTTATTATCAGGCCAATCGCCAATCTCCCATCTTTCCGGAATTAAAATCATTAATGATAAAAACGGCAGCGGTTGGTGATGTGCTCCGATCGGCTTTGAAGGGGCTTGGCGACCGTGTACGACTGGCATTCATTTATGGATCCATGGCCACGGGGAAAGATAAGCCGGCAAGCGATTTGGACCTCATCGTAGTTGGGGATTTGACTTTTTCGGAGCTAACCTCGGCTTTGCATTCGGCACAGGAAATTATCGGGAGAGAAATCAACCCGACCGTTTACCCCCCTTCCGAGTTTAAAAAGAAGTTGCATATGGATCATCATTTCTTAACCAGTGTTCTTAAAGAACCAAGAATATTTTTAATCGGAGATGATCGTGAGCTTGCGCGATTGGGCCAAAAACGGCTGGCTTACGGAGCATAAATCGAGTCCCCAGGAAATTGCTGAGCTTCTTCGGGTTGCAGATCGGGATCTTGTGGATTGCCAGGTCTCTGGGTTGAGTTCAGATTGGCGTTTAAGTATTGCTTATAACGCAGCTCTGAAATTGGGCACCGCCGCTTTGGCCGCAGAAGGGTATCGGGCATCCCGGGAGGCTCACCATTATCGAATTATCCAAAGGCTCGCTTTCACCATCGGCGCCGGAAAGGAGCTGGTCATTCAACTCGATCAGTTTCGGAAGAAGCGGAATATCAGCGACTATGAGCGGGCGGGAATGGTATCCGACCTGGAAGCGAATGAAATGATTGCCCTGGCGGAGAAATTGCGCAAGCATGTTTTGAATTGGCTTCATTCAAATCAGCCCGAACTTTTGCTAAAATAATTCTCCCCAGCTCCTTTTAGGATAACGAGCTTCTGCCCTCCATAGCTCCCGATCGCGCATTTATGAGCATCGATTTCTTTATAGAACTTCTTCTCGGGTTTTCCTCAATATCCAAGAAAGCCCCTTGGCAGGGGCTTTAGAGTAAGGTCTATTTTAGGAGGTCAAGGTGATAAGGCAGGGCTTAAATGGGTAGCCTCAAATGGAATCCGGAGTCGATAAATTGAATACGCTCAATTAAGGGGTGGATTGAAAGCCAGGGTTCATCACCCTGGCTTCTCAGTTTTTGGATGGAAGAGGGTTGGGGGGTGAAGAGGAAGTCATGGCAGCCTGATTTTCGAAGGAGGAGGCACTCCCAGAACGAGAAGAAGAATAAGAGAATTTTGTGGTCGGTTTTTCTTGACAAAGGATTCCCTTTTTCATATATTCAACTCACCTTAAATGGAGCTCTGGTCAAGTTTTTGACAGATCCAGCCGGATTTACCTATGATCGCCGAAGTAAAGCGGTGTAAATACTTCTTGCCCGAATGCTCGTTGAAGAACAGAGGGGTGACGGATTCAAACCGTCAGTAGAGGGAGGTCTACCATGCATGAATTTTGGAGGAACGTGGAACCCATTATTTACGAGGGCCGGATCAAGGTTCCCTATTCATGGCAGGCTGGAGAGACAGCCACTTATTTCCTGACCCGACTCAGGGACGAACAGAAGATTGTGGGAAAGAAATGTCCGAAGTGTCGGAAGGTGCTCGTGCCCCCAAGAAAGAGCTGCCCCTTCTGCTTTGTCCAAACCGATGCCTGGGTCGAGCTGTCGGGCGAGGGCGAGGTCGAAACCTTCACGATCGTCCGGCGCGGCACGCGGATCCAGCCCAGGAAGACTCCGTTCGCCTACGCCGTGATTCGGCTGGACGGTGCCGATACCCGGTTCGTCCATGTGCTGGGAGAGGTGGAACTGGGCAAGATCAAGGAGGGGATGCGGGTCAAGCCGGTCTTTGCCCAGGAGCGCAAGGGTTCACCACTGGACATCGCGTATTTCAAGCCTGTGGACTAACCGAAGGAGAACGAGCATGGAACGAATTGCGATCGTCGGAGTGGGCCAGACTAAACACGAGGCCCGCAAAATCCAGGATACATTTGCGGACATGGTTTACGAGGCCGTGAAGATGGCCTTAGAAGACGCCGGGATGGGCGTCGATCAGGTGGACAACGTGATCACGACCTCCAATGACTTCTGGGATGGTCGGACCATTTCCTGCATGGCCACGGGCGATGTTTCGGGCGCTCGGGGAAAGAACGTCAGCTGTGTGGAGGGCGACGGGACGTTTGGTGCCTTCTACGGTATGACCCGCATCCTGTCCGGTTCGTACGGAACGACCCTGGTGACCGCCTACTCCAAAGGCTCGGAGAGTGAATCCCCGATGATCACCAATGCTGCTTTCGATCCCATCTACATGAGGTGCCTTGGCCTGGACCTGGTAACGGCTTGCGCCCTTCAGGCCAGAAGATACATGAAGCGATATGGAATCACCGAGGAAGAAATGGCCGTGATCTCGGTCAAAAATCACCTCAATGCCCTGTCCAACCCGAATGCCCATCTGGGCCTGAAGATTACGGTGGACGATGTCATGAAGTCCCGCAAGGTTTCCGACCCCTTGAAGCTCCTGGATTGTTCGCCGGTCAGCGACGGGGCCGCGTGCATCATTCTGGCCAATGAAGAACGGGCCCGGAAGATCACGGACAAGCCGGTTTGGGTCAAAGGGGTTTCGTTTTGCGCCGACGCGTATCTGCTCGGCGACCGGGATCTTGCGGAGTGCAAGGCCTTGGAGAAGGCGGCCCGCAAGGCGTACGGCATGGCCGGAATCCGCGATCCCCGCCGGGAGATCGACGTGGCGGAGGTGTACGACGCATTCACCTACCAGGAGTCCATGTGGACCGAGGGGCTGGGCTTCTGCGGGCCGGGTGAAGGAGGCAAGCTGGCGGTGAGCGGCGCCACGGCCAAGGGGGGCGATATTCCCGTCAACCCGTCTGGCGGCCTGCTGGGTGCACATCCGGTGATTGCCGGCGGTCTGATCCGCATGGTGGAAGCGGTCCGCCAGATCCGCGGAGAGGCCGGTGCCATGCAGGTCAAAGACAACGCGAAGATCGCCCTGGCTCACGGGGTTAACGGCGTCTGCGGCCAGTCACACTGTGTGTGGCTCCTCGGCCGCAATCCAAATTGAGGGGGTGCGAACATGGCACGCAGAACGGCAATCGTAGCCACGGGACAGACTTTTCATAAATCGATTCGCAGGGACGTCAATGGACAGGAGCTCATCAACGAAGCCGTGGTCCGCTGCCTCGAGGATGCGCAATTGACCATGGACGACATCGACGGGGTGGTCATTGGGAACATGGATCACTTTGAGGGCATCAACTACGTGGACTGCTGGAGCATAGACGGTTCGGGCGGGTACATGAAGCCTACCATCAAACTGACCACCGGCGGCACCACCGGGGCGACGCTGGCCATCGCCGGGTACCACATGGTGGCCTCGGGTATGTTCGACAAGCTGCTGGTGATTGGTTGGGAGAAGAACTCCGAGTCGGACACCACGGGTGCCATCATCACCTGCACGGATCCCATCGTGGAACGACCCATCGTGGCCGGAGCCATTTCAGGGCTGGCCTGCGAGGCCCAGGCCTACATGCACAAGTACGGGGCCACCCCGCGAGATGCGGCCCGGGTTTCCGTGCGCGACCACAAGCACGGCTGCAACAATCCCTATTCCCATCTGCGGCTGGAATTGACCATCGAGGACGTGCTCCATTCGCCGGTCCTGGCCGATCCCTTACGGCTGCACGACATGTGCCCTAGGACAGACGGAGCTTGCGCCGTGATCTTTGCTTGCGAGGGGATCGCCGAAAAAATCACGTCCGCCCCGGCTTGGGTTCTCGCCACGGCCAACCGGCACATGTTTTCCGATTACTCGGACGTGGTTCAGATGGCCTCCTTGCTCTCCATGGTCGAGGCCAGCAAGGAGCTGTGGGGCAAGCTGGGCATCAAGGAGCCGCTCAAAAAGGTGGACGTCATCGAGATGTATCAGCCCTACTCCTGGGCCGGCATGATGTGGATCGAGGATATGGGCCTATGCAAGAAGGGCGAGGGGCCGCGGCTCATCTGGGACGGGGTGACGGACATGGGCGGTGAACTGCCCATCAATCCGTCCGGGGGAGTAATTTGTACCAATCCCATCGGGGCGACGGGCCTCATCCGAGCGGCCGAAATTGCCCTTCAGATTCAGGGAAAAGCGGATAAACGTCAGGTGCCGGATGTTCAGCTCGGAGTTTCCACCGGGTTCGGCGGCAACTGGTGGACGGACATGATCGCCTTCGGGAAAAAGAAGCCAGACTGAGGAGGAACCCAATATGCCAGAGAAGAAGACCGACCTCTTGACGATACACTCTGCCCTGGACGCCGAGCAGCCTTTCCGCTGGTCGGCCGGAAGATATCGAAGCCGTTTCATGCAGGAGATCCGCGACCACAAGAGGGTTTACGGAATTAAATGCCCTAAGTGTGGCAAGGTCTACGTACCGCCCAAAAGGGTCTGCGGACCCTGTTTCGTGGAGATGGATGAACCGGTCGAGGTGGGGCCGGAGGGTGAGATCATGACCTTCACCATTCTGAGGTTTTCCTTCGTGGATCCCGAAACCGGGGTGGCGAAACCGGTACCCTACGCGTACGGGGCGGTGAAGTTCGACGGGGCGGACACGCAGTTGTCTCACTTCATTGAGTATGAGGACGAATCCAAGCTAAGGATCGGCGGCCGGGTCCGGGCCGTGTTCCAAGAGGATCGAAAAGGCAGCATCAAGGACATCCGGGCTTTCAAGCTGATCGAGTAAGCTTTTTCACCCTAACCCTCTCATCCTCCGCGTTATCCCGGCACACCCGCACTCCGATTATTCCCCTCCCCCTTCGAATGGGGGAGGGCGAGGATGGGGGACCTTGCGCGGAAGACCTCGCCAAGTTCTGCAAGGATGTTCAGCCGGGCGGGGGACGCATCGCCAAATGTCTGAAGGAACACGAAAAGGAATTGTCCGCAACCTGAACTCAACATATCGCCGAAGTGCAGAGCCGCTGGAAGGAGGCGAACCAGGCCTGCCATGACGACGTCTTGAAATTCTGTAAGGATGTCAAGCCGGATGGATTCGTAAAAAGTCAGGAAAGCCGTCACTCCTGCGAAAGCAGTCCCGCCTTCGGCGGGATGGATTCCCGCTTTCGCAGGGAATGACGAGAATGATACCAAAAGGACTTTTTACGAATCCATCAAGCCGGGTAAAGGACGAATCGGCCGGTGTTTGAAGGAGCACCAGAACGAACTTTCTCCCGAATGCCAGGGAAAATTGGCCCAGCCGAGAAAGAGGAAATAGTCTATCCGGTCAGGGGAAAAATCCACCGTAAATGAACGGGACGGAAGTGTCCGTCCCACTCTTTAATTTTAACGGAACTTGGGGTAGGGTATCGCTTGAAGATAAATCCTTAAGTTACTTCCAAAGGCCAAAGCGGATGGAGGCATTAAAATTACCGGGCTCAACCTGAAGAGGCCACCCTATTTGGCAACAGAGGCGGGTCTTTTCTTTCGGGGTATTAATCCCTTACGAATGAATTTGTGCGCAAAATGGTAACAAATTTCGGAAATCCCCCCTTGCCCCCCTTTAGAAAAGGGAAGGTGTGAAAAAATTCCGGAGGCCTCTTTGACACCCCCACCCCTTCCCTCCCCCATCAAGGGGGAGGGTAATTATTTAATGATTTCAAACCATTAATTCCCTCTCCCCTAGTGGGAGAGGGTGGGAGTGAGGGGGATAGTGAAGGATTTTAATTTTTTCACAGCTTCAGGGGGGTTGGGAGGATTTTGAGCGAATTCCCGATTGGTTCCGGCTTGGCCGGGTTTGGGAATTAAGATATTGACTAAAGGCCGACATGGCGAGAGCCCCTATGGGCACCCCGGGGGGGCACAGTTGGGACTCGCTTCTTTAAAAAGGAATCAAAGACTCGATGGACGAGCTCGAACCCATTGAACTCCCGATTGACGGCACGTTGGATCTGCACACTTTCCAGCCCCGGGAGGTAAAAGAATTGGTGCCTGATTACCTGGCCGACTGCCGGGAACGAGGGATCTTACAGGTGCGCATCATTCATGGGAAAGGCACCGGGGCGCTGCGGGACACGGTTCATTCCATCCTTCGCAGTCTGCCGGAGGTGGTTTCTTTCCGTTTGGCCGGCGATGAGGGGGGTGGATGGGGAGCGACCCTCGTGGTGTTGAGGCCGCTGGCGGAACGTCCGAAAACAGATTAAACCACAGAGGTCGCAGAGAAAAGCTCTGGGTTCTCAAAAGGAATTCCCTCCCCCTGGATGGGGGAGGGCGAGGCCCTGCACCACGTGGGGTGCAGGACAAAAGCCCTGACCCTCATATGGTTCAGGGGTGGGGGTGATTTGGGGGATTATTTCACAGCTTCAGGGTTACCAGGGGACCTATAACCCTGTTGACAAGTAAAAGTTTTTTCCTATACTGGGGATAAGATGTTTTTGAAAGCAGGGCCGGATGAAAAGATTGAAGATTATTTTAGTCGGCGGATGGATCATGGCTTTCGGGATCTTATTATGCTCCGGGCCATGGGCCAAAGAGAAGGGCAGGGTTATTACATCGGGAGACTTTTTCCCAGAATATTCCTTTCCCATGACCCTTACCGGGTCCCACATGGAATACCTCGGGCTTCCCCAAAAATTCTTCGGTCTGGTCAAGGGGGACAATTTTTCCCTCAAGGATGTCAAGGCTGATCTGATCGTCGTGGAGTTTCTGAACAAGTATTGTTTTTCCTGCCAGCTTCAGGCCCCGGTGATGAACCAGGTCTTCTCCATGGTTCAGCAAGACCCCCAGTTGAAAGGAAGGGTTAAGTTCATCGGGATCGGTGCCGGGAATAACGACCGGGAGGTGGAGTCCTTCAGGGAAGAGAAGAAGGTTCCGTTTCCCGTCCTCCCGGACCCAAAATTCCTGGCCTATGAGGCGATCGGCGAGCCCGGAGCAACGCCCTTTACGATCTTCATCCGCAAGACCGATTCCGGCCTTCTCGTAGCCCGTACGAAGGTCGGCTTCACAAGGGACCCGCAGATGATCTTGAAAGAAATGAACGATTCCCTGAAGGCGGATTGGAATGCCCTTTTTAAACAAGATAAAGATCTTTCGGTCGAGAGGGCCAAGGCTCAAAAGCTTTTTCTGCGTTACGATGAGCGCGAATTGCTGAATAAGGCTAAAGATTCCATGCTCAGTCGCAAATGGAAAGTTCTCAATGTGGCCAAGGTGATTTTACCCGACCAGGAGGAAATCTACGTAGGAGAGATTCAGGCGGACAGGCAGAAGTCCTACCTGTTTGCCAAGCTCGTCAGCCGGGCCCCCACCTGCGACATCTGCCATGCCACTCATTTTTTCTTCACTTTTAACGAAAGGGGGATGATCGTCAATTTCTTGCCGCTGCAAGTGACCAAGGTGGATAATCTTTCCTGGGATGCAAAAGAAGTGGAACAGATGAAACAGCGCTTGGTCGGCCGGTCGATTCTTCAACCGGTTGATTTTGACTCGAAGGTAGATGCGATTTCGTCGGCGACCATGACGGCGGCTTTGATCGTTGACGGTATAAACAAGGCCACAGCCCTTTACGAAGAGCTCAAAAATAA
>Ga0315288_10002248_pt1 | contig 25007 bp, 17 predicted proteins | sample YL17G11_20_MG_FD_203454 | JGI IMG/M metagenome (GOLD analysis project Ga0315288, IMG submission 203454) | Sediment microbial communities from Yellowstone Lake, YNP, Wyoming, USA - YL17G11_20 | ecosystem: Environmental > Aquatic > Freshwater > Lake > Sediment | place: USA: Wyoming | collected... | reverse complement strand
GCGAGTCATTGTAGTCGCCTGGGATTCTAAGTAGTCCCCAATATCCCTGACCAGTATTGTTTAAAGACCACTGATCGGGAAACAATGGATCATTGGGGGGTGTGAAAAGCTCGAATTTGTAATCCAGCTCCACATATTCCACCTCTGGTCGACTTTCATATTCTTTCTTCATCTGATTTAAGTCTGTTCCTTCCGGAACTTCCAAGATGTAGACGCTGGAGAGTTTGTCTGACTTTAAGGCGGTCTCTTTGAACTCCTTAAATAGTTTTTCCTGTTTTTCGACTTTAAACTTGAAGTTAAGACTGTCCAATTGGGCTAAACCTGTGGCTACCTTTCCCTGAACTTGACCCAAAGTTATTTTCTTATCCACTTCCGGCTTTAGCTTTACAATCAATCGGGTTGAAGAAAACTCCGGTTGAGCTGGCTTACCTTTATCCTTTCCGATATATAAAGAATAGGTTACCGAAGGGATAAAGAATAGAGTGCCGATAAGTAGGATTGCTATAAATCCTACGTTATGCTTCTTCATAAAGCCTCCTGCTTTAGAATAGGTTTAAGTTCAATTTATCTCTCTGCTCTAATATATTCAACCAGAAAAAACAAACCAAACAGCTGATTTATATGGCTCTAATCAATTACCTATAAAGAATATTTGTGCAGATAATCTTGGCTCTCTCTCCAAGAAGGATCATTAAAGAGTCGTTTGGACGCGTTATTGTCCGTGAGTGGTAATTTTACTATATCGCTACCACTTAGACCATGAAGAGAATTTAGTCATAACTCCTATGTAGCTCAAAGTGTTTTGAGTTGGTTTCCCTGAAATTCTCTGTGATTAATTTATGCGGTTTTTTTATCTTGTCAAGTTTTATTTCGGTCAATAAGTGAAATTTAGCTTACTGGCTGTTGCGAGATACCCTACCTTTTATCAATTATGATTCTAAGTGACGGAGACTTATCTGAGAGTGCACCCCGAATCAACACTTGAATCGATTTTTCTTGGGTTTTGGAACAAAAGACACTATCTTAGCGTAAAGATAGTTTGTTGGTGCGGTGTACCCATACCCCGCACCATCTCCAAAAAGGAGGAATTATGAGTCATAAAGACGACCGCAGTGGCAGAGTGATCGGTGGGCTGATAGTATTAGGTTTAGGAGTAATCTTTCTTCTTTCGGAGCTGGAAGTCATTCCTGATCTGGGCAAGATGTGGCCCTTGATTTTGGTGGTTATCGGGATTGCGATTTTAGCCGGGGCGGGGGTGAAAAGGGAAAAAGGAACAGATAAAAAGGAAGGCGAATTTCACAACTAAGGAATTAGAAATTCAAAGTTAAGATTCAAGATTTAAAATTCAAGATTCGACATTGAAATTCAAAAATGAAATTTTTGGTTAGCTCACGTCTCTTGAATTTCAGATTTGGAATTGTCCATTGAATCCTGAAGAAATTTTGCACTTTGCACTTTGCAATCTGCACTCTGCATTCAGCTTTTAGTTTCCTGCTTACTACATCCTTACACGAAATAACATTTTGCACTTTGCAATCTGCACTCTGCATTTAGTTTTTTAATTTCCAACTTACTGAACCCTTACGAAGATTCAAGAATTCTCTGAGCACGCTCCGGCTCGACCACCTGTGCTTCCTGAATTTCGATGCGTTTTTTTTGGCTCGAAAGATAGGTATAAAGTGCAGGTATGATGAACAGTGTCAAACCAAGAGAAAACAGAAGTCCACCGATGATTACAATTCCCATCGATACCCGGCTTTTGGCAGCAGCGCCTAGCGCCAAAGCGATCGGCAGGACACCGAACACCGTGGCCAGACTGGTCATCAAGATCGGCCGGAATCGCTGGGACGCCGCGTCGATCACTGCTTCCTTAATCGATAATCCTTTAGCTTGGCGTTGATTGGCGAACTCAACGATAAGGATGCCGTTCTTGGTTACGATGCCTACCAGAGCGATAATACCTATTTGACTGAAGATGTTCAACGTTTGACCGAACAACCAGAGCGACAAAACCGCCCCGGCAAGCGCCAAAGGCACGGTGAACATGATGATCAACGGATCACGGAAACTCTCGAACTGCGCCGATAGAATCAGATATACTAAAATCAGAGCCAGTAAAAATGCAAAGACCAAAGTATGCGAGCTTTCCGCATATTCCTTGGCGGTTCCGGTTAGGCTGGTCGAAAATGACTCGTCCAGTGTGTTGGAAGCTATTTTATCCATCTCTTTGATTCCATCACCTAAAGTGAATCCTTTCGCGGTAGATGCCGATACGGTTGCGGCCACATAACGATTGAAATGATATAATTGTGGCGGGTTACTGCGATAAGATAACTTCACCATGTTGTCCAGCTGAACCAATTCCCCCCGGCTATTACGGACATAGACGGAGCTTAAATCCAGTGGCTCGTCCCGATCCACCCGATCTGCTTGCGCGATCACGGGATACTGTTTGCCATTCATAACGAAATTCCCGTATTGTTGTCCGCTGAAATAAAGTTGTAGTGTTTGAGCTATATCCCTGATCGTGACACCCAGTGTCCTGGCTCGATCCCGGTCAATCTCAATGGTCAATTCCGGCTTATTGAATTTCAGATCTAAATCTGCGACCTGAAAAACCGGATCTGACTGAGCCTTATCCATAAAACGTGGTAAAACCTCTTTTAACTTTTCCAGCGTCGGCGCCTGAATGACGTATTGCACCGGCAGTTGTCTACCCCGACCACCTCCTATAGTCTGTTCCTGAGTTACATAAGTTCTGGCAAAAGTATAGTTCTTGAGTTCCCTGGTAAGTGCATCGGCAATTTCCTGCTGACTTCGCTTTCGAGCATCCGGGGGCACCAGGCTGACCCGGACAAAACCGCTGTTCACGCCGCCCCCGCCCATTCCGCCACCAGCCACCGAAACGATCACGTCCTTCTCCGGCAGCGTGTCGACAATCGCCAATACTTTTCCCATGTAATCATACATCGCCTCATACGATGTCCCTTCAGGAGCGGTGGAACTAACCATCAGCCGGCTTTTGTCTTCCATAGGCGCCAGCTCCGAGCGAAGCCGTGATCCTACTCCAAAAATGATCGCCACCGAAACAGCCATGATCACCGGCGCTAACCATCTCTTATTGATGAACAGACGCAGTGTCCGGTGATAACCCGAGATCAGCCGGTTGAACCACTTCTCACTCAATTCGAACAGCTTGTTCTCATGTTCGGTCTTATGAAGAATCCGCGCGCTCATCATCGGGGTAAGGGTAAGGGAGACGAATGCGGAAATCAATACCGCGCCGGCTACGACCACACCAAATTCCCTGAACAAACGTCCGGTGAGACCCGAAAGAAACATGATGGGGAGGAACACGGAAGCCAGCGTGATGGTAGTGGAGATGATTGCAAAGTAAATTTCCTTCGATCCTTCGAATCCGGCTTCAAGCGGATTCATGCCTTTCTCGATTCTCTTATAGATATTTTCCAATACCACGATAGCATCGTCCACCACGATACCGGTGGACAACACGATAGCGAGCAAAGTAAGAATGTTGATGGAGAAGCCGGCAATATACATGATGAAGAAGGCGCCGATGAGTGAAATGGGAATGGCCAGCATCGGAATGATGGTGGTCCGCCAGTGGCGCAGGAAAATGAAAATCACCAGCAATACCAGAAGGAATGCTATCAGGATGGTTTCAACCACTTCGGATATGGCTTTTCGGATGTTAGCCGTGGCGTCCATGGCGATGGTAACTTTTATGTCTTCCGGCAGATCTTTCTTTATTTGCTCCAAACGGGCATAGAAAGCATCAGCAATGGCAATCTGGTTTGATCCGGATTGGGGAACGAGAACAACCGAAACCATCGGAATACTGCCGTTGCCCAACATGATGGAGCGCTCATTTTCCGCGGTCAGAACGGCTCGACCAACGTCTCTAAGCCGGACCACCGATCCGTTGGCTTCCTTGATTATGAGCTGGTTGAATTCTTCCGGTGACGACAACCGGCCAAACGTTCGAATAGGCAGCTCCGTGTTATAGCCTTCGATGCGACCGGTAGGCAGCTCGACGTTTTCCCGGTCCAGGGCGTTCTTCACGTCCAGTGGAGTCAGACCTTGTGAAGCCAAGCGTGCCGGATCGATCAAGAGTTTGATGGCATATCTTTTTTCGCCCCAGATGCCAACGTCACTGACCCCGGGTATGGTTTGCAAACGCTCTTTGAAGACGTCGTTAGCCAAAGCCGAAAGCTCCAGCAGGCTGCGCTTGTCGCTCTGAACGGTTATGGCGACGATCGGGCTGGCATCGGCATCGGCTTTGGAAACAGTGGGAGGATCGACGTCCGTTGGAAGATCATGTATGGTTCTGGAGACCCGATCGCGCACGTCGTTCGCCGCTGCCTCCATGTCGACGCCCAGCTCAAATTCGACGGTGATCCTGCTTCTGCCGTCACTGCTCGAAGACGTTAGCGAGTGAATGCCCGCAATACCATTGATCGACTCCTCGAGCGGCTCGGTGATCTGCGACTCAATGACGTCGGCATTGGCGCCGGTATAACCGGTGCTTACAGTTACAATGGGAGGATCGACGTTGGGATACTCGCGCACTCCCAGATAAGTGTAACCGATTACCCCGAACAGGACTATCAACAGTGATAATACTATTGAAAGAACGGGGCGATTAATGCATACAGATGGAAGGTTCATGGAGGGCTACTTTTAATCACTTTCGAATTTCCTTATCACAGATGTCCCCGAGATTCGCTTATGTGTTTCGAAAGCTTATTGGATTATGGTTTTTGTTGGAAAAGTGCACCTTCTCAGCTATCCAGTAAAATTGCCCCCTCACCCTGTATCCCTCTCCCCTCCGGGGAGAGGATTAAGGTGAGGGGGAAGTCAAACAGAATGTGACGACTATCCAGTTTCTGTGATCCTTTAAATCTTGGGTACACCAATGGTCTTTATCTCCACCGCTTTACCATCGGACAGCTGAAGCAAGCCGGTGACGATCAGGGTATCCTGCGGATTTAATCCTTCGACTATTTGAACACTGGTTTCGGTTCGGATGCCGGTTTTGACTCCAACCGAGTGAGCCTTACCATTGACGCAGGTAAAAACCTTCTCTCCTGTCATCTCGGGGATGATGGACTCTGAAGGAATCACTATGGCATTAGGCATTTGCTCCAGCGTAATATCGACCTTGGCAAAGGAGCCGGGAATCAAATCTCCATTGGGATTGGGGATTTTAGCCCGCGCTTTAATGGTTCGTGTGGCCAAGTCTATCTTTGATTCCACTGCATAGACCGAGCCATTATACTCTTCTTTGGAATCACCCACCAGAACCTTAATCTCGGTGCCTTTTTTTATCTGCTTGGCATATTTTTCCGGAACGGAAAATTCGACCTTTATCGGGTCAATATCCTGCATAGTTGCTACCAGCATATCTAAGGAAACATAACTTCCTTCGCTTACATATCGTAACCCGATTATCCCGTCAAAAGGCGCAATTATTTCCGTTTCAGCCAGCTGAGCTTGGGTGACTTCCTTTTGAGCCTTAATCATATTGAGGGTATTGGCTGCCTTGTCGTATTGCTCCTGGCTTATTCCCTTAATATCAAGAAGCCTTCGCGCACGTGACTCCAAATCGGAGGCTTGCTTTTCTTCGATCTCTTTCCCTTTTAGCTGTGCTTTCAGCTCGCGGTCATTGATTCTTAAGAGCACGTCTCCCTTTTTTACCTTGCTTCCTTCCGTGAAGAGGACGTCGGTAACTCTTCCGGCGATTTCGGGCATCAATTCCACCTCCTCATTGGCAATGAGGGTTCCGGTGGTGAATATCCGGTTGTCGAGTAGTTGTGGCTGTATCACCATCGCATTAACAGGCACCCGCACTCCCGATTCGCGCTTGGGAGGAGAGCTTTTTCCGCTTTTGCAAGCGCCAATTATGAGGCATGAGAATACCGGCAAAAATAAAAAATACTTCAGTCGTGTCATTTTTCCTTTCAGAATTGCATCAGAGTTTTTAACGGTCGAATTTTTTCCTCAGTTGTTTACTATAGACGATGTTTCTACGAATCCTGTTTGCCAACTGTCTTTGCTCAACCTCCCTTTCTAACTTCAATCTTGACAGCGGGGGTTGCTTTTTTTTGCCCCCCTGACAAGGGGGGTAGGGGGGTTGAGCACACGTATGAAACTGATGCTCAGAGGAGGTGAGTTTTCGTTAGTTCCCAGCCCATTTGGGCGTAAACTACGAAGCCTGACTAAAGTCAGTTAGAACAAACGAGGGGGTCGTTTTTTTTGCCCCCCTGACAAGGGGACATCGAAGATCCATAGGATCGAAGATCTGTAGGAACAAGGGGGTTGACTTTTTTGCCCCCTTGACAAGGTGAGGAGGAGGTTTTTGCCCCCCTGACAAGGGGGGTAGGGGGGTTGGTTTGTTAGTTTTTGTAGACTCGAATTCATATCTCGTTGGTGACATTCCCCAAAAAGTTGCTTGACAAGGTTAAACAAATTGTTATAATGCCCTATGTGAATACAAGTGATTCCCCAGAAATCGGTAGCAGGCAATAAATGACTGAGTGTCTCGGTTTCGGGAATGAATAGTGCGAGAAATATGGTTGAGTGTCTTTGGCTGGCGCCAAGGCAGACAAAGGTTCTTATATGGCGACTATATAAAAATAGTTGGGCTAAAAATCGTAAATAAGAGTAGAAAAGGCGAGAAAGAAAGTGAAGAAAATTGAAAAGATAAGATTGTATTTAGACGTTTGCACTTTGTGTCGTCCCTTTGATGACCAGAACATGATGCGTATACGCCTTGAAACAGATGCTTTCTATTTGATTCTTAAGAGCATACAAAATAATATTTACGAAATGATGGTTTCACCTATTCACCTCAAGGAAATTGAGAATATCGAAGATATATACGAACGATTGGATGTAACCATCTTATTGGATAAATATGGCGTTAAACCCAAATGCGATTTGAACGAAATAAAAAAAAGAGCTGAACAGCTTTATTTGTTAAGATTTGGCGTTGCTGATGCTGCTCACCTCGCTTTTGCTGAAGTAACTGCCGACATCTTTATCACTTGTGATGATAGATTATTGGAAAAATGTAACAAATCAAAAGTCAACGTAGCGGTAATGAATCCGGCAGATTTTTGTCTTAGGGAGAATTTGAGATGAAACCAAGTCAATATATAAGCGAAGACAGACTATTGAAGCAAGCCATTGGTGTTTTGATGGAAAAATTGGGTCCGGTGGAGACAAATCGGTTTCTGTCCCTACGGTCGAAACAAAGGATGGAGTCGGTAAGACGACATCGAAAATGGCAGTCTAAACTTGATAAAGAGGATTTTTTCAGTGAAATCTTCAGAAATCAATAGAAGTATAATAACCTAAGAGTCAGTAAGTCAAGAGCCCTGAGTTCTTGTCACTATTCATTTGTCAACTATAGACCTTGTTTTTTGTGAATACTGATTGCCACCTGTCTTGGCTCCTACCCTTTCTTGACTTCAAACTTGAAAGTGGGGGTCTTTTTTTTGCCCCCCTGACATCGAAGATCCGTAGGAAGGGGGGTAGGGGGGTTCGGTTTGTAGTTCCCAGCCACTTTAGTGGCGTAAGCTACGAAACCTGACTAAAGTCAGTTAGAACAAACGAGGGAGTCGTTTTTTTGCCCCCCTGACAAGGGGGGTAGGGGGGTTCAATTTGTTCCCAGCTACTTTAGTGGCGTAAGGCACGAAACCTGACAACCTTCAGGTCGTGGGATGAAGTGAAGAATCTCCACACTCATTTGGGCTATAGCCCAAATAAACCATGTTATGGTGAGCCTCGAACTGTTCTAAGACGGGTGATCGTTAGGTCTGGAACAGGTATTGCAGTTTCATAAAGAACTGGCGCGAGGTCATCTTCCATTGGGATTGGGCATTCGGATCCAAATTCAGGTTGTTATAATTATAAGCAGAGCCGAGGTAGAGAACCGAGAATGAATTGACCCGGTAGGTGAGAAGGGGGTCTACCTCCCAAGCCTGATCGAAATCATCGTATTGTACTACCAGTCGAAAAGACAATTCTCGATTGGCCTGAAACTTGATTCTGGTCCGGGTGATGTAACCCCGGTAGAGCTCCTTTCCAGTCCCTACCTGTGTGCTTTTGAAGTAGTTGAAATCAGGCTCGATGGTGAGCCGGTCCACTGGTTTGATAAACAGCGAAGTGTTGATGGTGGTTTCGTTGTCCTTAACCAGCTGGTACCGGGCGATGCCTACCCCTTGGTTGTACTCGAAATCACATCCTAACCGGTTGCTGATCCATCCGCTCAGGTCTACCATCACCCCGTAAAGATGGTCAAACTGCACCCCTCCCCACAACTCGCTGCTCTGCCCGAAGAAGAGTCGGAAATTTATCTGGGCGAGTTTAAGTTGACCTTCAACTCCAACTTCGTTGTCTTCAGTCTTCTTCACACCGTCGAAACTCCACCGGTGGTAAGTGCTGGCCTGGGGAGTGATGTTTACGAAAATGCTGTTTTTCGGATAGATGTTATAGCTCTGATATACGGTAAGGTTACGGTAATCCATCACCGGATCAAATCCGATTTCGGTCCGGTAGGAGGGGCTGGCCTGATCGTAATCGATAAAGAAGTTCCAGTTGCGTGCTTCTCGTTTCAATCTGGTGATAAATGCGCTCCCATAGAAGGACTCGCCGTCAAAAACTGCTGTATGCCTTCCTTTGTCGAATCGGAGACCTTCCAGCTCGGAAGTCAGCAAGGTATCAGAAGGCTCAGTGGTGTGGCTGGCTATAAACTGTCCGTCCGTGCTATAGTTTTTCGAGAGGCGGATGTCATAGTCAAAGGCGGCTATGGTGCCGGACCCGCCTCCGTCCAATCTTCGGTCGTTTATCATAAACCCGAGTTTGGAATTATCCCCGAATGTCCGTGACCCTCTCAGAATATTGGCGAAGCTTTTGCCCGAATTGATCAGCACACTCATTTCGCTCAACGGGATCATGTAAGGAGTGTTCTGGTCCAGCGCCGATAAGAATCCTATGGAGGTTCGGCCCATCCGTCCGGTGAGTTTGACCGCCAGCTGCGGATCGTTGATGGTGCGGGTGTAGAAGGAGTTGAACAGGGTGCGAAATATATCGCTTCCTTCCTGGAAGAACGGCCTTCTTTCGGGATACATCAGGGCAATGGTGGTATTCACGTCGATCTGGGCAGCGTCGCTTTCTATCTGGCTGAAATCGGGATTGATGGTGGCTTCGACGGTCATATCGGAAGTGATCGCATATTTACCACCCAGGGAAAGCTCTCCGTCCGGATCGCTGTTCTTGAAATGCAAGCCTTTATCCTCTGCTTGGGAGAGACTGCCGGATTGATAAGTAACCACAGACGGCAGTATCTCGATACCCTTTCCCGGATGCACGTTTTTGATTCCTTCCACCGTTCCCCATTGACAGGGCCAGCACTGCTCGTTGCGGTCGTTGGCCGACCAGGTATACTGCTTGTAGCTCTCGCGGGGGCGGTTGCGCCAGAACTCCACCCTCCAGGTCTGCACATCCTTGTTGGGAAAACGGATGCTGGCAAACGGGATGGCCATTTCCACCTGGTAGCCGGAGTCGGTAATCTGGGCAGCCGATTCCCAGATCAAGTCAATTCCGGGATCCTCTCCCCCCACGCTCGACCAGAGAAGATCTTTTTGGATTCCGTAGGGATTCACGAAGAACTCGTATGCCCAGTTCGCATCCCCATAGGTATCGACTAAGAAACATGCAGCATCATCGCCGGTGAACTGGTCGCGCTGGCACATGGTGGCGCGGATCGCCGCAGGCTGGTCATGACAGACAAAAGCCACGTAAAGCTTGCTGTCGTCATAGGTCATGAATGCTTCCGTTTCCACCTCGGGCTTGGTGTTGTCCCCGGGGGAGCGTTCCACGAAATTGGTCGCTTTTCCGACATTTTCCCACCCTCTGTCATTCAGTTTACCGTCGATCTTTATTATCCCGACTGCCTTCTCTATGGTCAGGGTCGGTTTGAACACCGGCTGGAAAACTTCCTCAGCAAATACCTTTGAGCTCGAAATCAACAGGCTGATGGATACCGCCAGAAGAAAGAGTGCCTTGACAACGGTAGCGAATGTTCTCATTATTGGCTCCTTTCTATCAGAACGCCAGCTTCCATTTTACGTAAGTACTTACGTATTTTCGGGACTATATGTTTCAATGGTATGCATTAAAAGCTCCGCTTTACACTCCACTTATCTTTACGAACGAAGGTGCGGTTTGTTCCCGGAATGTGGAAATAACGCCCTCCTGAATTGAAACAATTCTATTGGAATGAGGGTGAAACCGGGAAGCGTTTGGCTGGACGAATCTAATATGCCAGAAGCCCTGCGCTCTTGACTGAGCTTACCCCTGCCAAGGGGGTTGCTTTTTTTGCCCCCCTGACAAGGGGGGGTAGGGGATTCTTTGCCCCCCTGACAAGGGGGGTAGGGGGGTTGTTTGTTAGTTTTTGTAGACTCGAATTCATATCTCTTTGGGAACATTCCCCAAAAAGTTGCTTGACAAGACTGAACAAATGATTATAATGTTTTATATGAATAGAAGGGATTTTTCTGAAGGTCGGGCAGTAGCCTATATATAAGGGCTTAAGTTAAATCCGTTTACGAAAACGAGCAGACAGGTGGCGAATATGGGTACTCTCTATTTCGGCGATAACCTCAACATCTTACGCGAACATATAAAAGATGAAAGCGTGGATTTGATTTATCTCGATCCACCTTTCAACAGCAAGCGTGCCTACAACTTATTATTCAAAACACCAAAGGGTCATGTATCCGATGCGCAGATAACAGCTTTTGAAGATACCTGGCACTGGGGTGACCAAGCCGAGCAGGAGTTTGCAGAACTTTTACATCAGCCGAATACCAACATAGCAGAAACAATGCAAGCTCTTCGCCACTTTTTGGGCGAGAACGACGTGATGGCTTATCTCACGATGATGGCTAATCGGCTGGTGGAGTTGCGCCGCGTTCTCAAGCCATCAGGCAGTCTCTATTTGCACTGTGACCCAACCACCAGTCACTATCTCAAAATCGTATTGGATACCGTTTTCGGACCGCATAATTTCCGCAACGAAATAATTTGGAAACGACGCACCGGAAGCAGTAGCGCCGTACATCAATCAAATAAGTTTGGCGTATGTACCGACAGTATATTCTACTATGCCAAGACAGATGAGGCTATTCTTCACCCGCAATACAACTTTGAAGCGGATAACTACCAGGAATACGTTGATAAGTTTTTTAGACACGTTGACGAGAACGGAAGACGCTATCAGCTTGACAACTTAGCTAATCCTGCCCCGCGCCCGAACCTGATGTATGAATACAAAGGCTACAAGCCACCCAATAATGGCTGGGCAATTTCCAGAGAAAAAATGGAGCAGTGGGATAAAGAAGGGCGACTTTACTTTCCAAAAGACAAGAATGGGCGTATCCGGCGCAAACGCTTCTTGGATGAATTGAAAGGTAAGCCTGTGCAAAGTCTTTGGGATGATATTGAACCCATCGGCGCACAAGCCGCCGAGCGACTCGGTTATCCCACGCAAAAACCATTAGCCTTATTGGAACGAATAATCAACGCCAGTAGCAACCCAGGTGATCTTGTTCTTGACCCGTTTTGCGGTTGTGGCACGGCTGTGCACGCAGCCCAGAAGCTGGGGCGTGATTGGATTGGAATTGACATTACGCATCTTGCTATCAATCTTATTGAAAAGCGACTCAAGAGTGCATTTCCTTCGATCACCTTTGAAGTTTTTGGGACACCAAAAGATTTTGACGGTGCAAAGGATTTGGCAGAGCGAAACAAGTATGAGTTTCAGTGGTGGGCTTGTGCTTTGGTTAATGCACAACCGTATAAGGGCAAGAAGAAAGGGGCAGACACCGGTATCGACGGCATTATATATTTTCAGGATGACAAAGGTGAAGCGAAGAAGATTATCGTATCGGTTAAAGGCGGTGAAAGCGTCACACGAACAATGATAGCAGACTTGAAAAACACAGTTGAACGTGAGAAAGCCGAAATTGGATTGTTCGTAACGCTGGTTCCTCCCACAAAACCTATGATAATTGAAGCCACCAGCGCAGGATTCTATGAGTCGCCGTCACATGGAGCATTTCCAAAGATACAAATATTGTCTATTGAAGGTCTGTTGTCAGGTAAGGAGACATCATTGTACCCCGACTTATCACGAGGTGGGTTAACTTTCAAAAAAGCCAAGACTGAAGGTAACAATGCAAGCCAGTCAGATTTGTTATAAACATAGGAGAGAAAAACCGAACAACTTAACGAGCATCTCAACTCAACAACTGGTGGAACAAGGGACCTTAACAAAAAACCATATAATACACAGACAGATGGACCTAGGAGAAGATCATGGTTGACCCCTCTCATCCCTTAACGACAACATGGCTCGTAGGTTCTGCAGCTATCGCTGGTTTCTCTGGCCTAATTGGTGCTTTGTGCGTTTCGTGGCTTGCTGGACGGCGAGAGCAGACCCAACGCCGGCACGCCTTTGTCCAGAAGCAACTCGAAGCCTTCTATTCGCCGCTGCTCGCACGGCGTAGTTCGATTAAAGCTCTCCGAGTCGCCGGAGTGAAGGTAAGCGAGGCCTCGAACCTCGTCTGGCAAAAGCACTGCGAGGATCTCAGTCATTACCCGGAAACTCTTGCAAAGTGGCTTGAACAGCACACGGAAGAGTACACTCGTTTCATCAATTACGACAATGAGCAGTTCAGGAAGGAGGCCCTTCCGGTCTACAAGAACATGGTCGCCATTTTCCGCGACAATCTCTATCTCGCCGAGCCGGACACCGTAGTGTACCTCCCAAAACTCATCGTGTTCGTCGAGTTGTGGGAACGCTGGCTGGCGGACACGATCCCTTACGAGGTCATACAAAAGATCGGCATTAGTGAGGAAGAGTTGCTGCCGTTCTACGAGAACCTCGAAAAGCATCACGGCTTGCTGAGAACAAAGCTTTCAAGAGGAAAAGCCTGAATGTCTTGTCGATCAAATCCCCCGCTCAAGCTGTCGCTATGTTGTGTTCGTTTGCTACGACCAAGGTGTCTTGGTGGGTACTCCCGGCGCGCAGTACCGTGTCCTGCCCCCGGACGCCGCTTAGTAGGTAGGTCAGTTAGTAAGTCAGGAGGCCCGTGACCCTGAAATTATTCATTTGTCGGGTGCGCAGAACTACTTGGTTGTGACTCTACGCAGAAGAACAAGCCGGTCCTTACATATGATCAGTGGCTGGCTGGGGCACATTTATTATGCGAAGGAATTCATATGGTGAAAGATATAAAGAGAATCACTGGAATTTCAACAGATGAGCTAAGGAAAATTCCGTTCCTGGACATAACAAATTTAAACGGGAGGATTATACCCGCGCTTACATTCTATGATGGTGAGAAATGGCATTTTTGGTTTCCTGGTCCAAATGGTTTGATACAATTGAAAGCGAAACCGGTGGAGGCTGATTATTTCGGAAAGTCAGCAGAGTGCGAGACGGATATCTACTTCGAATTTCTGAACTTTATTATCCAGCACGCTTACTGGCCAAAAGTCGCGGTATTTATTGACGCCATCCAAGATGACATTCACAATCTTGGAGCATCTCTTGAGAAATTTCATCTTTTTTACGAAGTTTCCAAGCACAGAAAAACTAACTTGAAACGCTTTGTATCTACTGAAATTGAGTATATTATTGGTACTTGTCGGAGCCTTTTTGATCTACTCCAAAGTGTTATAGCGACCTTGTGGGATACTGTCACCCTCTTTGATTTGAACATCAAAAAGAAGCATTTACCTAAAAGCTTTCGACCGATGATTATTAAAGATGATAAGTTCATAACAGCGGAGGAGATTAAGGGTATATTCAAGATTCCGATATCGCTTGCTGAATTCTATGCTCGCTCGGCACCTTTTTTTAGTACTCTTCGTAATTACCGCGATAAGATAATCCATCAAGGTAAGAAAAGCGAGATGGTATTTATCACTCAAAAAGGTTTTGCTGTGCCGAAATACATTGAACCATTTGCATCTTTAGGGGTTTGGAATGAGGATCATCTTCTACCTAATGATCTTGCCTCGCTAAGGCCTGTGCTTGCTCATATTTGTCTTGAAACTATAAAGTGTTGCGAAGATTTTGCACATACGGTTCAGCAAATAATTCAATTTCCACCTGAAATAGTTCCTGGTTTTAGATTGTTTCTCCGAGGTTATCACAATAAGGAGCTTCTTAGACTGAATGAGATTAGAGACAAAGTTTTATGGTGGGATACACTACAACCAGATGAACCTTACTTTAGAACTGAGGATGGGTCCGACAAAGATTAGTGGTGGATTATGAGCCCCCGTGCTCCTGACCGCCATTCCGCTGCGCTCCAAAGCCGCCGGTGAGATTGGTCGTTATCATCCTCTGGTTACAGAGTGGACCATACCCCCATTCTGAAACCTAACCCGTAGTCTCTCTTACCACAAATAGCAAATTCACCACAACTTTTGTGGTGAATCGGATAGCTCCAGTATTTATGAGAGGCAGTGTATTATACATGCACCCTTTTCGCTTTTGCAGAATGTGTAATTTTTAGCTCGAATTGTAAATTATGAACTTAAAGCTTAGTCAAAAAATGGGCTTCCTAAACGTCAAACCTCCAAGTGTTTGTTCCACTTTGAGTTGGAACGAAAAATTCCTTCTTTTTGATACAGGCATAAATATCCACAATTCGTTGCAGGAGAACGAGCTGGAGGAAAAGTGAGAAAAAAATAAAAATAACCACCAGTAGCACCAGATGCACCAGAAGCACCAGTTCCACCGGTCACACATTCCGAGTTTGTCCCAACTTATATCACTGCTCTTTGGCAGTCGTCTCCTCATCCTCAAGCCACTTCAGTGGATCCAGCCTATAGTAACTTTTCAGCTCATCATATAGTTCAGGGTGGGTGAGTTTCATCTGTTTTGGTCTTTCAAAGAAAGTTTCGGTTGCCACTGCAAAGAACTCAGCCGGGTTGGTGGCTCCATAATAATCCATAATATCTTTTCTCCCGGAGAGCGCTTTTCGCTTTAGATTCTTATATTCTTTACTCAAGACCATAGCCCAGGTCCTATAGCTGGTTCCCTTCTCAAGAATCGGGGCTCCGTTTGCGCTGCCATCCTCTTGATCTAACTGGTGAGCAAATTCATGCAGAACTACATTATGTCCAAAAGCGAGATCTATTGCCGATTTCCTTACATAATCCCAAGTTAAAACGACCTCTCCTCTGGTCCAGGATTCTCCGCCGCGAACACTCATTTCCTCAGTGTGCTCCATACCCTTAACGGTGACTTGTTTGGCTACATAGGCGCTGGGATACACTAAAATGGTGTAAAGTTTAGGATAGTAGGTGGGCTTACGATTCAACAACAAGATACACGCCTGTGCGGCAATAGTGACTCTTATATCGTCTGTTATTTTCAGTCCTGCGCATCCCTCAAAAATCTTCTCACTCAAAAAGACAAGAATATGACCTTTCAGCTCTTTCTTTAACGAGTCGGGAAGATAGCGATAGAGCACAACATTCTGATTCAAGATTCCCTCCCATTTAGGCGGAAATGGACTGCTCATGAGTTGTCTACGTCGGTAGTATCGAAATAACGGTTTGCCTAAAGTAAGAATAAGGAATAATCCTAAAAGCGCAAGCAGTAGCAAACTCAAAGTGTAGATGGTCAACTTATGTCCTTTCGCTGTATGGGATGATAGAAATACACGATACAGAATTTACCCTTGAAGTCTCGAAGCCCATCCATGCATATTCTGAGAAACCTGTCAATTTGATAATACGCAACAGAAACCAGCCTAAGCAATAAGAAGAAATGAAACGGCGGGTGAAGATGTATATACATACATACGAAACACCCGCAGTTAGCATAGGATTATAAAAGGCTTGCGCCTGGACTCCTATGTCATAATATTTTCCATCTTTCCAGTTGTTCCATAGCTTTGTAGTCGGTCATGTCCAAATGGAGGGGGGTGATAGAGACGTAACCTTTTTGGATGGCAGCATAATCGGTATCATCTTCCTTTTCCCAAATAGAGGTCTGCTCTCCAATCCAAAGATACTCCCCGGCTCGTTGACTTATTTTGTCGATCACAACGTCGTTGTGTAATCTTTTCCCCAACCGGGTGACCTTATACTTCTTCAAGGTCTGTTTTTTATCTGGTACATTCACGTTTAAAAAAGTATCCTTGGGTAAACCGTTCTTGAGAACAAACAACACCAGTTTTTTTACGAATTTTGCTGCAAAGCTAAAATGCTTCGCATTCCAATTGACGTTAGACACTGCAATCGACGGGATATTTAAGATAGTTCCTTCCATAGCCGCAGCTACGGTTCCCGAGTAGGAGACGTCATCACCCAGATTGGGACCATGGTTGATTCCTGAGATAAGGATGTCCGGTTTTCTTTTTAGAATGGAGCGGACTGCCAGCATCACTGCATCGGTGGGAGTGCCGTCTACGCTATAAAACCTGTCTGCGATCTTGTTTATTCGGATGGGGTATTGCAAGGTCAAAGAATGGCTGGTGGCACTCTGTTCTCTATCTGGTGCTACCACCCATACTTGACCTATCTTAGCAATCTCGTTTTTCAAAGCCAGCAAGCCTTCAGCTTGTATCCCGTCATCGTTGGTAAGCAGAGCTAACAATTTTTCTCCTTAACTTTTTCAGTTCTATCCTCAATCTGCAGGACGCAGCTTAGGGGAGAAGATATTTTTTATAATCCCCCTATTTCCCCCTTTTTCAAAGGGGGATTAAAATAATTCTTTCCACCAAGGATTTATTAAAATTCAATATTATCATATCCCGACTGCATAAATTTCGAAAACCGCACTCCGAAATTTTCACCACCACAAGCTTCTCCACATCAGCTTAATAAACCTTCCGGTATCGACAAAAGGATTAATGAAACTTTTCCCACCCGTATAGATGGTTCTTATGGGAACTTCATCAATCTTGAATCCCTTCCGGCTGGCTTTGATCAAAAGCTCCGGCTCCAAATCATAGTTTTTCGACTCCAATCTGACATTTTTTAAAACCTGCGTGGAGATCAATCTATATCCCGATTGGCTGTCTCTGATGGATTGACCGGACAAAACGGATACTATCACTGAGCTTAAATTATTAATAAGCCAGCGGGCAAAAGGCATGTTCTTGAGATTTCTCTCTCTGGTTCCTATTATGATGCTTTCGAGAGGAGGATGAACGCAAGAGAGTTTGATACTTTCAGCTTGTTTCCCCCTCACCTTATCTTTCTCCCCCAAGTGGAGAGGATATGTATTTTCGATCTTATGGATAAAGTCCGGTATTGATTCAGGATCGTGCTGCAGGTCGGCATCAATGGTGATCACATGGTCATAATTCTTTTCAAGTGCATATTTGAATCCGGTTTTTAATGCCTCTCCTTTGCCTTTGTTTCTTTCATGTTTCAATACCTCAACCCCAGCACTTTGAGAAACTTCGAGTGTCCGATCTAAAGAGCCGTCATCGATTACAATAATATCCTTTCTATTTACAATTTTTGAGATTTTCTCTAATAGTTCTGCGATGGTGGGTCCCGCATTGAATGCAGGAACCATTACCAAAAATGTTTTTTCCATGAACTAAGAAGTACGAGCTTTAAGTATGATTTGGCAGGAACGGAAAACCAGCAGATCTCTTTGAACTCACCCCTTTTTGTTCCCTTCAGGGTGAATCCTTCAGGGTGAACCCCCTCTCTTAATAAGAGAGGGGGATCGAAGATCCGTAAGATCGAAGATGCATACGCATAGGAGGTGAGTTCTCAGCATGAACTACGAACCATGAAACATTTTTGAAAAAAATCGGGGCGAGCCGATTTGAACGGCCGACCCCTTGCACCCCAAGCAAGTGCGCTAGCCAGTCTGCGCCACGCCCCGATTGAACAAAGGTAAAATAACCTAATTTCTTAAAAGATCAAGACAAAATCTCCAGAATCTCAGTCAGCTCCTTTCTGATTTCCGTTAAAAGATGCTGAAGTCTCATCTTCTCCACCACCATCGGACCCAAGTCGTCATGACGCAAGCTCCTCAGTTTGGACTTAGCTCCTTCAATTGTGTATCCTTCTTCATACAGAAGATGTTTGATCTGGCTGACTAACTCGATATCCTTCTGTTGATATAAACGATTTCCCGCTTTGTTTTTCTTGGGCCTAAGAAGAGCAAACTCCTTTTCCCAGAATCTTAAAACGTACTGTTTGATTCCAGTTATATTCTCCACCTCGCTGATGGAATAGTAGAGTTTATCACTGATAAAGGTTTTCAAATTTTCTGCTCGCTTCTTTCCTGACATTCTTCTTACGCGCCTAACAAAAGATACGATTATTTTTCTTTATGTCAACTCCAAATTTCTGATTTTGGGTCTCGGGTCATTAGCTCATAAATTGCTTCCTTGGGTTTTTTGTTTTCGAAGAGGACCTGATATACCTGTTGGGTGATAGGCATTTCCACCTGATGCTTTAAAGAAAGCTGATAAGCTGATTTAGTGGTTTTTATTCCCTCTGCCACCATGACCATCTCCGATTCTACCTCTTTTAAAGTCTTGCCTTTTCCGATCTGTTCACCCACGAATCTGTTTCTGGAGTATTTGCTGATACAGGTGGTCACTAAATCCCCTAAACCTGAAAGTCCGGCAAAGGTCTCTTTTATTGCTCCTAACTTCTCACCCAATCGAATGATCTCTGCCAATCCCCGAGAGAGCAATGCTCCTTTGCTGTTATCACCCAAGCCCATTCCATCACAAATTCCCGATGCAATGGCGATTATATTTTTTAAAGAGCCGCCCAGCTCCACTCCGATAAGATCACTGTTGGTATACACCCTGAAATACGGAGTCATGAAAACGTTCTGAACTTTCTTGGCAATTTCCTCATCAAATCCTGCCACCACCACAGTGGTGGGAATTTTTCTTGCCACCTCCTCCGCATGGCTAGGACCAGATAGAGTAGTGATTTTTGGATGAAGGAAAGTTGGTAACTCCTCTATTAACACCTCTGACATTCTCAGAAGTGTGTCGTTTTCGATTCCTTTCGCTAAATTGACCACCAATGGATTTTTCAGCTCTATCGAGCTGATTTTTCTGGCTACATCTCTCACCGTGTGAGAGGGCAATGCTAATACTAATATATCTGCCTGGGATACGGTCGGCTTAAGTTGATCTGTGATCTCTACCTGATCGGGTATAATGACTCCGGGGAGTTTTTGCTTTTGTTCCCTTTGCATGGAGAGTTTTCTCATCTCCTCGCGATCAAACTCCCACAATGTTACTTTGTGTCCGTTATAGTGCAAAAGTGTGGAGATGGCAATACCCCAGCCTCCAGCACCCAAGATTGCAATATCTGCCATAACCTTAAATCCTTTGGATTTAGACTGAGACTGAACTTCTTTTCAGTCTCAGTCTACGAAGTTACCACTATCCCTTTACTTTTAGACCAAACTTATTCTCTGTGCCAGTTAGCAACCTTTTTATATTGCTCCTGTGATTGAAAAAAATAAAAACCGTCAGAAAACAGATCATAACCATAAGTTGAGCCGGCACCTGAAATTTAAGATAATACTTTTCAAACAGCATAGCAAGAAATATGAAGGTTGCGGCGGAGAGTGATCCCAAAGAGACATATCTGGTGATCGCCACTATCACTATAAATAGAATCAAAGCTAAAGCGGTCTCTAAAGGAATGATGGACAAAAGTGCACCCAATCCGGTGGCTATCCCTTTTCCGCCTCTGAATCCGGCAAAGACAGGAAAGACATGACCGAGGATGACAAAAACTCCTGCAAGAATCTTTAGATCGGTTAAGCTAAACGAGGTGGAGCAAAAAGAAATATTAGTTATTAAAAGTACTGCCATCATTCCCTTAGCAATATCCAAGATCAATACCAGCGCAGCAGGCAAAGGTCCTACCACTCGGTAAACATTGGTGAATCCAGCATTTTTAGACCCGTAATCTCTGATGTCCTCACCTTTCCAAATCTTGGTTATTATAACACCAAAAGGAATAGAGCCTAATAAGTAACTTAAGATTGCTATTACTGCACAGATCAACATAACACTATTTTCTGTTAGCCTTGGATTTGCATTTACTGCGGGTCGAAGCTCCTTAAACTCAAACCATAAAGATACATGGTATCGTTATCCGATATTTTAACGGGCAGAGTCATGGGTTTATATCCAGCCCTCGAATATAACTCAGCCACAAAAAGATCTTCTGGTTTTTTGTATTCATCATGGATTTGTGGATGTGCGACTATATAGGTCGGCTTTAGGGTTACAAGAAATTCGTCAGTCATCATCATCTGGTGACCGGCTCGTCGAGCTTTCAGAACCTTTAAACCGGGTTGAGATCTGAAAGTTAAATATAGCTCATCAATAGTATATAACTCTGAATAATATGGCATTGCCCCCGCGGCGCCCGTGGATAGACTTTCACCCGGTTTAGCCAGACTCTTAAATGTTAATCCCACCTTCGACCACAAGCGGGTGTAATCTCTTAATAATCCGACGCTGTCTATTCCATTCCGGTTCCAAATTTTGTTGCTTTCTTTAGATGGATAAGCGAGAAGAACCAGACTCAATCCAATCAGGAGCATTTCCAAGCTGACTAAAGCGATTTCCTTTCTTCTTCTGGTGGTGGATTGGGATTTTGACAAGCGCTTAGGTCTTAAACGAGGTGGGGAAGAATAATACATTCCCCTAAATCCCTCCTGAGCCAAAAAGAAGAAGAAAGGTAAAACGGGAACGATGAATCTGAACATGTCCATGAAGTCACCACCGGTATAGCTTACATAAAATGAAAAAACTAATATCAGGGAAGCAAAGTAGGGGAGGATCATTTTTAAATTCGCATTTGATCTTATAGCTTTGCCCAAAAATGCTAACGGTATCACCATAATCCCAATCCAGAATCTCTTTACGAAATCAAAAAGATAAGCTAAACCCTGGCGATAAAGAGATTCCTCTCCCACCTTCACGTAAAAGGTATTGGGCAAAAACCTTCCATAATAAGACCACCGCCAAAAGAAGTAGACCAGAAAGGGGAGCAAGAAGGAAATGATCCAGAGCAAGAGACTTTTAAACTCAACATTCTTTTTAACCACTAAAAGATAGAGCACAAAAAGAAATGTGACTCCTCCGAAGATTACCCCATCCAGTCGAGTCATGCCTACAAAAGCAAAAGTGATTCCAGAAAAAATGAAATTCATCTTTTTATTTATTCCGGTTACTAAGAAGTATGATCCCAGTAAGACCAGAAAGGTAAAGAATGAAGTTTCCAATCCCCCGGTGGACCAAGCGGCATAAGCTCCACAACAAACTAAAAGAAGCGGCGCTAAATAGTTAAAAAGATTCGGTGAGGGATAAAGCCATCTATTAAGTCGAAGTAATAGGAGGATGGTGGCAAGACTGAACAATATTCCCATAACCTGGGAAACCATCGCCGGGTCCAACCCTATTTTCATAAACAGACTCAAAAGCAAAGTCCAGAGAAAATTGGTATACCCTTCTACTTTTTCGCCAATATTATAAACCAAACCATGTCCTTCCACAAAATTCTTGGCATAACGAAAGGAGATGAAAGCATCATCGCAGACGAATCTTAGGTAATTAACATGCACAAGTAAGACAAGAAATATAATGGTAGTCAGAATGATCGAGATGTATGCCTTTTTCATTTTGCAACTCTCATGCAATTGAATTAAATCTTTGAATCTTGAATGCTGAATCTTGAATTTTAAATGTCGAATCTTGAACTTTTGAACCTTTGAACTCTTGAACCTTTTACATAGTCATCCACCAGTCAATCTAATCTGGTATAAAGAATCCATACCTCCCTTTTCGCTCCCCGATCAAAATATATTTCGAAAACTTCCTCGTCTTCGGTCAATATTCGGTAATAATTTCTATGTCTTCTCTGCCACCATCTTTTACTTTTAGCCCCAGACTCAGAATGACTGAAATCGGGCCAGAACGCGATTATCTCTTTTATTTTATATTCTTTACTCTTCCAGACGAACGAAATTGGATTTCTAGTCTTCTCGTCTTTGGTTAATTCTATTTCATCTGAATAAAATTCAGGCATGATAGTTCACTTGTGCCCCCTTACCTTCTTCTCCCCAAAGAGGCTGTGTCACAATTTCAGTTTTTGTTATCGCAGGCTAAAGGGACTGTTAAAAAAGTTGTTTTTTCGGAGTGCGGAAGCGAAGCTTGCGCACTCCTTTAACGAATTTTTCAACGCAGGATAAAGCCTGCAGCTACAAAAAGCCGAATTATGACATACCCTCAAAGGGGAGAGGGAATAGTATTTTCTATTCTCTTTTTCTTATCTTTATTCTTATCGGATTTCCCAAGAATCCGAAATGCTCTCTGATTTTATTTTCTAGATACCTCAGATATGATTTTTGCAAAAGCTCCGGATAATTGCAGAAAAACACAAATGTAGGCGGCTCGATACCGGTTTGAGTGACGTAATAAATTTTAATATATCTCCCTTTCACCGAAGCTGGAGGCTTGGCTTTTATCTCTTTCTCCAATTTCTGGTTTAACTCCGAGGTTTCTATTCGTTTCTTCCTTTCAGCATAAACCTGCAAAATCAGATTCATAACCGTCTTTACTCTTTGCTTGGTCTTGGCTGAAATGTAAATTAGGGGCACGAATTTCAGAAACGGCGCCTCATGTCTTAATGCTTTGGTATAAAGGTCTGCGGTTTTATCATCCTTCTCGATCAGATCCCATTTATTGATGGCGATCACCATTCCTTTTCTGAGATCGAAAACTTCACTTGCAATTTTGGCATCCTGATTTATAAATCCCATATTGGCTTCGATCAGAATCAACGCCACATCGCACCTTTCGATTGATCTCAGAGTTCTCAAGGTGGTATAATATTCCAAGCTTTCCGTGATTTTAGTTTTTCGCCTAAGTCCGGCGGTATCGATCAAAGTGAAGGATTGCCCTTCTATTTCTATTTCTGAATCGATTGAATCTCTGGTGGTTCCCGGAGATTCGGTAACTATCAGTTTCTCTTTTCCTAAAAGAGCATTGACGAAAGACGATTTCCCTACATTTGGCCTTCCGATCACTGCTACTTTTATGCTCTCCTTTTTTTCCGGATAAATGGTTTCTTCCGGAAGATTTTTGGTGATTTCATCCAGAAGATCACCGATGTTTCTGCTATTAAGCGCAGAAACTCCAATAGCTTCTCCCAGACCCAGCTTGTTTAAGGAATATACTTCAGCTTCATCGTTAATTCCATCCACCTTATTGGCAACCAAGAGAACCTGCTTTTGTGTTTTCCTCATCCGGTTAGCTATCTCCAGATCGACAGACTGCGCTCCCACTTTGGCATCCACCAGAAGAAGGATCATCTCCGCTTCCGCTATGGCTATCTCTGCCTGAGCCTTGACCAATCTCTCTATTTCAATGTTACTAGAGGGGACATACCCACCGGTATCGACCAAATAGAAACCTTTTTTATTCCAGGTGGTGAAGGCGTAATTTCGATCCCGGGTGATGCCCGGCTTATCATCTACCACCGCAATGCGCTTTTTCAAAAGCCGATTGAATAATGTGGATTTTCCAACGTTTGGTCTACCGATTATGGCTACAATGGGAATGGACATGGTCAACGGATTAAACGGATTAAACGGATAAAACGGATAAAATACTTTTCAATTTGATTTGTGAAGTAGTTGACTTGCTTAAAGTTCAGCTTTTTAAAACATCTTTTCGAATCAGGTATTTATTGTCGTTCATAATTTCTATAGCATAAACTAATATTAAATCATCTCTCCTCGAAAAGCAATAAAAATCCAGATTTTCTCAAATTCTCTACAATGTAAGTGTGTTTAGTAGAAGCCGGAAAGAGGAACAGTAGTTTTTTTCTATATTTTTTAATTTACAATATTGACAAGATTGCAATTCGATGTATATTAGTTATGTATTGTATATAGTTATTAACTATTATTGAATGGAATCGATGCTAAGCCAACGATAGGAGAGTTAAGTTATTTCTATTATGGGATGGATCTAACTATTTTAGTAAGTGGCATGGGGATATTCACGCTCCGCCACATTATGATCTTCGAGTTTAGCGAAGCCAATAAATTTTCTAATCCAAAAGAGTTTTCTATTCCGCCTAAATGCGGATACTCCACATCTTGCAAGGTTGCTTTTTTGTTGGTTTTAAGTAAGCTTTCTTAGCGGAAATTAAGGTTACGAGTTTTTTGCCTTTTAGTTTCTAAAAAAAGTCAACTCAAAAATGTTATCTAAACAAGAGAGATATTATACCCATTTTCATCTTTTAACAACCTATTGGGATTCAACAAGATAAACTCAACCTTATAGGTAGCAAGGAGAAGTGCCATGAAATCCTCAAAGCTATACTCAGTTATTATAATCGGCTTAATATTGCTTTTTGGTTTTTCTTTCTGTAGAGTTAATCATGTTTCTGCTCAACAGCAGTTCATTCGAGGTGATGCGGATGGTGATTGCCTAGTAGGTATATCTGATATTGTTTTTTTGATATGCTATCTTTATAGTGCAGGTGCTCCCCCCTCTTGCATGGATGCAGCGGATGCCAATGATGATGGAATTTTAGGTGTTGGTGAAATTGCCACCTTGATATCCTATCTATTTCACGGGGGTTTTATTCCTCCTCCCTTCCCGACTCCCGGTCTTGATCCGACTCCGGATGGTTTAGGCTGTGCATCTGCTTGTATTTCTCCTTCATCTTCGACCACTGATTCACTGATAGCCTTTAACTGCTTTGGTTCAATGGGTGACACAGTATCTCTGCCAATTTTGGTTAAAAGTGGAGCTAATCTAGTCCGCTATCAAATCTATCTTAAATTCGATCCCACAGTATTGGAGGTGATTGATGCAGATACAGTTGGAACCGTCACTGGAGCAGTAGGCCCAGATGAATTTTACTACTAC
>Ga0315288_10002246_pt1 | contig 25032 bp, 22 predicted proteins | sample YL17G11_20_MG_FD_203454 | JGI IMG/M metagenome (GOLD analysis project Ga0315288, IMG submission 203454) | Sediment microbial communities from Yellowstone Lake, YNP, Wyoming, USA - YL17G11_20 | ecosystem: Environmental > Aquatic > Freshwater > Lake > Sediment | place: USA: Wyoming | collected... | reverse complement strand
GGTCGTATCAGCCACAGGTAAGCCCTCCGTTCAGTGCGAAAAGCATTACCTGGAAACTTCGCGAAGTCCACTTGCAACCCCTCCTCTCCCCTCACAGCCCTTTTCACGTAAACTTCTCTTCGACCCCGTTTAGATGCGATTGCCCTGCCGCGCGGCCCCACATGAGTGCGACGCCGCGCGATCTCCGCGCGGCGTCGCTTTCCGGCTATGGAAACCTCCAGCCACCCACCAGAGGCGGGCAAGCCCGGCCGGACCGTCCGCAGATCCGGCCTATGTCAAAGCACCCATGTCAGGGGCGGAGCAGAGCCACAACCGCAGGTATGCCCTCGTGGGCCGCAGATGGCGCAGGCGCCTGCTCGACCTTCACCCGGCCGATCCGATAGTCTCGGGCATTGCCGTCCGCCGGATGCTTGTCGCAGTCCAGACAGTGTGACTTGCCCCGCTCGCGGACCCTTAGGTACAGGTTGTACTCCCCGTTCGGCACCGGGTCCGGCAGATAGATGCGGTGCTTCTCCGTCAGCACCTCGCCCGGCTTCCACTGCTCCAGCGGATAGAGGTCGTACCCGAGCACGTTGCTCTCCTGCCAGATGCGGCCGCTCTTCTTGTTCTCCAGCACCAGGATGGCCTCGTGCTTCTTCCGATTGTAGCCCTCCAGCGGCGTCCAGTAGATCGTGAAGTCGAAACACTCGCCAGGCCGCAGCGGCTTCGAGCTTACCTCCGCGCGCACCAGCCCCACGCGGTCCCCGAACCGTGCGATAGGCCTGTCAGGCACCTTCTCCAGCAGCGTCTCCGGCGCCGGCCGATGGAGATAGACCCGGTAGATCGGCCCTTCCGGAACGAGGTAATACTTGTCCCTCAGCACGCCTATGCGATAGGTCAGCATCTCCACGAAGTAGATGACCTTGTACCTTCCAATGAACTCCTCCCGGGAGAAGTCCACGAACTGCGTGTCCGCATACATGGAGGGACCGGCGAACATCACCAGATCGCGCCGCTGTCCCTCGATGTACTTCAGATAGCCCATCGGCGCGATCGTCCACCAGTCGGCGAGCACGAGCGCGTTCTTCTCCGCCTCCTTGAACACCGCCCGAGCGAAGCGCTCCGAGCCCCAGTCCTGGCTTCCGTCCACTGTTGGGAGATTGGTGAAGAACTGGATCACGGGCAGGGCGAGAAGCAGCGCGATGGCGGGACCGAATCGCCAGGCAGGCTTCGGCGATAGCATCGAGGCCGGGATGCGCTCCATCAGCCGGCCCGCGTATGCGATCAGCGCGGCCGCTCCTACCGCGATGAACGCAGCCCAGACCAGGTGCATCGGGAGGTAGTACGTGTAGATATCGAAGATGCTGAAGTTCATCGCATAGCCGACATCGAAGCCCGCCAGCAGCACCAGGAAGACGGCAAGCCGCCTGTCGCGCCGCCAAAGCAACCCGATCCCGAGCAGTGCCAGCGCAGAGCCGAAGAACGTGAACTTCCAGGGCAGTTGGGCGATGTTGTTGCGGGCGCGGATCAACGGCACCACCAGCCCCCGGTCGAACATCACCGCACGGGCGCCGGGCGCGGTGACCTGCGCCCACATCTCGCTCAGGTTGTGCGGGTTGTTCTGGTGCGGCGGCGGATTCGCTGCCCCTCGGATCGGCATGTAGACGTAGATCGACAGCCCGAGCAGAAACAGCCCGAAGCACGCCGCCACGCGCCGCCCAGTGAAGTACCTCCGCCCGCGCTCCGCCCAGACAAGATAGAGAATGGCAGGGATCATCAACGATATGAGCGCGTGGTTGCCGAGGCTGATGCCGATCACCCATGAGAGCAGGTAGAGCCAGCGGTCGGGCACAGTCCGCCTCAGGCGGACTGCGTCCGCGGGGTTCGTGAACCCCGCCCCCAGACTGCTGCGCCAGGCGAAGACGATCAGCAGGATCGCCGAGGCGAGGCAGACGTGCAGCGTGTGAACATCCACCTCAGTCGTCTGGTCCCAGAACGTCGGCGAGAAAGCGAACGTCAGCGCGGCGATGAACGCCGCGGGGCGGCTGCCGCTGATCGCTCGGTAGACAAGGTAAAGAAGTGCGACCCCGATTGAGCCGAAGAGCGCGTCCACGAAGTTCAGCCGGAAGGCGACGCTGCCTATCGGGATGTGGCTGAACGGATGCATGATCAGCATCCAGAGCGGATAGCCGGGCGAGTGGCCGACGCCGAGGAAGTAGGCGGCGGTGATGAGTTCGCTCGAATCCCCCCAGCCGAAAGTCGGCCGCATCGTGCGGATATAGGCCGCCAGGGTGATGAGAATCAGCGCGGCGACAATGGCCGCATCGGGTAGCGCAGGCTTCAGCCTGCGACGTTCGGCAGGAGCTTGTTCGCCCTGAGCGAAGCCGAAGGGCTCCTGCCCTCGCTCCTCCGGCTTGCCCGCCATAGCTCTAGCGACGGCGGGCGCGGGCACGTGCTTCCCTGCCTCGATCAACCGTCTCCCTCCGCTGTGCTACAGATAAGGCCATGGGCAGGAGGCAAGTCACCTGAGGCGACCAGGGCTCCTGCCCTACGAGCGTATTCCACAAATGGGAGGAGGGGTGAGATGGTGGAGCGGTCGCGATTAGCACCACGTGGATTGCGGCACGCCAGTGCCGCTTTCACATCCGGCGGAGCCGGAAAAGGAGCGCGACACTTGAGGCGCTGGTAAAGCGGCGCCCTCCATACGGCCGGCGGGCAAGCTTGCGCGCCGCAGTCCAAAGACGTCCCAGGTAATCCGCGGCGGGCATGCGCCTCGCAACGGCATCGGCGACATGCTCGCTCTGCAGGAGGGCGGCGCGCAGACAAACGACGACCTGCGCGCCCTACAGGTCATCCGCGTTCATCGGCGTCTAAAGGATATACCGCGTCAAATCCAGGTTCTTGACCACCTCCGCCAACTGCTGGCCGACGTAGTCGCCGGTGATGGTGATGTGGGTCGGGGCGATGTCGCAGGCCTCGAACGAGATCTGCTCGAGCAGCCGCTCCATCACCGTGTGCAGCCGCCGCGCGCCGATGTTCTCGGTCTCCTCGTTCACGTGCGCGGCCATACGCGCGATCTCCGCAATGCCCTCCGATGTGAAATCCAGCTCGACCCCCTCGGTCTTCATCAGTTCGGTGTACTGGCGGATGAGCGAGTTCTCCGGCTCGGTGAGGATGCGCACGAACTCCGCCTCGCCCAGCGCGCCCAGCTCGACCCGCAGCGGGAACCGCCCCTGCAGCTCCGGGATCAGATCCGACGGCTTGCTGGTGTGGAATGCGCCCGCCGCGATGAACAGCATGTGATCGGTCTGCACCGGCCCGTACTTGGTCATCACCGTCGAGCCCTCGACGATCGGCAGCAGCCCGCGCTGCACTCCCTCGCGGCTGACATCCGGGCCGCCGATCGATCGCTCCCGCCCGGCGATCTTGTCCATCTCGTCGATGAAGATGATCCCCAACTGCTCCGCCCGCTGGATCGCCTCGCCGGTGGCCTGCTCCATGTCGATCATCCGCTCGGCCTCCTGGTCGAGCAGGATGCGCCGCGCCTCGGCCACCGTCACCGTCCGCCGCCGCCGCTGCTTCGGGAACATCCCGCCGAGCATATCCTGGAGGTTCATGCCCAGCTCCTCCATCCCCGCGCCCGAGAATACCGGGATGGTCATGAAGCGGCTCTCCTCGACCTCGATCTCGACCATCTGCTTGTCCAGCTCAGCTGCAAGCAAGCGCCTTCTCAGCGCGTCGCGAGTGGCCTCTTCCTCGGGCGTCTGCGGTTCGACCTGCTCCGGCTGCGGGGCGCGCGGCTGGAGTATCGAGGCCATCGCCTCGCCGATGGACTGGAACCGCGACGGCGGTCCTCCCCCGCGTCGCTGGAGCGCGTCGAGCAACCGCTCGATCACTCGCTCCTCGACCCGCGACCTCACTCCCTCGACCTTCTCCGCCCGTACCATTCTCACCGATGCCTCGACCAGGTCGCGCACCATCGAATCGACATCCCGACCGACATAGCCGACCTCGGTGTACTTGCTCGCCTCGACCTTGATGAACGGCGCCCGCACGAGCTTCGCCAGACGCCGCGCGATCTCGGTCTTCCCCACGCCCGTCGGCCCGATCATCAGGATGTTCTTCGGGATGACCTCGTCGCGGATATCCTCGGGCAGGAGCTGGCGGCGCATCCGGTTCCGCAGCGCGATAGCGACCGACCGCTTCGCGTCGGCCTGCCCGACGATGTACTTATCGAGCGCGGCGACGATCCGCCGCGGCGTCAGCTCCTCAAGCTGCTTGTCAAGCGACGTGTCGGTGCGTGTGGTCATGGTTGTTCTCAGAGCGAGTGATGGGGGCATTGTAGCACAAAGGGAGAGCGGATGACGTCCCGCTGGGCAGGGGGTTGCCCCTACCGCTGATTCTACCCCTCGCTCTCACTGGGTTCGGCGAGGGGTAGGCTACCTGAGCGCCCGCGTCACCCGGTCCTCTATCCTGAACAGGTGCTCCTCGCTGATCCCGATGGCGCGCAGGTCGTCCTCGGTTGCGAACCGCGGGCCCCGGCAGCCGATTCCGCTGGGATGATGGCTGTCGCTGTTGATCGCCACCTTGCACCCCGCCTCGATGAACAGCCGGAAGAGCCACATCGCTGCTGCCGGGTCCGCCCTGAGGAAGCGCGGGTTCACCTCCATTGCGACACCGGCATCGGCGGCCATCGCGAGCACGTCGCGCAGGTCGCTCTCGTTCGCCGCCGCCACGAGCTGACCGAATGGCGGCACGCCAGTCATCGGCACGTGGAAGGGATGCGCGATCATGTCCGCATATCCGGTCTCGATGGCGGCTCGAGTGAAGGCGAGCGCGAGCGCCGCGATCTGCGGCGGCCCGAGCCCATCGAGCGCATGAGGACCGAGGCGGTCGAGGTGACTCGGCGAGAAGAGCACGAGGTCCATCTCTGCCGCGTACTCCCGGGAGATCGAGGGATTCTCCCCCGCCCCCACATCCGCCTCGCAACCGACGTAGACCCGCAGGTCGCCAGCGTACCCCCGGAGCTCCTCACGCACCGCGCGGGGCGCAGCGTAGTCGGCCGGCCGTTCCACGTGATCCGTGATCGCGATCGCCTCCAGCCCGGCCTCCTGCGCGGCGCGCGCGACCGCCAGGGGAGTCGCTTCAGGTGAGCCGCACGGCGAGTGGTTCGTGTGAATGTGAAAGTCGGTCCGTATCAACCTGCCCAACTCGTGACTCCGAACGGATCTCTACATCGATTGCCGCGCATCACCGCGCCCTACTGCTCATGCGCTCCGCGGTCCGTCCCCCGCCCCGACGGAACCGGGGTGCCCCAGTAATCGCGCCCGCCGCTTCTCGGCATCGGCATACCCGAATCGACACAGGGCGAATCAGGCTGGAGCTTGTACCCATCCACCGTGTCACGGCCGGCGCCGCCGCTGCCGGGGTCCACGAGTCTCGGATCAGTGATGAGCTTGTGCGGATCGGCCGGCTCGCCGCGGGCGTGCGTCCCGAAGAAGACGCTGTGGTCGAAGACGGTGCTCTCCGCGCTGCCGCCGAGGTCAAATCCGCCCTCGCCGAGGTCGTAGAAGATGTTGTTCTGATACTGGATCCTCGCCGGCCACGTCCGCCGCCACAGCGGACCCGCCGGATTGTGCAGCACCATGAGCGGATGGCCCTTGCCCGCGCCGACATAGATGGTGTTGTTGTAGATGTGCGCGTTCGTCACCTTGCCGCCGATCTGGAAGATGCGGGCGCCGTCGTTCTGGCTGATGTTGTAGCGCACGATCGCGCCGTCGTTGAAGTGGCGCGGGTTGCCGTCGCCCTCCTCGCAGAGCAGGATGAAGCCACCCTCGTTCTCGTGGCTGTAGTTGTACTGCACGATCGTCCGGCGCGTCCGCCCATCGATGTCGAAGCCCTGCCCGTCGAGCGTCGTCTTCGTCAGATAGGCCTCGTTGAATTGGATCAGCGCGTCGTCCGTCTCCCACACCCAGATCGCCACATTGTAGGTGCCGGAGCGCGCATTGCACCTGCTGGCGACGTTGTGCTCGATCAGGGGAGCGTCGGCCATGCACGCGACGATCCCATCGCCGCCGATGTCATCGACCACGTTATTGCGAATCACCAGCTTCGTATACGGCTGCCATTCCGCATCGCCGCTGCGGCCCCAGTCTGTCCACGTCTTGATGCCGGTCCGATCGCACCGGCGGACATGGCATCCCTCGATCAGCACATCGTTGAAATGCGTGCGAACCGAGCTGCCGATCACATCGAACAGAATCCCCGCGTTGCACTTGCCACCGTCGCGGCCCTCTTTGTTCGCGCCGTTGACATCGTGCACTTCGAGGCCCCGCAGGTGCACGTGGTCCAGCGCCCCCACGTTCTCGCCCAGCACGCGAACTCCCGCCCGCGGCGCGGGGCCCTCCGGGCTGAGGTTCGTGACATCGAGATTGCTGATCTCCCAGTCGTGCTGGTTGTAGAGCCGCACCGCCTCGAACACCGCGCCGCCACCGTTGATCGCCGGCTTCGGGCCATCTCCATAGCGATCGACGATTATCGGCTGGCCGGCCTCGCCCGAGCCCTTCGGCCAGAGCTGCCCCCGCCACGAGCCGCCCGACTTCAGCAGGATTCGGTCACCTGGCTGGAAGGTCATCGCATTGACCTTGGCCAGCGTCGCCCACGCCAGCGCCTCGCTCGCACCGGCGTTCGCGTCGCTGCCGCTGGCCGAGTCGACATAGAACGTCGTCGCCATCGCCGCGCTCGCGGCGAGAAGGCAGACCACGACTGTCAGTATCAGCGGGATTGCCATCGAAGCCCTCGCCCACCTGCAATTGGATGCACCTGCATCCAATTGCGCCGCCGGGGGCGAGCTACCTCTTGGCCCGGAAGACGATGTCGTACTCCCCCTCTTCCCATCCCTTCTGCGACTTGGTCTTCAACCATATCTCGTAGTCGATGCTCGCGTTCTGGTCGCGCATGTCCGGCCCGATGCTCCACACGACGAACCCCGCCCCCTCCCGTCGGTAGCGGTACGGCTTCCCGCCGAAGGGGTTAGGCGGGAGTTTCCAGCCCATGGTCTCCAGTTCGGCGAGCGAGGCCGGGTAGGCCGGATGATCCGCTCGGTATGCCTTCAATGCCAGCGCGATCCGTGCCGTCCCGATGGCAGCGGTGGCGCGGTCGCGTGACTCGACCGCGCGGCCGTAGATCGGCATTACCGCGCGCGTGAGGACTGCGTAGAACGGCGCCCCCGGGCCCAGCCACGCGGATAGCTCGGCCGTGGTATCTCGGGACTCCGGCCACGGGCGCTCGAAGGCGCGCACCTCTTTCTCCATGAATGAAAGGTAGATACGCTGGTCGGCGTTGAGAAAGGGCCGCCAGAGCCAGGAGTGCAAACGCACGAGGAGACGAGGCCGCCGGCCCGTAGCCACCTGTCCGCTGTTGGATGAGATGACCTCGGTGATGCTGATTCGCCCCGACCGGACCCAGTCGAAGACGTCCATGCCCATGAGCACCGCCTCGCTCTTCACCGCGCGGGCGGAGGATGTGAGGTTGTCGGTCCTGGCGAGCCGGTCGTAGAGTGACCGGCAGGCGGCGGGGGACGGCACGCCTGTCGGCAGGACGTCTTCCAACGCGCGCACACCGATCGCCTGTATGCCGTAGCTGACGAGTTCGGCGATAATGACAGGATCGGTCTTCGCCTGCTCTCCAACGCGGAATACGGCCGCGACTGAGGCAAGGGCACTATCGATTCGGCCGTCAGCGGCGTCGACGTAGGATCGAAGCGCCAGCATCCGGGCCGCTCTGCGCATCTGGCTGAGGTGGGGGAATGAGGCCGAGAACATGGGCTCCCAGTCTACAGGGAAGACACAGTGCGTCATACGCGAGGCGCGGTCGACCAGGCGGTAGTACTCCGGGTTCGCCGCGACAACCCGTCGAGCGAGCGCGAACCAGTTCGCGTCGTGCTTGGCGTACTGATCGAAGAGAACGCTCTCGTCTTCCGCAGAGAGACGCAATTCCCGCCAGGCCTGCTGGTAGACATCAGCGGCGTTCTCTGCCCCGGGCGGCAGTGTTGGAATCAGGTCCTTTACAGGCGCCAGGATGCCGGCCTTGGTGAGCCGGTCTATGTCGCCCTGAAGCTGCCGGCCGGTCACCACCACCGCGATGAGGTGAATGAGCACAAGGGCCGGAAGGATATAGAGCATCGCCCGGCCGACCTTGCGGAGCCCACGGCCGATGCACCGAACGGCGCGCCACACCGCGCGCCCGACCCTACGCGAATTCGGAATCAGTGACGGGAACAGTTCGCTCATGGTTCAGCCCCCTTCGCCCCTCTCCAGTAGGCGGGAGCGTAGCTGCAGGTACGGCTCGCCGTGAGCCTCGCCCATGCGCAGGCCCGCCCACAGGAGGGGCGCGTGTGGCAGATCGAGATCACTCAGCGAGTCATCAGGTGCAAACCCTCCGGCAACGACAGCCGCGCCTTCCCGCGGCAGCGCGGCAGCCATCTCCCGATCCTGCCGGCTGAGTGCCAACACATCGAGCAGGACGAGCGCAGCGAGCGCGCCGAGCGCGACTATCGGGCGCAGTAGCGTCAGGCGCCGCGGCTTGCTGTTCCCTGCTGCGAGCACCCGGGCGCGGAGCGCCTCGCCCGGCTCGCGGCCGGGCAGCCGACGAACGAGGCCTTCGATCTCAGCGTCAGTTATGTCGACGAACCGTCTATCCGTCACCGGAATCACCGCCTTTCAGCATCTCACGCAGTCTCGAAAGCGCCAGCCGGTAGCGGCTCGACGCCGTGTTCGACGGGATGCCACACAGCTTGGCGATCTCGCGGAATGTCAGCCCCTCGGTCACGTGAAGCACGACCACTTCGCGCTGCTCCGCGGGCAGATTGCGCAGCGCTCGATCGATGTCAAGTGCAACTGTCATATCTTCCGGACGGCACGCGTCGGGGTTGACCCAGGAGACCCCGTCCCTAACCGGATCGTCCTCACGTTGCCGGCGTTTCCGCAGCACCTGAATGGCGTGGTGGCGTGCCGTCTTGAACAGGTACGCTCGCATATCACGGATGGCGCCGCCCGGCCGGCGGGCGAGGGCGAGGAAGACCTCCTGAAGGGCATCCTCGGCATCATGCTCGGACGACAGCATCGCCAGTAGGTAGCGGTAGAGCGGCCCCGCATAGCGGTCATAGAGCCCCGCCAGGTCGAGAGAGGAGTCTCTCGCCCGATCGGCGCCTTCGCTCTCGGCCCGGCCCCCCGTCGGTCGTTCCAGCACGCGGCTGGTCTCCATTGGTGGAACGCGCTCCCGGAGCATTAGACGCGCCAGCCACGCGTTTTCGTCACTGACATCCAGTGAAACTGCGCACTTCACTTCAGTCTGGAAGCGGTTGCTCTGCCGATCACGCCGGAATCGGCCACCACAAAAAGTAAGTAATTCCCTGATCTTTTTCCGATTTCGCTTGACACGGCATGGTACACTGCAGAGGGTAGCGTGGAGGTGGCGCGCCTGACATGGGCAAGGGGACACCGATGGGCAAGGCCGACTACTCGAAGATCGCCGAGGTCTATGACGAGGTCCGCCGGAGCGATCTGCCACACATCGTCTGGTGGATCACGAAGATCGCCCTCGAGGGCAAGCTCGCGCCTGGCCGGCGCCTGATCGATCTCGGCTGCGGCACCGGGCGGTGGACCATCCCGCTCGCCGAGCGCACCGGTTGCGAGGCGGTAGGCCTCGACAGGTCGCCGGAGATGCTTGCCAAGGCGAGGGCGAAGGATAGCGACGGCCGAGTGACGTGGGTGCAGGGCGATTGCGAGAAGCTCGTAGGGCAGGAGCTTGAGCTCCTGCCCAATCGGCCCGGGACCCACGCCCAGGCAGGAGCTGAAGCTCCTGCCCTACGAAGTGAGAGCTTCGACTGTGCGCTCATGTCGCTGATGATGCACCACCTCGAGGATCACCTCAACACCTTCCGAGGGGTCTTCCGGATACTGCGGCCAGGCGGTGTGTTTCTCATCCGCCAGGGCACGCTGGAGGACATCCTGCGCGACGCGATGCACCGGTTCTTCCCTGACGCCGTCACCATCGACCGCAAGCGCACGCCCTTCCGCTCGGAGATCGAGTGGTGGCTTGGCGAGGCAGGCTTCAATACGGTGCACGTGGAGACGTTCAAGCAGCACACCTACTCCTCGAACATGAGGCTGCTGGAGGAGATCGAGAAGCGCGTCGCATCGGCGATGCGGATGATCGACGATGACGCGTTCAAGGCCGGGCTAGAGCGCTTCAAGGCGTATCTGCGGCGGCCGGCCGACGATCCATCGATCAGGGATTCGCTGTTCACACTGTTCACTGCGAGGAAGGCGGGATGAGGCCGCGGCTTCGGGAGCCCGCAGAGGGGCTCCCCTACGAGAGGAAGGGGGAATGAGCGAGAGCATGAACGGCCTTCGTGACGCTATCAAAGCGCTCGCCGGGCACAGCACCGCCGACTTGGTCGGCGTCGCTCCACCGAGGATCGGAGCCGACTCAGACCCAGGAGTCGCCAGATGATCTACCGCGCGGTGCTGTTCGATCTCGGGAATACCTTGCTGGAGTACGGCTTACAGGGCCGCTGGCGCGAGTACGCGCAGAGCAGGCTGACCGAGATGCACCCTCTTGTGCGGGAGATCGTCGGCGATCCCGGGCTGGCCGCCGATGAGTTCGCGGCGCGCGTTGGCGAGGTGCTCGGCCCGCGCGCTCGGAGCATCCAGCAGAGCGGGCACTCCTGGCACCTAGCTGACAGGCTGCGCGAGGGATTGGCCGACATCGGGCTGTCGGCGCAGCCCAGTGCGCTGGAGCGTCTAGTGGAGGAGTTCTGCAGCCCCATCCGCGACTGCACGCGCCGCTATCCCGAGACCTTGGAGGTGCTCGAAGGGCTTCGAGGAGCCGGCGTCAGGCTCGCGCTCATATCGAACACCTACTGGGACGCGCCCGGGCGCATGCTGCAGCCCGAGATGGAGAAGTGGGATATCGCCCGCTTCCTCGACGCGATGGTGATGTCCGGCGACGTGCCCTGGCGCAAGCCCAATCCCGAGTTCATGTGGGCGGCGGCACGCGCTCTCGGCGTCGAACCGGCCCAATGCCTCGTCGTCGGCGATTCGCTCGAGGCCGACATCGCAGGGGCGAGGGCGGCTGGGATGAGAAGCGTGTGGGTGGACCGCGACGGTTCTCCGTCACAGGGCGAGGAACGAGCACCGGATCTGACGGTGCGCGATCTCCGCCCGGTTCTCACCACCGTCCTCGCCGGGCGCGGGTAAGCGCGCTCCTTCCCTCATGCCCTTTGAGTGACGAACGTGCAGCTGTCGAATGTCCCATGTCGGCACTCGTCCTCATACCGGGACAGCTCCGACCTCGCCTCGAAGCCGAGGCCTTCGAGATAGCCGAGAAGGTCATAGCCGAACGAGGTGCACACGGCTATCTGGCCCCTGAGCGGGTCGCCGTGATGCTCTACCGGGAGCACCGGGACCTGCCGGCCGTCGCTGACCTCGAACCGGGAAAGGGTCGGGTGCGTGAAGCCCACCGGCACCGAGAAGACATGGTACCCACCGGGCTTGAGGACACGGCGGACTTCCCAGAATCCCCTTCGGTAATCGGAGACATGCTCGAAGACATCCTCCGAGATCACGAGGTCGAAGGTTGAATCACCGAATGTCAGCCGCTCAACGTCCTGGCACAAGACCCCGTCTCTCCACTCGCCCCTCTCGCAGTCATCGAAGCACTCGGAGTACGTGATATGGGGCTGCTTCCCCCAGACCCTGGCGAAGCATCCCCCGGCCGAAATGTTGTACACAGCCAGCGACGGCCGACGAGCTATGTCTCTCAGGCACCGCAGCCCATGGTGTGCAAACGTCTCGACCACGCACCTGGCGACGTGTCTGTTCCTGGAGGAGCTTCCACACCAGATGCACCACGCGTTCTCCCTGACGTGTGCGACGTCGACGATGATGAAGAGCGCCCTTCGTCCGCAGACCGGACATCGGCCTGCCCTGCTTCGCGACACATGCGCCGGTTTCACCTGACGCAGCCAGGCCGGTATCCTCATCCTCGCTTACTAATGGGTTTCGCCACAGAAGCAATGGCGAAACCCAGCCAGAAGCGCTCTGATCGCGTGCACAGGCCGTACGGTCCATTACTTCGATATGCGAACACCTATAGTAAGCTCCCGCCGTGACGCGCTGCCTCCACAGCACGAGGACCAACGACACAGGGCCGCTGGTCCTCGCCTCATCTCCGCGCTGGTAGCCGATACTACACCGGCTCTGGGACCACCGGCAGGTCCTTCAGCGCCGCGTCGACGGCCTCTTTCGAGTACTCATGGTCGATGAGCTGGCCGGTGAGGTACATCTCGTAGGCCGACAGGTCGAAGAACCCGTGCCCGCTGTAACCGATGAGGATGCACTTCTCCTCGCCCGTCTGCTTGCACTTCAGCGCTTCGTCGATCGCCACCCGGATCGCGTGCGAGGTCTCGGGCGCTGGGAGCAATCCCTCGGTTCTCGCGAAGGTGACCGCGGCCTCGAACGTGGCAAGCTGAGGCACCGCCCGCGCCTCGACCACGCCCTGATTGACGAGCAGTGACATGAGTGGCGCCATCCCATGGTACCGCAGCCCGCCCGCGTGGATCGGCTCCGGCACGAAAGTATGCCCGAGGGTGTACATCTTCAGCAGTGGCGTGAGTTGCGCCGTGTCGCCGAAGTCATAGCGGAACTGTCCCGCGGTCAGCGATGGGCATGACTTCGGCTCGACCGCGAGGATGTCGATCTTCTTCCCCGACAGCTTGTCCTTCACGAATGGGAACGACAGTCCCGCGAAGTTCGATCCGCCGCCGACACAGCCCACGACGATATCCGGCTTCTCACCCGCGAGCTTGAGCTGTTCCTTCGCCTCCAGCCCGACGATCGTCTGATGAAGCAAGACGTGGTTCAACACCGACCCCAGCGAGTACTTCGTATCGTCACGGGTGGCTGCGTCCTCGACCGCTTCCGAGATGGCGATCCCCAGGCTACCCGGTGTGTTCGGGAACTGCTCTCGGATCTTCCGGCCGGCATTGGTCATATCGCTGGGCGAGGGGATGCACTTCGCGCCCCACGTCTCCATGAGCATCCGCCGGTAGGGCTTCTGCTCGAAGCTCGCTCGCACCATGTAGACCATGCACTCGAGCCCGAACAGGGAGCAGGCAAACGACAGCGCGCTGCCCCACTGGCCGGCGCCGGTCTCCGTGGCGATGCGCTTCACGCCCTCCATCTTGTTGTAGTAGGCTTGGGCGACCGCGGTGTTGGGCTTGTGGCTTCCCGCCGGGCTCACGCTCTCGTTCTTGAAGTAGATCCGGGCCGGCGTGCCGAGGTGCTTCTCCAGACGAGCCGCTCGCTGCAGAGGGGTGGGTCGCCAGAGCTTGTAGACCTGCAGGACCTCGTCCGGGATCTCGATCCACGGGTCCATGCTCACCTCTTGCTTGATCAGCTCCATCGGGAAGATGGGGGCCAGGTCCTGCGGGCCCAGAGGCTTGCCGGTGCCGGGGTGGATCGGCGGGGAGAGCGGCGCCGGCAGATCGGGGTTGATGTTGTACCACCGCTTCGGCATCTCGCTCTCTCTCAGCAGTATCTTCATCTCGTTGCTTGGCATCTCAGACCATCCCTCCTCCTGTGGTGGCGGCTCAGGCCACCATCGGGCGGCCGAGCGTCGCGCCTAGGGGGTTCACCGCCGGCCTCCGACATCCTTCCGTATGGCCTCTCGGCTGGCTACGATTGCCGCCGACCGCCGGAGGCGGAGGCGGCACCAACACCGAACTGGGTATCCTGCATATGAGGCGCCCGCCGAGCCGAGCGGCATCCCCGGTAGCCCGTGCCTCTCACCGCTGGCGAGCGTATGAACGCTTGCTCAACGCGGGGCAGCGATCGCGACAGGATTCCGTCCGCCGCTGCCGTATGCGTAGATGGTTCCGTCGGGCGTGCTGCAGAGGAAGAACGCGACATGAGCCATATGAAAGACGAAGAACCCCTTTTACCCCCATGGGCAATGGCCGTTATCGTCCGGTTCGGGCCGATCGTGGTGTTGGCCACACTCTGGTGGCTGCTCACGTCGGTGTTCAGGGTCCCGGGCAAGATCCTCGCGCCCACCATCGGCGTTATGATCCTGTTCGCCGTTGTCTACCTCGGGGGACGCCTATACAAGCCGTATCGGTACGACAAGAAGACCCGCCGGTGCATCGCGAGGTCTGCGGCGGACCGAAGAAGTTGCCGGCACTACATGCCCGGCGCCCGCCTCGGTGGCGGCTGCGGCCGCCTCCGCGAGGACCGCGGCTGCCGATATGTGAGGTGATGGCGCGCCGCCGGATCGCAGGCGCCGTTGGGCCGGAGCCCTGGGCGCCGTAGCCTTGGCGAAGGCGGCTTGCTCCTGCCCACCCCCGACGCTACCCCACCTCCCCCACCTCCGGGTGGCCCTCGCCCTTCTGCAGGTAGTGAGCCGTCACATCGCCCTCTCCGCCCTCGAACTGCGGGCGATGGCTCTCCGTCTGGGCGCACTGCACCTTGGACGCGATGACCTCGCCCAGGAAGCCGAGAGCGGCCTTCGCGTCTCCGTCCATGAGGACCTCCTGCAGCTGCACGAGCTCCTCGCCGGTCAGCGTGATGACTGTCCTCGTTGTCTTGAACGGCATCGTCGCAACCTCCACTCCGTGCGCGGATGCACAGGGGCAGGACCGAGCGTCCGCCCGAGAGAATCACCAGCTTGGTTCGTTGAGGGCGCAGTCCGTCCTACCATGACCTGTCCGTCTATGTCGCGACGGCGGCCCCAGCGGCGATGAGAGTGAGGAGGTCCGACATGAAGGTCGTGCAGTTGCGCACGGATGACCGTGACGCGATCGGGTATCTGGAAGGCGACGCCATCATCGACTTCACCAGGGCCGCGCGGGTCGCCGGCGCCCTCTTGCCGTCGGGCAGCGATCTTCCGGACTGGGTCTTCGAATCGGTCTTCGACATGGTTCAGGTCGGCGGGATCTTCGACCCGGAGGTCTTCCAGGCGGTTCGCCAGTTCGTTGAGGACCATCAAATGCGAGAGGACCTGACGGTGAGCGATGCGGCCATCCTCGCGCCCATCGCACGCCCGCCGCGCATCATCGCCCTCGGCCTGAACTACGCCGCCCACGCCCATGAGACAGGCAAGCAGCCCCCTGAGGAGCCGATCTATTTCATCAAGGCGTCGACCGCCGTCATCGGTCCCGATGAGCCTGTCGTCATCCCCAAGGACGCCGGGCGGGTCGATCACGAGGTGGAGCTCGCCGCCATCATCGGCAAGGGCGGCCGGAACATCTCCTGCAAGAAGGCTGTCGAACATATCGCGGGCTACACCATCCTCAACGACGTCACCGCTCGCGACATGCAGTCGCGCGATATGGCCGCCTCCCGGCCCTGGTTCCTGAGCAAGAGCTTCGACACATTCGCGCCCATGGGTCCCTGCATCGTGCTGCCGGATGAGATCCAGGAGCCGACCCATCTCGATCTGACTCTTCGGGTCAACGGCGAAGTCCGCCAGCACAGCAACACCCGCGACCTGATCTTCGATATCCCCGAGCTGATCCACCGGTTGAGCCGGTATGTCACCCTCGAGCCGGGCGATGTGATAGCGACGGGCACGCCCTCGGGCATCTCGCCCATTCAGCCCGGCGATGTGATGGAGGCCGAGATCGAGAAGATTGGGGTGCTGCGCAATCCAGTTGTCGCCGGGAAGTGACGATGCCCCAGCCCGTCCTCGCGCTGGACATCGGCGGGACCAAGCTCGCGGGCGGAGTCGTGACTCCAGCCGGCGAGATGCTGCGCGAGCAGACCAGCGCAACGGACCCAGCCGCGACGCCCGGAGACGTCATTGAGGCGCTGCTCGAACTCAGCGGCCAAGTCCTCGCCGGAGCCGGGCTGCGCCTCCACGACCTGAGCGCTGTCGGGATCAGCTTCGGCGGCCCGGTCGATTACCCCAACGGTCTCGTCATCACGTGCCACCATCTCGCAGGCTGGGAGGGTGTGCCGCTCCGGGACATCATCGCCGAGCGCACCGATCTCCCCACCGTGATGGACAACGACGCCAACGCGGCCGCCCTCGGCGAGTTGGTCTTCGGCGCCGGGCGCGGCTGCCGACATCTCATCTACGTGACTGTGAGCACCGGCATCGGCGCCGGCCTCGTCATCGACGGCAAAGTGCACCGTGGAGCGAACAGCATGGCGGGCGAGCTCGGTCACACCCACCTCGTGCCCTACGGCCCCAAGTGCACCTGCGGCCGCCTCGGCTGCCTCGAATCGGTCGCATCGGGATGGGCCGTCGCCAAGGCCGCCCAGGACGCCCTCGACACAGGCGCCGCCTCCGCTCTCCGGTCTGTGCCGCGCGCCGATCTCTCGGCCAGGCATGTCATGGAAATGGCGCAGACTGACGCTCTCGCCGCGCGGATTGTGAACCAGGCCGGCGAATACCTCGGCCTGGGGATGGCGCGGGCAGTGAACCTGCTCAATCCCGATGTCGTCGCTATCGGAGGCGGTATCTCGCAGGCGGGCGAAGTGCTGATGGCTCCCGTCCGTCGAGGCTTTGCTCGTTACGTCATGCCTGAGACTGCGCAGGGCGTTCGCATCGTCACGAGCGAGCTGAGCCCGCGATGGGGCCTGTTCGGCGCGGCCGCTCTCGCGCTGCGAGAGGCGCCAGCGACGCGATTGTGAGGGCAATGGCCGAGCCAGACCTCGACACCATTATCTATGGAGCAGACCGCACTCCCGCCATCGTTGCGGTCGAGTCCGGGCCCGACGGCGTCACCGTCTACCGGCGCGCTGGCGAAGGCCTCGCCGTCGAACGCGACGAGTTCCGCCCCTGGCTGGTGGCCGCGCAGCAGCGCGATCTGCCGAACGCGCAATGGACGCCACTCTCCGGCCAGGGCTACGCCTTCCTGGCTGAGTTCTCCCGCTGGTTGGATTTCCTGAATGCTGTGGACCGGCTCAAGTCGGACGCCGTCGACCATTTCGCCTACAATGACCCGGTCCGGCAGTACCTGATCCAGAGCGGCCGCACGCTTTTCAAGGGCATGGATCCCGGGGCGCTGAACCGCCTGCAGCTCGACATCGAGACCTCGACCCTTTCCCCCCAGGCGGCGGAGGCCCGCGTGATCCTCGTCACCCTCGGCGATGCCGGCGGACCGGAGATCATCGAAGGCGAGGAGCGCGGAATGCTGCTTCGCCTGAACGAGGCGATCCGCGAGCGCGACCCCGATGTCATCGAGGGCCACAATATCTTTGGGTTCGACCTCCCCTACCTCGCCGGCCGCGCCGGGCCTCTCGGGGTGGCGCTCGAGTGGGGACGAGATGGGTCGGCGCTCCGCTTCGGCCGCCGCCGTCGGGCCACCATGGGCAGCCGCACGCGCCCGTTCATCCCGGCCTACGTGCGCGGCCGCCACATCATCGACACGATGCTCGGCGTGATGCGCTTCGACGCGCAGGCGGCCGAGCTGGAGAGCTACAGCCTCAAGGAGGCCTGCCAGCAGCTTGGCATCTCCGAACCGGACCGCATCCTGCTGGACCAGACCGACATGGTGCGCGAGTTCGCGGCCGATCCCGCGCGCGTCCGCGAGTACGCTCGCCAGGACGTGCTGGAGACGCGCCGGCTCGCCGACCATGTTATGGACACCGACTTCTACCTCACCCAAATGGTGCCCGAGCCCTACCAGAGTGTCGCCGTCTCCGGCACCGGCGAGAAGATCAACTCGCTCTTCGCGCGCGAGTACCTTCGCCGCGGCGTCGCCCTGCCGAAGCCGCAGGACCCCCGCCCGTTCCCCGGCGGCTATGTCGAGGTCCGGCGCGTCGGCGTCATCGCGCCGGTCGTGAAGGTGGATGTCGAGAGCCTGTATCCGAGCATCATGCTCACCGAGGGCATCGCTCCCTCCGCCGACACGCTCGGCATCTTCCTTCCCATGCTCGCCGAGCTAACCGCTCGCCGCTTCCGCGCGAAGGCAACGGCCCGCGCTGCCTCGGGCCCTGAGCGCGGCCGCTGGGAGGGCATCCAATCCTCCCTCAAAGTGCTCATCAACTCGTTCTACGGCTACCTGGGCAGCGTCTTCCTGTTCAACGACTTCCAGGCGGCCGAGCGTGTCACCACCCGCGGCCAGCAGCTCATCCGGCAGATCGCCGCCCGGATCGGGCAGACCGGCGGCGAGGTCATCGAGATCGACACCGACGGCGTGTACTTCCAGCCCCCCGGCGCGATCCGGGACGAGGAGGCCGAGCTGGCGTACGTGGAGGAGCTTGGTTCGATTCTCCCGAAGGGGATCAGGCTCGCGCATGACGGGCGGTATCGCGCGATGGTGTCGCTGAAGCAGAAGAACTACGCGTGCATCGGCTACGACGGCCGCAGGGTGCTGCGCGGCGCCGCCCTTCGCTCCCGCGCCGATGAGCCATTCGGGCGCGGCTTCATGGTCGAGGCGATCGATCTGCTCCTGGCCGGCGATCTGAACGGTCTGGCGGAGCGCTACCGCGAGCTCTCCTCCGCCATCCTCAGCGGCGCCATGCCGATAGCCAAGCTCGGCCGCAAGGAGCGGGTCACCGAGAAGACATTCTCCAGCCCGGCAAAGAAGCGATCGGCGGCAGTGGCAGGGGACACCGCGGTCGGCGACTATATCATGGTCTACCAGCGCTCGGATGGATCTCTCGCCCGCTTCGAGGACTACGCGGGCGATGAGGACCGTGCGTACTATGCAGAGAAGCTGTACAAGTTCGCACTGCGGCTGGAGGACGCGATCGGGTCGGATTTCGACCGGCTCTTCCCCCGGCCCTCTGTGGCGACCGCGCGGCAGGAGTCGGTCGGACAGCAGAGCCTGGGCTTCCAGTGAGGTCACTCTACGGATTCTCTTGCATTATGGCTGCTCATAACCATAATGCAACAAACTCTATAGACGACAGGAGGTCGTGAGATGGCGAAGGTGTTGATTGTCTATCATTCGTTGGGCGGCAACACGAAGAAGATGGCCGAGGCAGTTGGGCAAGGCGCGAGCAGTGTCGCCGGAACGGAGACGGTGGTCAAGACCGGCCTCGAGGCCACCCTCAGCGATCTGTTGGACTGCGACGCGGTCGCACTGGGCTCGCCGGACTACTTCAGCTACATCGCGGGCGGGCTGAAGGACTTCCTCGATCGCACCTACTATCCGAGCCAGGGCAAGGTTACCGGGAAGCCCGCGGCCGTGTTCGGCAGCGCCGGCGGGCCGGCGGAGAAGGTCCTCGGGATTCTTCAGCAGGCGCTTGGTTGGTTCAAGCTCAAGCAGGTCGCCGACCCGGTGGGGACGTCGGGCGGAGTGTCGCCCGAGGCGATTGCCGCCTGCAAGAACATGGGGCGAGCCCTCGCGGAGGCGGCGAAGTAGGGGCGAGTCGCTGACTCGCCCCGCGGGGGCGATCAAGCCCTCCAGAGGCGGGCAAGCTCGGGGCGACCCGACGGGTCGCCCCTACGTGGTTCGCCGCAGGGGAAGTGCCGCTCGCCGGGCCTTTCCGCAAGTCGTCGCCGTCTGCTACACTCTGTGCCGGGCCGACGGCGCGAACGGCTATGCGCGTCTGTGGCGGGCAGTCGCTCCCCTTACCTGAAAGGAGCCTATGGCCGACCCGAGCTGGGTATTCCATCCGTTTCGAGCGATCCACTATCGTTTCGAGCAGTCGAGCGATCTCTCCGATCTGATATCGCCGCCGTATGACATCATCTCCGAGCAGCGGCAGGCGGAGCTCTATGGCCGCAGCGACCACAACTTCGTCCGGGTCGAGCTCACCCGCTCCGATGCATCGACGCGCTACGGCGAAGCCGCGCGCACCTTCCGCGGGTGGCTCGCGGACGGCGCGCTCGTGCAGGAGAAGGCCCCGGCGATGTATGTCTTGGAGCAGCAGTTCACCGCAGCCGGCCGGAGCTGGCGGCGGCGCGGCGTCTTCGGCCTGGTCAGGTTGCCCGACCGAGACCGGAGCTACGTGCTCTGTCACGAGGGAACGCTCGCCGAACCGAAGGCCGATCGGCTGAAGCTGATGCGCGCGTGCGGCGCGATGACGAGCCCGGTCATGCTCATAACCGAGGACGAGAGTGGTCGCCTGATGCGCCTTCTCGAGAATGCCGGCAATCCGCCGGACGCCCACGCGCGCGAGTCCGACGGCGTCGTGGATCGACTCTGGCTTGTGCGCGGCTCGGCTGCAGCCGAGGCGTTCTCGGCGGCGATCGGCGGCGGGCCCCTCTACATCGCCGACGGCCATCATCGGTTCGAGACCGCTCTCACCTACCAGGACGAGATGCGGGCGCTCTTCCCCGAGGCGCCCCCAACGGCCGGGTTCAACCACGCGCTCGTCCTCATCAGCAGCGCGCAGGAGGCGGGGCTGCGCATCTTCCCGACCCATCGCCTTATCTCCGGCCTCGACGAACCGTCAATGCGCGCGCTCCGCCAGTCGATGGAGCAGCACTTCGAGGTCGATGAGCGGCCGCTCTCGCCCTCCGGCGAGGCCGTCGACCTCACTTGGCTCGATGAGCCGGGGCCGGCGGCTCATGTGCTCGGCGCCTACACGGGCAACGCGCACCTCTTCCGGTTGATCGCGAGGCCGGGGGCAGAGCCCGGTGGCGGCGTAGTCGACCACCTCGACGTGTCCATCCTCCACCGCCGGCTGATCGATCCGGGGCTGGCGCGTGTGGGCGCAGCCCCGGGGCAGGGCCGGATCAGTCACGACTCCGACGCCGCAGGTCCAGCCACCCGCGGGCCGCGGCTGACCTACACCACCGATGCCGCCCAGGCGGTTGCTGCGGTTGACCGAGGCGACTACGATGTCGCGTTCTTCCTGCGGCCGACGCGCGTGGCGGAGGTGATCGCGGCGGCCCGCGCGGGCCAGTGCATGCCCGGCAAGTCCACCTACTTCTACCCCAAGATCCCAGCCGGCCTCGTCATCAGCGACGCTTCGGAGGAGCCGATCTAGGCCTTGCGCGATGGATAACCTGACCCCGATGCTATCGCAATACCGGGCGATCAAGCGGGAGCATGAGGACGCCATCCTGCTCTTCCGGCTCGGCGACTTCTACGAGATGTTCGGCGATGACGCCAAGGTTGCAGCCGAGGCGCTCGATCTCGTCCTGACATCCCGCGAAGTCGGCAAGGGCCGCCGCATGCCCATGTGCGGCATCCCGTATCACGCGGTCGATCGCTATCTTGCCCGCTTGCTTGCTGCGGGGCATAAGGCGGCAATCTGCGAGCAAGTCGAGGACCCGCGGAAGTCCAAGGGCCTCGTCAAGCGAGAGGTGATCCGCATTCTCACTCCGGGCACGGTGGTCGAGGAATACCTCCTCGAGGAGCGGGCGAACAACTACCTCGTCAGTCTCGCCTTCGCCGACGGTCGCATCGGCTTCGCCGCGGCCGACTGCTCCACTGGCGACATGATCGTCACCGAGTTCGCGGGCGCGAATGCGTGGGGCGAGCTCGCCGACGAGATCTCGCGCATCCAGCCCTCCGAGATCCTCGCGCCCGCGGGGCACGAAGCTGACCTGGGTAGCGCAGGCTTCAGCCTGCCGTGCACGATCAGCACGCGAGGCGAAGACGAGTTCATCGCGCGGAGCCCCGAGGAGTATCTCAAGCGGCACTTCCGCGTGAGCACGCTCCGCGGCTTTGGCTGTGAGGAGATGCCTGCCGCGATCGAGGCAGCGGCGGCCGCGCTCGCCTACCTCGAGCGCACGCAGAAGTCCGGCATCGACCAGATCCGTGATCTGCGCACCTACTCGCGCGGCGACTTCATGGTGGTCGATGCGACCACCCGCCGCAACCTCGAGCTGGTCGCGTCGCTGCGCGATGGCTCGCGGCGGAACACGCTCCTCTGGGTGCTCGATGAAACCGTGACGCCGATGGGAGCGCGCCTGCTCCGGCGCTGGCTCACCGCGCCGCTGCGCGACAGGGCAGAGATCGAGCAGCGGCTCGATGCGGTCGGCGCGTTGTTCGACGATGCCACTGTGCGCGCTCGCCTGCGCGACCTCATGCGCCACATCCACGACCTCGAGCGCCCGGTCGGCCGCGCCGCGGTCGGGACTGCGACACCGCGGGATCTGGCGGGCCTCCGAGATTCGCTCCGGGCGCTTCCCGAGTTCGCCGACGCGCTCGCCCAGGCCGGCCGGCCGCCGCTTCAGGAGCTTGTGTGCGGCTTCGACCCGCTCGCCGATCTCTGCGACCTCCTCGGCCGCGCCATCGAGGATTCGCCGCCCGCGCTGCTGCGGGAGGGCGGCGTCATCCGCTCCGGCTACTCGGCTGATCTCGATGAGCTGCGCGAGGCCCGCGCGAAGGGCAAGGAGTGGATCGCCGGCCTCCAGGAGCGCGCCCGCGAGGAGACGGGCATCAAGTCTCTTCGAGTCGGTTTCAACCAGGTCTTCGGTTACTACATCGAGGTCACGCGGCCCAACGTCCACCTCGTGCCGGAGTGTTACCAGCGCCGCCAGACGATGGCTAATGCCGAGCGGTTCGTCACTCCCGAGCTGAAGGAGTATGAGTCAAAGGTCCTCGGCGCAGAGGAGCGCATGCTCCTGCTGGAGCAGGAGCTGTTCGCCGACCTCCGCGCGAAGGTGGCGGCGGAGGCCGCGCGCATCCAGCGCGCCAGCGATGTCGTCGCCCGCGCCGATGTGCTCGCCTGCTTCGCCGAGGTCGCCGCGCGCAACCACTACGTCCGCCCTCAGATCACCGATGACGACAGCCTCGAGATCCGCGGCGGCCGCCATCCCGTCGTCGAGCTGACACTGGAGGTGGAGCGCTTCGTCCCCAATGACGCGCATCTGAACTGCGCCGAGGACCAGGTGCTCATCATCACCGGCCCCAACATGGCCGGCAAGTCCACCTACCTCCGCCAGGTCGCGCTCATCGCGCTGATGGCGCAGATGGGCAGCTTCGTGCCGGCCGAGTCGGCCACCATCGGCATCGTCGACCGCATCTTCAGCCGCGTCGGCGCCTCCGACGATCTCGCCACCGGACAGAGCACCTTCATGGTCGAGATGACCGAGACCGCGAACATCCTGCGCCACGCCACCAGGCGCAGCCTCATCATCCTCGATGAGATCGGCCGCGGCACGAGCACTTTCGACGGGCTGAGCATCGCCTGGTCGGTCGCCGAGTACATCCACAACGCGCCCCACCTCGGCGCGAAGACACTCTTCGCAACTCACTACCACCACCTCAACGAGCTGGCCGACTCCCTGCCGCGCGTGCGGAATTACCGCGTCGGTGTGAAGGAGCGGGGCGACCAGATCGTCTTCCTCCGGCAGATCGTGCCCGGCGGCACCGACCGCAGCTACGGCATTCAAGTGGCGCGGCTGGCCGGCCTGCCGACGGACGTGATCGAGCGCGCGAAGCAGGTGCTCTGGTCATTGGAGCAGAGCGATCACCTGGGCGATGCATCGCGGCAAGCGCTCCGGCCCGCCGGCCCGGGCGGTGGGCAGAGCAGGCTAAAGCTTGCGGTACCCGACCAGCTCACTCTTTTCGGGAGCGCGCCCGACCCGCTTGTGGTAGAATTGCGAACCATCGACGTGAACGCGCTCACGCCGCTCGAGGCGCTGAACAAGCTGGCCGAGCTGCAGAGGCGGGCGCAGGCGCAGCCGGCAGAGGCTGCGCCGCCGCACACACCAGACGACGAGGAGTGACCGATGCCTGAATCTCAGAAACTTGCCCACGCGGTGCAGAAGGCGCTCGCTGAAGACGAGCGTACTGTCGGCATGGAGCACCTGCACATCAAGGCCGTCGGCGCCGCCATCTTCCTCGATGGCGAGGTCGAGTCAGACGAGCTGCGCGATGCCATCGAGGAAGTGACCAAGAAGGTCGAGGGGGTCGGCATGGTCCGCAACCGCCTCCAGATCAACCCCCAGGCCCGCGGCGGCGGCTGGCGGGAGGAGCACCATCACGAGGGGTAGGGTGTTTGTAGGGCGGGCATGTCTCCGCCAGAGGCGGACAAGTCCGCGTGCCCGCCGAATCTCCAGGCAGGAGCACGTTTTCCCTGAGCGCAGATGAAGGGCTCCTGCCCTATGTGGTACGATCGAGGTGTAGAAGGAGAGCGGCCAATGCATTTCACGGTCATACTCGAGGAAGATGAGAAGGGCTATGTAGTCGCAAGCTGTCCGTCTTTGCCCGGTTGCCACACCCAGGGTAGAACCGAAGCCGAAGCCCTTGCCAATATTCGCGAAGCGATTCTCGGATGTCTGCTGACTCTGAATGACAGGGCGCGGCGTGGTGACATCTCCTTCAGGGGAACCAGTACATGAGGTGGCCTTTCGGCCGCCAGGACAAGATGCGTCCGCTGCCTACGGTCGTCTTGACGGAAGATGAACAACGCGAATGTCAGGATCACTGGCGCGCGATGACTCAGGCTCCGGAGGGCCATTATGGTGCCATCCGCGAGGACCTTCTGGACTCTTTCCAGCGCTGGGTTGTCGGCGATTGCCTCATGGGGCGGGCCGAACGGTTCCTGATACTCTGCAACTCACAACCCGAGTACAAGGAACAGGCGTGCCAGGCAGCCGCCAAAGCGTGCGCTGTCTTCCCTGTTTTCATCTACTGGTACGATTTTGCCTGCGTTCTGAAACAGGTGGGGAAGCGCGCAGACGCGAAGCAGATGTTTCGCGAGTTCCTGAGGCGACATGAGCTGGAAACTGCCGACCCCATGATGCAGTTGATCCTGAACCAGCGTGATGTCGAGGCGGCGGTACAGCACGCGCGGGACGAGATACAGACTCCCCAAGGCAGGAACAGCGCTCGTGCCCGATGACTAGAAGTCAGCGTTCACCCCAGATTCCGCCACGCCAACCGAATGTGAGTCCCTTCAGTGTCCATATGTTTGGAATCGTAGACTAACTGCGGGCATGGGTCCAACATCTCGGGCGGAATCGGGTTGGTCGCGTGGACATTGTGCACGAAGTAACCTGGGACATCCGGCTCTCCCATCCACTTCGCGAAACCGACTGCTGAGATCCGAGTATTGAGATCCGGCTGCAATCTGACATTCTCATTGCGCACTTCATGCCAATCACCGACAGGACCATCCGGGCCATAAAGCATGG
>Ga0315288_10002243_pt1 | contig 25040 bp, 9 predicted proteins | sample YL17G11_20_MG_FD_203454 | JGI IMG/M metagenome (GOLD analysis project Ga0315288, IMG submission 203454) | Sediment microbial communities from Yellowstone Lake, YNP, Wyoming, USA - YL17G11_20 | ecosystem: Environmental > Aquatic > Freshwater > Lake > Sediment | place: USA: Wyoming | collected... | reverse complement strand
GAGTTTTGGGCGAAAGTTGCGGTTCCTATGTTTGTATAGGAAGGCGTAAAGCTCTGCCACTCACTAATCGCAGCGCCTTGCGTGATGGTGCCTGGGGTTACCTGAATCGTACTAAAGCTTGCCCAGCTACTTGCAACACCAGCAATCCTAACGATCCGAAGCTTGGTGAATGGTCTTGCATTTTGCTGACTAAAAGTGATCGTGAAGGTGCCGCTAGAGGTGTTGGCTGGAACAGCTGGTGTACTGACTGTCGTGTTCTGAGCGTAAGTACCGTTACTTGTTGTGGAATCCCAGATTTGAATCTGATAGTCGCCAGCAACATAAGCAGGGGAACTACTTGTGTCATAGGCATAGTTTATTGCAAAAAGCTTGCCAAGATCGCCTGCATCAATTCTAAACTCGACACTTTCCATGTAGCCTGTGCCACTACCAGCGTTGGTCACCTTAATAGCACTACCAACTGTAAGCTCTGGTAGCTCAGCGGCAGTAGTTGTTGTGGCACCTGAAGCACCAGTTCCAACGTTTGCCCAAGTGCTCGTTGAAAAGCTACTTGCAGCCGCAGTGCTTATATAGCTCTTTACGCCTGAGGCTTGAGCTGATGTAAAAGTTTTAATAAGTGTAGGCATATTAGGTCCTTATGGTACTGTAGAAATCGTTATATTATTTGATGCATCTATTGCAAGCTCGACTAATGTTCCCGCTGCATTCCTAAGGATAATACCTCGGCCAGATTGACTTCTATCAACAGAGGCATCACTACTTCCGAGTTTATTGGCAGCAAGCAAATTGGCGTTTTTCTCTGCATTGTCAAATGCATACCCTTCAGTCTGCTCAAATCTTAGAGTAACAGTGGTTTCAGTGCCGCCGTTGTTGAAGGTGTTTGTAGGGAAAACTATGCTATAGCCTTGCATGTCAAATGCTGGGTAGGTATAGACCTGTCCCGTTTCGGCATGGTAGCACTTCAATAAGTCAGGATCCGGCAAGAATGCTGTGATATTGAATGTCGATGTGTTGTCAGCAACAGCAAAAAACCTGAATGCTTGAATCTTCTTGGTTCCGCCGCTTACTCCGACAATCTCCTTGTCGTAGTACATTGCAGCACCAGAAAGATACGTAAGTGCAGTGCCAGCTGTTACTTTAAAGCGAAGGTCCATTGGGCGACCATTTAAAACATATACAAAAGTAGCCGAGGTAGCAAGAGAACTCCAAGAAGTTCCATTGAATCTTTTACCTTGTGGAGCTGGAGGAGAAGTGGAATCATTTCTCCAATATAGGGCATTACTTCCAAAGGTATTTGTAGTGTAGGTTGAATCAGGAACAATCACTAAATGGTAGGTGCCTGCAGGCAATACTTGTGTTGGTATTGATGCTGTAAAGGTAAAGTTTCCACTCGCCCCTTGATTAGCGGCATAGCTACTAGACATCGCGTAAATATCGGTATATGCAGTAGATGGAGAACCGCTACTATCTTTTATAATTTGAACAGTAAAGTTACCAACCGGGCTTCCTAATTGATTTAAATATAAAACAACTTGCTTAATAACTTGCTGTGAAGTCAAAGTAAATGCTTGACTCATTCGTTGTTCAGTCGTTGCATTTAAAGGAACATTTGCCGCAAGGGTTGCGTCTGCATTACTTACAGGATATGTATTTGCTACAACAAAACTTTCTTGTCCACCAATTTCAGAAGACACAAAAGTGGATGTTGCTAGAGCAGTCCAAGTTAATGTGCTGCTGCTATAGGTGTATGCTAAGTTTGTACCCGCAGCATTATTTCGCTGCCAATATATTTCCGTGACACCGCTACTGAATCCCGCTTGATAAGTAGAGTCGGTTTCAATTACTAAATGGTAAGGAGTATTAGCGGTCAAGCTAACAATAATTCCCTGTCCATTAACGTCCCATGTCTGGTTAGCGGCAGAAGTAGGAAGAGTACTTGTAAGGACGTAATTAGAAGAAAATAAGCGCGTGCCGGGACTGCCGGCATTATCCGCGTATATAGCAAAACGATAACTGCCTAAAGTCGTTCCAAGACGTTTTAATCTTGCAGTAACAGAAGTAAGGCGAGTGTTTGCTGTAAAAGTAAATTTAGCAGATGCACTTTGTTGAGTAGTAGCGTTTAAAACTGTGTCAGTAGTACCAGTTGCATTGCTAACCGTAATACTATCTTCTTCTTCACGTGCCCACTTGTAATCTGCTACAAATGCCTCAGTATTATTTCCAACTCGTGTCAGAGGAGCGGTTAAATAATGAGCGCCACCATCACGAGAAACTTCTAATTTTAGATTACTGGAAGTATCAATGCTTCCAGCTTTATAGAAAAGTTCTACACGAGTATCCCACACATCTTTAAAGTCATTTACAAATTCATTAGCATCTAGCATATTTACAGAGGTAAGAACATCAGAAATTGCAGTAAATTTATATGCGCCAGTAACTAAATCATAACTAGCAAAACCGGCACCTCCAGGAGCAGAAACAAGTGTCAATTGATCATCAGAAGCAATTATCGGTGTTACTAAATTATATGGACTATCGACAAAATCATTCTTGATTGTCTCAAGAATTGGATTGCCAGTGCCACTTCCACCTCCACCGCCTCCGCCAGCAAACTGAACAAGCGCAGAAGTTAATATATTATCAATTGTTCCAGCAGTATTGTGAATTATGACATACCCAATTCCAAAGGTATTGGAAACTGTCGGAGGGACAGTTGCAGCGGCTATCGTTGCACCCTCAGTTCCTGCTTGAAGAATTAGGTTACCCGTAGCATCAATACTAACGCCAAACTTAATATAAAAGCCATTAGTCATTGAAAAGGTCGTTGTTCCACTACCCGGAGAAGGTGCTGCGGTATAGGAAGAAGGGCCACTACCGCCAAAAGTAATCGTCCCACTTGTAAATGTAGGAAGAGTATTAGAGATAGGGGGAATAGTTCGCGTAAGACCAGTAGCAGCATTAGTTGCTAAAATATTGGCGATGTTGACTATTTTATTTGTTCCAGTAACGCTAAGTGCAAGTGGAGGAGTTACTTCGGTATTAATACTTGCAAGCAGGTCATCAAGTTCGGTATCAGCTACACCAGATAGTCTCGCTAAAATAGTGTGGTTTATCGATTGCCGCGTATCAAATTTTGTCGCCATTTATCAATCCTTTCAAGAGGTTAGTCGCCCATTCTAAAACGTAGACGATCGCCTGCTATGAGATCAAAAGTCATTGCTATTTGTGTTCTAGGAGGAAGAGCGCCAATATAATTATAATCCACGACACTCTGCATTAATTGTCCATTTAAGTACACTTCTAATTCTACATCGGAATAGGTCTGACTGCTTGGAAGTGTAATGTTTGTACCTGTTGTAATTGTACTATTTACAACAATTACCTGGTCATAAATAGTGAGAGGGTCAGCACTCTGATTTATACGAAAGTGAATACTGTCATTTATAACTATATCCTGCAATATCTGAATCTGTGTAAACGGAGCAGATCCACTAGGATATGCGTAGTCAACATTAACTTCCCAAAAGGCACCATTCAAGTAGACCCGAAGGTCTTTGTTGTAATAGTTGCCTGAATTGGGAAGTGTAATGAGAGAACCCGATGAAAGGTTAGAAACAGAGGCATAGGTTTGGTCATAAATAGCAGTAACAGTGGTAACAGAAGCCATTTTAGGCCTTCCATTTATCAATGTTAATGCTTGTGTTGCCATACCTATAACCCCTTAATTAAACAGACTAATTAATACCATTCAACTGAATGCTTCCAACCCAAATCTTATTGGTGTCTTCAACAACACCAATGCGGTAAGAAGCATAGTTTGTAGTAGTGGGAGCGGTTGTACTAAAGGCACCGGCAGCTGTCAAGTAAACAGCTTTGCCAACATCACCAGCAGCAAAAGCAGAATCAGAACTTCCTAAAGTATGTGTACCTTCGAAAGTCATGTCAACCGCATCACTTGCAGCAACCGCAGAAGTCTTCAAGCAAATTCCAATAGCGTAGAACTTATCAGTCGTAGTTGCATCCTGATCAGCCTTATACACGCGACCAGCAGTTTCGCCAGTTACTGCGAAACGAACCAAGAAGCTAGTGTTGGCAGCCATTGCTTCGCCAGCAACCATGGATTTCAATCCACGTGGGCTACTTGCAACAGCAAGTTTAGCGCCAGAACCGCCAGTCATCGAAGCGTCATGAGCCGTGCTTACGATCTTGTTCTCATCAACAGAGTCTGCAGCGAGTTTAGCAAGAGTTACGTTTGCATCAAGAATCTTAACTGTTGTAACAGAATCGGCGGCAAGTTTTGCAGCGGTAACGTTTGCATCAAGAATCTTAACAGTTGTGACCGAGTCAGCAGCAAGTTTAGCAGCAGTAACGTTCGCATCCAAGATCTTGGCAGTAGTGACAGAATCGGCGGCAAGTTTTGCAGCAGTGATGCCGAGGTCTTTGACTCGCAAAGTATCGGCATTAATTTCGATAGTACTGTCGTCAACATTAACCGCAAGAGGCGAACCAGCACCACCAGACAAACCGGCGCCAGCTACAGAAGCAGCAAGTTTTGCTTCAGTAACAGAAGCGGCGGCAAGTTTAGCAGTACTAACACCAAGGTCTTTAATTTGGAGTGCGTTAGTAGCAATCTCCAAAGTGCTGCCATCTGTATTTGCTTTAAGACCAGCAGAACCAGAAGTTATTGCTCCTGATGCATCTAGTTTAGCGCCGAGTTGGTTGCTGCCGTCAATCTGCAAACTTGGGTTAGAAGCTTCAAGCTTAACGCGCAACTGGCCGGCTGCGTCGCCAGCGTTTGTAGACGAAAGACCAGATACGGTGGCCAAATCAACAGAGATTGTTGATCCAGACACAGAAATCATATCGCCGCCAATTAGGCTTGCAATAGGATTATAGAAGTCAAAATTAATTGGATCAGTTCCAATAACAGCAACAACGCCGTATTGAACAAACACTTTACCAATTTGTGTACCAGCTTGCACTGGAACCCAAGCGCCGTTGATTTCATCGATTGGCGATACAGAGTCAAAATCTGTAGCGCGCGTAGGAGCACCGGAAGCATTAACAGTATAAATACCGTTTTGTGCTGGACTTGCTTGATCTTTAATTAAGATTCGGTCGCCAGTTACTAGGGTAACACCATCAATAACGCTGCCATTAGCAAAAGCAGATGCAAGTGTTCCAGAAACCAAAGTTGCTACGCGAACAGCTTTTTTAGGTGAAAGACCTAAAGCTACTGCGTCTACATATGCTTTAGAAGCAGCAGCACCAGCAGCAGATGGAGTAGAAGGCAAACCTAAAATTTCGCCGCCGCCAGAGAATGTGATATTGGCCGCAGAGTCCATTGCTGAACCGGCTTTAGCAACCTTAGCGTTCAATTGTGTTTGGATCGAAGAAGTTACGCCGTCCAAATATTGGAATTCAGCATTACTTACTGAGCCGTCTGCAATTTTAGCTGCATCAACACCAGTAGCAATCTTAGCGTTAGTAACATTTGCATCAAGAATTTTAACGGTGGTAACAGAATCAGCGGCCAATTTAGCAGCAGTAACATTGGCGTCAAGAATCTTGGCAGTAGTAACAGAATCAGCAGCTAATTTAGCAGCAGTAATACCAAGATCTTTAACACGAAGAGCATCTGTATTGATTTCAATGGTGCTGTTGTCGACGTTGACTGCAAGGTCTAATACTTCATCTGCACCTGGGTTAGTGATTGATTTGCTTAAACCAGCGCCCGCAGTAATTGAGGCATTTAAATAGTCAGATGTTGTATCGGCAGCAGAGATTTTTACGCGGCCAGAACCAGTTGCCAATGCAGTATCGATGCCCGACAAGGCACCTTTTACAGTTGCGGCAGCAGGAGTAAAATTGGAGTAGGTGCTGTCGTCACCGATAAGATCAGAACCAGAAGAAGCAGAAGAGCTTCCTAATTCTGTTTCAGTGAAATACCTACCGTCATGAGTATGCGCATTGGTACCAGTGGCAAAATCAGTACCGTTTTGAAGCGCAAGAAGATTGTTTAAAATAGTTTGGGTAAGAAGGGTTCCACCGCTTCCACCAACTTTAATATCGCCAACAACTAATGTGTTTGTCGACAAATCTACTTGACGCTGTACGCCAGAAAACAAGCGACTTAAACGTGAAATTTCAGCCATAACCCTTAATCTCCTTAATTATTTTTCTGTAATTGGTTCTAAAACAAATTCCATTTTTGCTTGAAGCCCGTATATTTTAAGGACTAGGTTTGCTTTTTCACAAGCCTCGTCCACGTATCCTCGTACTTTGTCGCCAAGTTGAATCGCAAGAGCGTCGACAGCTGCATCATCCATTTTCTCAACATCGACCTTACGAACTCGATCTGGTGCCGCCATTGTAAGTCCTTGTATTTAATAGAAGTTTACATTTAGCAGCAAACACATGCTGCTTGTATTTTATCAGAGTTGACCCATCAGCTGCCAGGCAACTAAAAGGTCTTTATTGGAAGGATTGGTGGCATTTTTAGTAATTTGACCAACCCTAATTACAAAATCGCCAGAAGCAAAGCCGTTTACACCAATATCTGGTGCAGTAGTAGTAAGACTACCTGTCTTAGACACATAAAGAATATCGCCAACACCAAGAGCAGTAGAGATGTTTTTAACTAAACCGCTTAAGATTACCTGACCCTGTGAAGATGAAAGGATTGTAGAAGTTGTTAAACCCAAAAAAGAAGTGGCTAGATCTTCACTTGACACATCAACAGTTACTAGGTTACCTGATGTGTTTGTAGATACTGGAGTAGCATTGATAAGACTGCCTGGACCTGGATTAGTAAATAAACCCGTAATGGCGCTTGAATCTAAAGTAGATAGCGATTCTGATATTTTTATATAATTATCATAACTTCTTGCATACTGAACTATATAATCTGGAATATTTTGAACCGAAGGGGCGGTATGAAAGGTCAATTCTTGTAGATTTTGTCTTGCTATAAATCCAGGAAGACCTGCGACTTCTGCTACATCAACCGCCGTCCCTGTATCATCATACGAAATATCTATTGTAATTGTGCCGGCATTAGCGCTTACAATATTGGTAATCACGTATTTACTTATAGTCCCTGGCGCACTACTGCTACCGAGTGTATCTAAAAATACAGCATCACCAATTGCTACGTCAAAACCAGTAAATTGACCATTTCCATCAAATACAGGTCCATTCACTCTATAGACTCCAGCAGACAATTCTATAGAGCCAATAGGAGTGAAGCGTATATTTAAGACTGGAACGCTCATATTATTTATCTCTTAGAATGAAAAGATTGCACCATAATCTTGTGCACCGGTGTATGCAGTACAAGAAATAGTCATAGTTCCGCTAGTGTTAGCGGCATTTGCTGTCATTGACGACGCAGAATCGCCCGCGTTAAGTCTATTTGCCATTGGTCTTACAGATTGGTATAAATCAGTGGCCCCAAACGGTTCTGGATAAACAAGTTCCACTACAGTTCTGCCAACAGTTTCCGCAGCAGTAAATCTTACAGTTACGCTATGTAGTACAACACCAGTTAGACCGCCTAAAGTTAATGTACAAATACCTGCATTGACAAAACTTTTTACTGCGGTGATTGCTGCAAGAGCAGCAGTAGAACCAGAAGCTCTTATTAAAATTTTATTACTAGCAAATCTTACTATCGCCGTATCCATACCACTGCCAGCAGTAGCCGCGATAGTGATTGTACTTACGCCCGGCGTAATTGTAACGTTCGAACCAGCAACCAATGTTTTAAGTTCTAAATTAACACCAGTTTTTTGTTTAAAGATACCGTCGCCGCCACCAACATTACTGGCAGTATTTGTTTCACCGCTGCCGCTTGGAATTGTTATTGTAGCAGTGCCAGAAGAACTGGTTGCTGTAACGCCTGCACCAACAAAATTCAAAGAAGTAAGGGCAGCCTCAACAGTACTGCCCTCGTCTTTAACGCTTATGCTGCTTCCACCGCCGCCACTAATCGCGACATTTACTACACCAGGAGAAGCCAGACTAGCAGTGACACCAGCGCCAGTGAAATTAAGAGTGTTCGCTGTTGCAGTGACATTTGTTCCCTCATCTTTTACAGTTAATGCGGTTGTGCCAGGAATAGAGACTTGTACTTGGCCGCTACTTGTTTGTGTTGTGGTAACACCAGCACCAACAAAGTCCATTCCGATAACAGAAGTATCAACAATACTTCCTTCGTCTTTAACAGATAGACTTCCGCCGCCACCGCCACCACTACTATTTATAGTGATCGTGTCGGTGCCCGAAGTAATACTTACGTTTGTACCGGCGACTATACTTCTAAACTGAAGATCTACTCCGGATTTTTGTTTATATAATCCGTTTCCTCCTCCAACATTGCTAGCTGTATTAACTTCTCCAGATGGGTTGGCGGCGCTAATTGTAATCTCATTAGAACCCTCCACCACAGATATGTTGCTTCCAGCTTTGATGGTACGGTGCTGGAGATCAACTCCCACCTTTTGTTTGAATACATTACCCTGGCCTGTGCCAACATTCGAGCCAGTATTGGCTTCGCCAGACGAGATCGTGACATTGACTTTACCTGCTGCAGTTTGTGCGGCAGTTACGCCGGTACCAACAAAGTTTATTTCGTTGACATTTGCGTCAACTGAAGTGCCTTCTTCTTTAACAGTAAGATTATAAGCAAAAGGCGGTACGTTTAATCCACCTTGCTTAGTGACTTGAACAGCAGCACCAGTACTATCTTTAAAAAAACCTTCAGTTTGACCTAATACTTCGTCAACATACCAAACGCCATTACCGGCGCCAGGATTATCAGGTTCTTCTGCCGGTACTTTTTTAGCCTTGTCTTCAATCTGCGTATTACGAATACTCATATAAGCCTCTTATTTCACTATAAATGTAAAGACATCACTTGCTAAAGCCGCAGACGCCAATGTAATACTGGTTGCAGACGTTTCTTGATATCTATCGACAGGAATTCCAAGAGATGTTGAATTGAACATCAGTATGCCGTTTCGATACACAAGAAGTTCATCCGTACCCATATTATAAGTCGGTACAGAACTTATGAAAGTTCCTGTCAAACCGTCTATGTCAGTGCGATTACTAGGAACCGGTCCGTACGATATTAAGAAATGTTCACCAGAAGTAGCAACTTGGTTTAAAGTAATTAGAGTGGAGGAAGTCTCGGTGTACTTATCAATCGGATTGCCAAGACCAGTGCTGTTCATCAACACGCCATTTCTAAATACTCGCAAGCCATCGTCGCCCACAGTATAAGAAGGTACGGTTAAAGTAGTTCCAGTTTGGTTGGTAACTACGATACACCAATCAGGCTCAACATCTTGATTTACTGCAGAGAATACATCAAATCCATCAGGGATTCCACTGCCACTAAGTCCTTCAAAAACAGTAACTGCTTTTCGACTTCTTTCGGCAAACTTGTCGATACTAGAAGAGTTTTCTGGCTGCTGATTCATTAATCTAACGCCATTCCTATACATCTCTAGAGTATCTGTACCCATTACATAAGGATTAGATAGAAGAATTGTTAATGTTCCCGCATTAGGAACAATATCTTCGCGATAATAAGGGGCTGCAGTAATTCTAGCAATCGTAATACTGTTAGTGCCAGTTACGATACTGATTTCATTGCCAGCTTCCAAGGTGCGCATGTTGATTGTATCTGCGACAGTATTTTTAAATACTTGTCCAGTTCCAACGCCCACATTTGCTGCGGTATTGACAACACCTGCATTGTTAGGGATGTTCTTCCAGTAAGAAAGAGTATTATCCCAAGCAAGAATATCTCCGTCAACTGGAGCAGGAACTACAACGTCAGTAAGTTGACCAAGAGCATATGGTCCGCCTCCACCGCCACCAATCATAAACTCGGTATTCACTGCATCGCGGAAAATAAGGATGTCACCAATTACTAAATCATCTAGTATTTGAATAGTCGAAGAGTCTGCAGCAGGTGCCCCAACCTCCGACCAATCAGTACCCAATTTAAGCTTTTGACCATTCAAGAACAATTGTAAATGACCTTTGCCAACAACATAATACTCTTGAACGCTTCCGTTTCTAGAGTTAAGTGGCAAGGTTAAGTTTGTACCAGAAGAAATTGGAGCTGCAACTGGATATGGCTCTTCGTAAGAAGGCTCATTTCTAAAGCGATATTGAGCATTCAAAAGAATCTTATTAGTTGCCGTTGCAACACCCACCATCATAACGGCAGAGCCGCTATCAGTTGGCGCTACGGGCGTTACAGTACCTGGAGTTTGCGAAAGATAAGCAGGATATCCCGGAACAAGGGTGAGGCTGGTTGTTACGGTTCTTTCGCCAGTAATTTGAATTTTACCGCTATTACCTACCGTGATAGTTTGATCGACAATACCAACAATACTTTGTGCCGTAGTATAAACATCAGCATCAGCTCGCAACACAGTTTGTGGAGTTGTTCCTGCAATAACTATGTCGCCAGGATTCAAGGTGATAGAGTCAGCATTAGTCCACGTAGCATATGTGCCAATTGTAGTTGCGATATTGTCAACATAAGCTTTAGTAGCCGCGTCTTGTGCAGAAGTAGGATCAACGACATTTGTTAATTTATGTCCACCTAAATTCAAATCGCCAGTTGCTACAACACTTCCGTCTTTCTTCAAGAAAAGAGTTGCGGTAGTATCTACATAGGTTTTGGTAGCAGCATCATTAGGACTCAATGGAGTGCCTAAATTACTAATCTGATTTCCGCCAGCACTCATGTCAGCGGCAAGAGGTAAACTGCCATCTAGGTGATAGAAGTTGGCATCTACATAGTTTTTATTTACTGCGTCAGTAGCGATCGTAGGAGTCGCTACATTTATTCCTTTATTTCCATTGAAGTTAATATCACCAGTAAAAAGACTTGTTCCGTCTTTTCTGACAAAAGTGGTATCCGCATATCCCTTGGTAGCAGCATCAGACGCCGCAGATGGCGTTGATAGATTTGTAACAGTAAAACCATTTGCGTCTTGAGTTGCGGTAAACTGAGTTGCCCCATCGCGCCTAAGGAAGTCGTCGGAGATATTGATACTACTTGAGCCGTTTTCGTATCGCAAGTCACTATTGTTGTCAACCCAAATCCCCTTGTCACCAGCACTCATTGGATTTGCGGCAACTGGATTTAGTTGAAGCGCAATAGGATCTATGATGCCAGTGACGTCTAAGTCACCTTGAATCACCATTAATTTCTCGCCACTTGGACCAGAAATTACGATTGGCTGTCCACTGTTGGTATTAATGAAGCGACCAGTGTTATAAGAATCTTGAAGTGGTGCAGCTGTTCCGCCTCCACCAGCAGAAGCAAAATACACACCAGCATTTGCATCAATTCTAAGGAATAGAACATCGCCAACTACCAATGATTGGAGCATTGTAATGCTTCCACTCTCAACGTCGACTTGGCCAATCTCTGACCAATCAGTACCTAAACGAAGATACTGTCCGTTAAGATAAACCTCAAGTTGTCCTGCACCAACAACATAAGTCTGTGGTGAATTACCATCACGCGTATCGGGAGGCAAGTTGATAATAATGCCAGATAGCGTCGGTCCTTGAAGTTCATATGGATTTGCAGGCACAGAAGAAATTACTGTAATTTGCTCGTCATATACATTGGCATCAGGTCGGCCGGCTTCATGATGACGAATTAAATTGTCGTCGACACGGGTAAATAGTACAAATGTATCTTGGTTAGTAGGCACTGTGGTGCGAGACGTTACATAGATTCGGCCGTTGATATTAGAGTCTTGAATATTAAGGTTGGTTTCCACACCATCAAAAATCTTTGCAGCAGTGCGATCAATTCGTACCCATGCACAATAATCCGCTGGAATTATAAGTGTTCCAAGACCATTGATTGTGGTGGTATCAATGGTATTATTATTCGCGCTTCCTGGAATCACTATTTCTGGAACAGCGTCTACGCCTTGTGCCAAAATTGAGATATTAAATGTAGGAGAAGGCGATCCATTTGCAGCATCTTCTGATGGACCATATCCGACATTGGTAATTGTGAGAACATTGGTTAATATTGAAGAAGTAAAACTGGCACCAGGTAAAGCAGCGGCTGTTTTTGTAGCGACTTGAGCTGCAGTATCAGTATTAAGAATATTAACTAAAATTCCAGTGCGACCAGAAACAGCTGGGTCAATACCAACACCATTAATTTTATACCAAAAGTAATACTTGATGGCATCATTTGCATTGGCTAGTATAAAGTAACTACCAGTTGGTACAGAAGCACCAGCCACAGTAATTATTTTCGTGGTTTCTTTTACTCTCGTCATATCGAAAGTAACAAGACCGCTTCCTGGAGCAAATTTCAAACTGCCATTGATATAAACTTCAATGTTCTTAAGTTGTGCGTCTTCAGGATTAGAGATGGTGTAACGACCATTAGATGGAATTCTAGTACCATCCATCCACCAGATATCGTCAGTGCTATATCGCACCGCCAATATTAGTTTATTTTCACCTAATAGAGTTGTAGACGCTACCGACTCAACAGTTGGAGTGATAGTGGCGCTACTATTACGGTCAATATTTGCAATCAACATACTATTAACCGGCATGCTAATAGCACCGCTCAAGTTAATAGTTTGGTCTGGACTTTTTGGTTTTTTAAGAATGATATTTGTTGTAGCGCTAATTTCTTGGTTAATGCCAAACTTGTTATTGATAATTGTAGAAACACTAGCCATAATGAAGCCGCGCTCTTGTACGCGGTCGGCCATCATTGCAGTAAGGCGTGAAGCCCTAACTGTCAAATCATCGTTTTCGTCGCTATTAAAGTTTTCTTCGCCATCAAGGGTATTGTATGGCTGCGGCAAATGGTAGTTAGGTTTAGTTTGTGCTAAACTCTCCATACCAATAAATGACATGATATTTTCAGTATCAAGATCGCCAATATTGATTTCTTCACCTTGAACCAAGTTTACAGGTCCAAGTTCTGTTCGTACACTTACTTTAGGAACAGCGAAGAATGCGTTATTTGTAGTTCCATTGTAAGTACCACTATTTAAAGTAACGGCAATCTGAACTGACGTTGCGCTTCGTACGCTAACTTGATAATTGCCATCATAGGCACTAGCAGCATCAATTACAATGTGCTCGTCATTGCGGCATCCATGGTCAGCATTTTCAAGTTCAAAGCCGTATCCATTGTCAACTGCTTGCGTTGTAACGATTGCATAGTATGCTGCAACACCAGAATCAGTTCCAGTGATTGCAGTGGTTATATAAAATACAGTGGTGCTTTCAACTTCAACTTGATAAGTGCCTGCAAATACGCCGGATGCGATATAAACCCTATCGTAATCCTGAAGCCCATGAACTGCGCCGCTAGTACAGCGAGCTTTAGTTCCATCAGCTTGATCGATAGTGAGCGTAAGAGTAGTTGGCACTAAGTTTGTAATGCCGACCTTAGTATCTTCGCGGTAAGCTATCCAATAGAAATTGCCGCCAGCAGTTTGAACTGAGGCATCATCGTGAGTAGTAATATTGATGTCAGATACCAGGTATTCTCCTTGGTATCTTTCGCCAAATTCTGTTGTGGTGCTTCCAGCATATACAGCGCTTAATCGAACACTTTGTGCAAGTGCAGGAGTGGTTGTTCCACCAGCCAAGTTAGGCAAAGCATAAAACTGCTCTGCTCTTACATACTTATCAACGTCATCGTTCTTACTTTTAATCCAGTCGCCTTGCTTAACATCAGAAAAGGCACCAGCACTACCATTTACAAAATTAACACCGTTTGTCCAACTTACAGTTTGAGGAACGGCACTTAGGTCGGCATCTCTTACTATGTCAATCCAGGCAACGTTATTATCTGGAACAGTAAAATTGTCAGCACGAATAATAGCTTCACGCGGATCGCGCAAGCTTCTAATATTCATGTCTTCTGTATAGGTTACTAGTCCAGGCGTTGCGCCAGAATGTTCCCAGCGACCCTTAGAATCGAAGGCAGTTCCAGCAAAATCTTGGAATAAATCATTGATGTTTGGAGGAGTAGGAGAAGCGCTTCCACCGGCTTCGTACCAATAGGTAGTACCACCTATTTCCTTGATGCGTGTCATTACCGCATCCATCCACTCTTTCAATGTAGTGATGTTTTTATCACCACCTTGGAATGGATTAGGTTGAGCAGCAGAAGTAATAGTGGAAGAAGGCTCATTACGAGCATAAGGAGCAGATGGAAGATTTTTCCAGTCGTAAGTAGCAAATGGATCAGGTAAAAGTCCGCCAGTACCAAGGCGCCACATCATTGGGCGACAATCTTGAATACTTTGGATTACTGAAGCACCAACTACAACTTTACAAAGAGGAACAGTTCCTTCAGGGAATGAGGCGACAGAAACATTCACTTGAACTGACAAAACGGTTTCAGTATTTACATCTTGTGTAAACTCGCCACCCTCGCCACCGTTCTGATCAACATCCCAGAAAGCGCGAGTATCTTTGGCGGTATCAAATGTACTGAATGTAAGATATACAAAGTTGGTAGCATTTTTGCGAAGTTCTGGTACCAAAGGTTGAGCAAAGTCATTACCTTCAGGGAATCCGTAATAGAAGCTGCCGGCATTACTCTGTGGATAGTAAACCGCTGCATCGGCAATACTAATAGCCAAAGTTTCAGCGCCAATTGCTAAACTGGGACTAACAACCTCAAATCCGCTAAGGATATAAGATTTATCGCTGCCAACAAAGGTTTTGATAATGGCTTCGAAGTCAGCGGCGACGTAACCAGATTCCGATAAAATATCAGGCAAGTCGAGTCGTTCTGCTGAGCCAAGACTTAATCTTCCAAGTACGGACATATCTTATCCCTTCGGGTTCTTTTCCTGAGTGTTTCCTACTAATTATACCGCGGCAAAGTTTAGGTTTCTAGCTTAGCCTTTTCTTCGTCGTTAACTGGCCATAGGTCTGGGTTAACACTTTTATATACATCTAGCGAATTATAAAGAAGTTGGGGATAACGAACAATAAAGTCAATAAATATACCAACACTTTTAACTTCAGTCATCACAGCTTTTAAGGTTTCTCGCGCAATACCTGGATCGGTAATGTAAAGCGGGTATTCAGCAGCTGACCCACTCATAACGTGGGCACCTTTGCGCCTAATCATAGTGACAGCATCGCCAATATTGTGAGTAAATTTAAAGGTATAAGCAGGGTCCATTTGCAAACTATTGTCAGTTGGCTTATATAGATAGCGAATCGGCCCTTCTTCTTTCTCAGTTCCAAAGCCAAATATCACAAAGCCTTCAGCATCAGGAATATTGTTAGGTCCTGTAATTTGTAGGGTTCTTACAATAGAACCCGCTTTAACTTGCTGTTGAATATTAGATGTCAACGATGAGATTACATATGGTGCCGAAAGGTCCCACATATAAGGTCCATAAATGCCAGTATTTATTTGAGCAGACGTCAAATACACAAGTGATCCTGATGACGCCACGCCTATTCGCTCTACGCGTGCTGTTCCGCCAGTCACTGTTCCAGCTTCGCCAGGAGAAGTGAATGTGAAAGTAGTAGGGGTAGGAATGGTATTGATGATGAAAGTACTATCCATTGGCAAGATAGATGGATTGTCTTGCGTATTGATTCCGTCGGTAACGTAGTACCAAATGTGGTAACTGTTTATATTTCCAGCAGATTCTAATGTAAAATATTTACCGCTTCCAATAACATCAAATAGGCCACCGCCACCAGCCAAAGATACTTTAGTAATTTCTGGCAATAAAGAAGTGCCTTGCTGCAAAATTGCAATTGTAGATCCAGATGTTCCAGCAGTAGCATCAGTAGTAACGCCGTTGCCGGATGTTGTGATCGTTACATCTGCACCTAAAGAAATAGCTGAGAAGTCTGGATACGCTGAAATAGTGGCCGCTGTTTTTGTGGCAACCTGTGTAGCAGTGTCTCCAGTATTTACTGCTACTCTAATACCAATGCTACCTAGCGCGCCAGCTGTTCCGTATAGGCATACACCTTCTCCGACAACAAAGCCATGTGCAGTACTAGTGGTTGCCACTACATTAAAAGAGTTGTCGCGAACGGCAGATACTAATGGAAATTCAAAAGTTCCGGCTTCAGTTGGTAAGGGTGGAGAAATACCAGTAAGAATATTTCCACTTCTTCCTGTAAAAGAGAAGCGCATTTCTGGCATAAATCTAGTATTCATATCACTTATAGCGATATTGTCTTCAGTGGGCGTTAATATGTGACTTTGTATTTGATCAATAGATTGCAAGATAAATTGACCAGAAGTCGGCCAATCAGTAGCATCTTCTAGCTCAAAAGAAGTGGTTGAAAGTGTATCGAATACTTTACCCACCATGCCGTTAACATGGCCAGAGCCTTTTAGACTACGCTTAACAACCGGTGGGGTTGCTGGCATTTCTACAATCACTTCACCAGGAGATGTTTCCCAAACAACAGCTCTGCTGCTATTAGTATAAATCACCATCTTGTCAGGCCTAATAAACTTTACAGTTTGCCAAGAGAAAAGAAGTGATTGGTCGTATGAGCCAGGAGTTCCGAATAGGTTTGTGAATTGAAACTTATTGTTAGCCAAATCAACTTCTTCAATAACAAAACTTCCTTGGTTATTAGGAAGTGTTGAAATAACTACGTCGCCAGCAGAAATTTGATTTAAGTTAATACTACTTCCGCCAACTTGCTGATAAGTCACCGTGTCGCCAATTGTTGTGACTAGCCATTGAGTAGAAGGAGTCGCTCCAGCATTCTCATAGAAGCCAGAAAACTTAAGAGCGATATCAGCTCTTCCGCCTAATACCTGCACAGATCCTTTAGAGCCGATAGTGTTCGAAAAAAGACGCACTCTAATTTGCTTGGCGATTCTATCGTCATAAACTACTGCAAAGCTATTTTTAGCTTGTCGGTTGATAACGTTAGTAATTTCTTCAGCAGTAGCGTTTTGAATATCGGTGAATGCTTCACCTGTAAACTTAATACTTTCAGAATGTTGTCCATCCACTAGATAAGTTAATTCCCATCCATCTACAAGTAGATAAGGTTCTACTCCTAGGGTTTGAGTAAAGGCAGTAGTTGTCTCCCTAAAGAAGAAAACATCGAGCAAGTCATCTAAAATTTTCTTTACTTGTTTGGGCTGATAAGAAAGAGTGGGAATATAGCGTCTAAAGCTATCATCGCTCATACCCACAAATCTAGGTCGTGAAACCTTAACGTTCGCTCCTAATCTATCGATCCAAGGTCTAGATGCAGTCTCGACAAACATTTGTTCGCGCACTTGCTCTAATAGATCGGCTAGATTTTGGTCAGACTCACCCAGAGCACCAATAACGGCACTCCAGTTGGGATTGGTCTTAGTCCGAAATATCTTCGGCATAAGATCGTGTATGCGTTGCGTTTTATCTTTGTTACCAGCCATTTGCTGAACCTCTTATGACAAGAAGATGTCTTCTGGGCGCACAAGAATCTTTTCCTCACTAGAGGCAGAAATTCTCTCTGTACTTGGAGCAGGACTTGTAAAGGTGACAGCAGCAACGCCACTTATACCCATTACTCTAACGATGACTTCCGAAAGTACTAGATCAGCTCCTACACCCAGGTTATTAACATATCTAATAATAGCAGAAGAAATGTCACTTGAGATTTCATTTAAGTTCACACCTTCATCGGTTGTGATTTCAAGACTCATAGAGATTTTCTTAATCAGCGGAGGCATAGTTTCAATTGCTGCGCCTACTGCTCGTCTGCCTGGATAGGCTATTGGATCGGGTTCATATCCATCAACAATACGCTGAACGGTACGCAACAAGCCCGTGTAATAAGTATACCCATCAATTCCAGTCACTATACCGGTTGGGTAACCCATTTTGCTAGAAGCAATTACTTGCGTTCCGTAGTCGGTAGACATTTTGTACAAAGCTGTTGAAGGAGAAACGTAGACTTGGCGTCTTTCGCTATTAAATGCATCAACTACTGTGTTGTGAACAATTCTATAGCTCTCAAATAATGCGTCGGCGCTTTCTTTAACAAATAGGCCTAGCGTATCAGCACCAAAAATCACGCCACTTTCATCTTGAGCATTTGCATTAATTACTTGCAAATAAGGACGAAGAGCCGAATCAGTTCCGATAGCATTTACTGTAAAGGTGCCAGCGTTGACGTTCTCAAACCAATCGGGATCAGAAAACTTGTCGATAAAGAGAGTATCACCAACTTGTGCGCTATCAAAGCAAACGCCAGAGATATCGCTATAGTCGCTTAAGTAAACGCCAGTATTAATGCCAGTTGTTTCATTAAGGCTAGTTCCAAGAGCAACACCACTTGTTCCTTTGTATGTATCGCCGAGCGATACTTTAACTGCCAAAGCTGCCGTTGTAGGAACGTTCACGTTATTTAAAAAGGCAGTGACTTGCACCAATAAAGTGTTATCGTCGTCAGCTTTTTTAACCCAATCGCCAACCGTCAAATTCTTAAATGCTCCCGACGCTCCAGTAATAAAGCTAGCGGCTCCAGTCCAAACTACTGTCTCACTAAGATTATTAAATGGGACATATGTATCTTTTTCGTCAACTGCACCAAGGTTTTCGTAGATTACATAGGTATTACTCACGCCTATGACGCGGGAAGTGGTTGCGTTGGCACTCTTAAATGTGCTTCCGCCAATTACGATTTGGTCATCAATTGCCATACCGCAATCAATAAACCTAGGAGACTCGCCGCTAACCCACTCAAGCTTAAAGAACTTGTTGACTCCAATTTCAGAAATCTTATAGCGAGTTACAGTTTTGCCAGTAGTGTAAACATATCCATCTTCATAGATAAATGGACCAGGGTTTCCAGTTGTATCTGTAAAGGTAAATGTCGTTTGGCTAGGTACAGATACAACAGTAGTTGTTTGTGCCAGTCCGTTATCTTGAATTTGAATAGCATCGCCGACTTTAAGCCGATGCTCGTTATTACAAGTAACGGTTGCTGTGCCCATTGGAGCAGCAAGAGAAATAAAGGCTATTGATGGTTTAGCGTAATGAGCCAACTTCCACTGAATAACTGGCGATGGACAAACATTCAAGCTTCCTGTACCTATTAAGGTAGAGGACATCGCGGCGCCCTTAGGATTAACAGCATCGACGTAATTCGCTCCGATTCCAATTATTGGAAAGCCGCCAATTTTACCAGCACCAGATTGGAATGAGTTGTTTGCAGCACTCCAGTTCGAGTTGATAACATTGAGTACGTCACCTTCTACGCAAGCTGCGAATGATGCGCCTTGTCCTTGACTTCCATCAAAATGCAGAAGGAAGGTAGCATTTACATCGAGTACTGCAGTAAGAGCACTCATTACTTGGTTTGGAGTCATTCCAGAAGTAATATTCACTTCAATTTTATTGGTAGCCGCTAAGTAACTCGCACCGGTTGGTGCCGTGCCAACGTTATTCACATCAAACCATACTGCAAAAGTAACGCCAGATGCTGTCTCAAATGTGAAGTAGTCTGCTTGTGTAGGAACAGCGTAAACGCCTAATTGGAACGTTAATTTGGTTGAAGCACTACCAGGCGCAATTATGACTTCATCTAGATTTGCAGCTCCCACAGAACCATTCGCTATTTTGTCAGTTGGAGCCACTGCTGGAGCACCTACGAGAAGTGCTTGTATTTGATATACAGAACCAGAGTCGTTATGCTGATATCGCCAAACGACGCCTGAACTTCTACCGTAAGAAGCGCTAACATCAGAGATAGCAAAAGATACAAATTGATTAGTGTTTGTAGTTGCCGGATTGTACAAGTATTGGGCTTGTGAACCAGTAAGAGCATCTACAGAAAGAGTAGATGCAGACCTTAAAGAGTTCTTGCGTTTTGCTGGAATCGTATTGTTGATTTTTACAATATCGCCTTCAGCGATTGTTACTGGATTTGATGCTATCTTAAGTTCACCATATACAGCGCCACCTCCAACACTTTCTTGAGCATCGTTCTGCAGCACAAATATACTATTGTTACCGTTTCCGCCAACAATCTCAACTGCACCAGCACTACCGAGTTCCTTACTCTTAACTTGGATGTTTCTAATATCTTGAGATACATCTACATCGGCTACGATCGGCAATTGGCTCAAGGCCTTTTGCGTAAAATGATGATAGATGTTGTTAAGTGTGACAGGGACCAATTCAAAATATTCGCCGGTAGTAGCATCAGGATTTGGACAGGATGTCATAGAGTATGCAAGAGGAGCACTACCCTGAAGAGTCATCGTTGTCTTAAGAATAAAGTTAGGACTAGAGTTAGAGAATTCACGAATCCAATTAATTCCATCGTAGAAACTAACATAGGTATTAAGACCAGTAATTGGATCGGGATCATGCCCATAAGCAAGACTGGCACTGTAGTCTGTAGGACCAGCCGGAGTATAGACCTCATCTTTTGTGGCCTTAGTAATTGTAGTGGCGCCTGGAAGTTCAGCTGCCGTAATAAGTGGACTTGTATTGATTGTCGCAACAATATCCGTTACCGCTGTTCCCAACAATTCAAAGAAGTATACAGAGCTTGGAATCAATATAGTTTCAAAGGTGCCGTTAACACCAGGTGTTAGGACCGCGGTTGTGAAGCCAGATGTGTTCGCAGATGGCGAAGTGCGCGCACCAATCGATGCATCGGTCACCGTGATGACGTTTGTTAATGAAGTTGCATTTAGAGTAGTTTCTGCGTTAACAACCATCGCAGTTGCGGCGGCTACAGTATTAGCACTATTACCCGGTGCCACAGTAGAAATTCTTACTGCGCGATCGGCAGTATTAACCGGTTCTTGTGTTGCGCCAGTAGTATCAAACCAAAAGGCAACACTTCCGTTAACATCATATAGGGTGAAATATTTACCGTTAAGGCTGTTATTAGCACTACCAAGAGTACCAGCAAAACCAAAGCCAGTAGCAGAAGTTCCATCTATTGCTACAGGGAAACTGCCATTATCGCGGTTGGTAATAGTAACAGTGGTAGTTAAGTAAGAAGCAGTAAACTCTTGATCTGCGCCTATCGTTCCTGCTGTAAGAGCAGCAACAACGGTAGCACTCTCAGAACCCACAAGAGGTCCAACTGTAATTACACGGTTAACACCCAAGCTTCCTGGAGTAGGTGCAGGTGTTCCGACGTTATACCAAACGGCAACCAATCCAGCGCTGTCATTGATTTTAAACCATTTTCCATCAAGTCCTACAGCTGGAGCAACGCTAGACACAACGCTAACAGTTTGTGTGCCGACAACATCAGCTATTGTGGTAACCGTAGTGACTTCCGCTGTGCCTGCACCCGTTGCTGCACCATTAGTATTATGGACATCAAAATACTTACTAGGAATAGAGATATTCTGTATTTTGAACTGACCGCGGTTTGCCGTAGTGACGCCCGAGTCCGCTAACATGCTCACTACATCGCCAACCAATAACGATGAAAGGTCTGTGGCGGGTGCGGAGAATGTATATCGGTATATGTCACTTCCTAGAGCACTTACCGTGAACGTATCGCCAGCAGTAATGTTGATATTTTTGTTAATGTCGCTTCCAAACACGTAAGTGAAGGAGGAGGAATCAGCCGCATTTTGATAGCTATAAAGAGCAGTCTTGTTAGCGATACTTGGGTACTGTATAGAAAATCGTAGTCTTTCACCTTGCTTGCCTTTTTCAATAGAGCGCAAGATAATTCCGCTTCCGCCAGAACCTGCGCCACCAGTCACATACCAGTTGCGCGCACTCATCCACATGCTGTAGTCTTGAAAATTAGTATTGTTGGTAGAAGTACCCCAAGTTTGCAAGTTACTAAAAGTAATACCTGGTTCGTTGTCTACGTCATCAGCAGAGAATGAAAGATTAGTGGCAGGAAACGACGTGTTGACCTTACCAGTTCTTCCAAGCTGAATATCAATTGTCTTGGCAACAGCGTCGTTATCCATAATAAAGACAACGCTATCTTCTGGGGAAATAGTGATAGGGCGCAATAAATTGAATTTATCTCCATAGAGATTATTCATTACAGTGGAAGGAAGCTCATATTGGGTACCGATTCGGTCACCAGACAATTTTGCCTTCACTGAACGATAATGGCCACTATTATTACCTTCAAGACCATTATAAATGTCAGTGTAAGCAACATCGCTGCCAAGAACGCCTGTACTTTGAAGAATGTCGCCATAAGGATTTACCCCAATTGTTCCAGGCGCACTACTCTCAGTAAGAGCACCAGTAATATCACCATATGTTACACGATCAAGCCACACAGCTTTTCCTGTAACGCCATCTGCATTTGTATCGGTAGGCGTAGTTGGCTTAAAGAAACTAGCGGCCAAACTCTTTTCAGAAATAACATTGGCAATATGACTTTGATTGCCGTCTACTGCACTTCCACCCGATACATATAGATTTTCACTTCTGCCTACCGAAACAGGTATTGCAATGCTGCCGCCTGCTTCTGTAGAAGAAGTAAGTTTGAGCGAAGAGGTTTGGAAAATGCTAGCATCGATGTTTACTAGATTTTTAGCAAACGAAGTAACAATGTCTTGCAAGCTTGCTGCTGCTGGAGTAGGCGTAAAAATACCTTTCCAGATTTGAGGATAGGCAGAGCATCCAAAGATTTGAAGATCGCTGTTATCGGCAACCGTGTACGCGCCAGCAGTTATCGTAAGGTTCTTAACTTCAATATAAGTGTCTACGCCAGCAGAAGTATGCCCGCCTTTAGCCACAATTTGAAATAACCCGCAGTTATTGAGCGGCAGCCAAGTTGCCGATCCAAACCGATGAGTAATATAAACATAGTCGCGCGGTTGAGCATAGGCAAATGATGTGCCGCTAGACATCAGGCGCATTACATTCAAGCCCTGATCAGAAACAGTAATTGTAGAACTGATTGCAGGACTTGCGGAAACTCTATAGGTCACTGTTGCATCATCAGGAATAGCTACGATGACAGAAGATCTACCGTCTGTATCAACCGACAGATTATACGTTCCTGTGGTTGTTGTGCTAGAAATTGCACTGCCCTTAGCATCTGCTGTACCTGCAGTAATAGAGTCGCCAGCTGTAATTTTAGACAAAATGCGCAAATTGCCCGTTTGTCTATTGAGTTGAAAATCGCTGTTTTGTCCAACTGCCGTAATTGGGAGTTCACCAAAAATCTTGTCTAAGTAGGTACCGCCGATAATAGCAAGTGCACTAGAAGATCCTTCTTTATTACTTACAAGCTGCAAGCGCCCAGATGCAGTTTCGGTAGCAGTAATACCAGCAAATTTCTGGTTAATGACAGCAACCCAGTTAGCTAATGTCAAAGTGTTAAACGCAGCGCCATCAAAGTCAGATGTGGTGAAAGTATAGTCTTGGTTGGGCGTTCCATCAACTGAGATAACAAGGTTGCCAGAAGTAGTGATATTCCAAGAAGAATACACCCCACTAAAAAGCGTGGCGGCCTTTACCTTCTCTTTAAGAAGAGTATTGTTTTGGTAAAGAGCGATATACGAAAACTCGTTAGTTGGGAAAAGAAGTACAGAATTGGCGTAGATAAGAGCATCGTCTTCTGCTGTTTTGGCGACCACTTGAATAGTTTCAGCTGCTGGATCTACAGGGAATAATAGAAGATTATTGGAGTCATTAGTAAATGTCGCTTTAAATAAGCTACTCTGATCATTGATCGCAACAACTACTTCTGCTATACGTGCAGAAGAAATATTTGTAAACTGAGAAGTAGAGAATGACACGGAATCTTCAATGCCGTCTACCAGCACTCGCAATGTCATTCCAGTAGAAAGTTCATAAGGACCTTCGGCTGCATTAATGACTTGAGGTCTTGGAAGAGGATAGTTTGACAACTGAAGAAACTCTTCATCGCCATTAGCGTGAGCTATCAGAACATCAACACTCTGTCCTTGAAAGCTTGGTTCAAAACCCGTGCCGTCATCAATATAAAGAATAGATGGATCGCCGACAACTGGCGGTTCAGTAATGCTTGCGCTTGCAACTTGCTTACTGTCTTCAGAGTCCGAAACACCAATAACTGCATTGAGAATTGCTGCTTTTGTACCGCGTGCTAACGTACTTGCGTATGATTTTAATCGCTCACGCAATATTTCGTCTATCTCAGCATCGGCACCATTATTAAGAGCAACTGGGTTATAGGTGATGCTTCCAGTAAAGGGATCGGAGCCGAATTTTGTAATTGTATTAATACCAGCATTACTTTGAGCACCAGCAACAGTAGCGATAATAGCTACATTGTTCACTGTATCTTCGCCAGCAGGAATAACTGCGTCGCGCACAGTAACAAAGTCAATCTGCGGGTTTTGATTGTTGGCAGGAATATAAACCAAGGTTCCTGCAGCTACAAGTCTATTTGTAGTGCCTTGAGCATCGACAACACTTTCAGAAATCAAATGGTCTTTCTGAAGTGCAGATGAAAGAGCAATAGCGTAAAAGCTACCATTGTTTGTAATGCTGGTATAAGAAACCGGACCCTCAAAGTTTGGCGTTCCTCGACCAACAAAGAGTTGACCCGTAGGACTCCAACCAGCGGCATTATTAACAAACAAAGTAGTTTGCCCAGCAATTGGTGCGGGCTTAACTTGATAAAGACCAGTGCTACGCTTTGTGATGCTACTATCTTGAATAGAGATGGCGCCCGTTGCCTTAACAGAAGGTGTCCTATAAAGACCATAATCGGCTGCTCTTGCGTCCAGATCTATGTTCCTAGTAGTATCTACGTTAAGAAGTTCTAGCAAACTAAGGATAGAAGCGTTGTTCTCAAAGTCAACTTGAGCAGCGGCTTCTAGCAGTGTCATCATTGCAGAGCCAGCAGCAATGTCATTGACTGGTGTATTCGCAACAATCTTACGAATCATCTCGCCGAGCAACTCATTATAAGACCTGATATTTATTGCCATATTTTATCCTACGTTCACAGAGAAATTAAGTGGAAGAAGTGTACCTGAACCTGCTAGTCTTACAACAAGACTGATTTTAATAGCG
>Ga0315288_10002242_pt1 | contig 25040 bp, 26 predicted proteins | sample YL17G11_20_MG_FD_203454 | JGI IMG/M metagenome (GOLD analysis project Ga0315288, IMG submission 203454) | Sediment microbial communities from Yellowstone Lake, YNP, Wyoming, USA - YL17G11_20 | ecosystem: Environmental > Aquatic > Freshwater > Lake > Sediment | place: USA: Wyoming | collected... | reverse complement strand
GCGCCTACGCCTCTTCCGGGACTCCGCCCGGAAGGGGTGGCCCCTGCGGGGCAGCGAAAAGTCCAGAAATCCCCCCAACCCCCCTTTGTAAAAGGGGGGGGAAGGGGGGATTTATCGCGAAGGCACAACATATTTCCTTCTTACCAACATGTTGGCGTTAGTTGCGCAGTAAGCGCCTAAGCAGTCTGAAAATACGTTTTGCTTTCATCCCGGGGAAGAATCGGGGAAAATCAGATTAACCACCCTTCTTCCTTCCTTCCCCTGCAAAGCCAGCCGCAACTCACCCAGAGTCGGTTCAGCCAATAAAAAAACCGTGCGAGCCCGGCCGATGTCCTCGGCCTGGTGGGCGTCGGAACAGATAACCCGGGGAATCGCGGCCGAGGGATCCCGGGGATTTGCCGCCTGAGCGGCCTGATTTTTCCGGCCCATCTCCAGAGCATCCGGCTCCAGATCAACGGGCACGAACCCCAATTGGCTGACGAGGCTAAAGGATTCTTTGTCAAAATGGGCGGGAATGAAGAGCCCTCCCCGCTGGAGGACCTGGCTGCGAATCTCATCCAGGGAATAATCGATGGAATTGATCAGCAGCCGCTCTTCGAATTCCAGGATATTGCCTTCTTCATCCACCACCGGCTGGTCGCCGAAGAAGTCCGGGTTGTTGGGAATCTCCGGGAGATGCTCACGAACCACGACCTCCCAGGCATTCAGGGAGGGCCAGTCGGGAAACAGGGTGAGAATATGAATTTCTTCCCGGGACTGGACCTCCATGCCGGGTATGATTTTCAAACCGAATTTTTCGGCCTGATGCATCACCGCGGGAACGTTCCTGGCGATGTTGTGATCGGTGATGGCGATGAGGTCCAGCCGTTCCTCCAGGGCCCGCTCGATGATCCTGCGGGGAGAAAGATCCAGGCTGGCGCATGGAGAAAGGCAGGTGTGGATGTGCAGGTCGGCGTGATACTCCTTTAGCATCTCTCCCGAATCCCGAAAAGGACAAGGTTTTTTGCCTCTCCCCCATCCTCCCGCCGGGGCAGCGATCCCCGCGGCTTCTCAAGAGGGGTCGGCCGCCCGGATCTGGCCGGCTCCATCCTTATCATGGCCGCAAAGACCGGACCCGGGAATGACTCACATCAGGGAGAGGATCGATTGCCTGGCCAGCTTCAGGTAATCCGCCGGGAAGATGCCCATCTGAAGGGTGAAGAAGACGGCGATCAGAAGAGCAATGACCATTCCGGGAGAAAAGTCTAAGCCCCCGGCCTGCTCCTTGTCGGGGCTGCGCATGTACATCATGACCGTCACGCGCAGATAGAAGTAAACCGACAGGGCGCTGTTCAGAACCCCGATAATGGCCAGACCCACGTACCCGGCCTTGACCGCCGCGCTGAAGATGTAGAACTTCCCCACGAAGCCGGCGGTGGGAGGAATGCCCGCCAGGGAGAACATGAAAATGGCCATGCCCGCCGCCAGGAGGGGATAGCGGGAGGCCATCCCGCTGTAATCGCTGACCAGAATATTCTCCTCGCCCTTCCGGCCGTACAGGATCACCACCGCAAAGGCGCCCAGGTTCATGAAAGCGTAGGCCAGGAGATAGTAGAGGATGCTGGCCGTGCTGAGCTCGCTGGCGGCCACCATGGCCACCAGGATGTAGCCGGCATGGGCGATGCTGGAATAGGCCAGCATGCGCTTGATGTTCTTCTGGGCGATGGCCACGATGTTCCCCAGGGTCATGGTCAGGACGGCGAGGACCCACAGAATCCAGACCCAGTCGGTCTGCAGGGAGGAGAGGGAGTACAGGAAAACCCGCAGGAAAGCGGCAAACCCGGCGGTTTTCGGCCCAACGGCCATGAAGGCGGTGACCGCCGTGGGGGCCCCCTCGTACACATCGGGGGTCCACATGTGGAAGGGCACGGAGGCGACCTTGAAACCGAAACCCACGATCAGGAGTCCCATGCCGATGAGCAGCAGGGGGTCGGTGAAAAGGTCCGCCCGGCGGAGGAAATCATGGATCCCCTTCAGGTTGGTGGTTCCCGTGGCCCCGTAGATCAGGGCGATCCCGTAGAGCAGAAAACCCGTGGAGAAGGCGCCCAGCAGAAAATACTTCAAGGAGGATTCATTGGATTTGGGGTTCGTGCGGAAGAAGCCGGCCAGGACGTAGATGGCCAGGGAGAAGGTTTCCAGGCCCAGGAATACGATGATCAGGTCGGCGGCGGAGGCCATGAACATCATACCCACGGTGGCGAAGAGAAGCAGGACGTAATATTCGCCGTGCTCGAACCCCTCCACTTTCAAGAACCGGATGGACATGAGGATGGTGAGGCCGGCGGTGACCAGGAAGATGGCCTTGAGGAAGAGCGAGTAGTTGTCCAGGACCACCATGCGGTTGAAAGCATATTGGGATTGTCCCCAGAGGCTGAAGCAGAGAATCAGGGAAACGACCACCCCCGCCAGGCTCAGGTAAGGAATGACCCTCTGGCCTTCCTTTTTGACCAGGACCGTCAGCAGGAGAAGAACCATGGCCGTCAGGCTGAGGATCAATTCCGGCCCGATTACATTCCAGTTGATTGCGGGGATGACCACCTTCATTTATTTCCTCCGGATGAAAATGCCTTCCTAGATATAACGACAAAAATAAGGTGACCTCGCGAGGTGTCCGACATCTCCAGAAATCCCCCCTTGCCCCCCTTTAATAAAGGGGGGATGGGGGGATTTCTGGCTCGTATGGGCTTGATTCAAAATGCTGCTTTTGGTCATGTCAACTTATTTTGGCCGTTCCCTAAAGACAGAAATTGGAATCTTCGTTGTGGAGTCAAGAAAAGTCCGAAATTCTCCAATTATTTCTTGCCCGGCAGTTGCTCCGCCTGGGCCAACTTTATCTTTTCCCCTTCCTCCATCTGCAGGCCCGCCTGGTGCTTCTGCTGGACCTGGACCAGGTAGGCCTTGACCGTGGGCTCCATCCGGCTGAGGAAGGTCTGGGGATAGATCCCGATCCAGAAGATGAAGAGAGTCACGCAGGAGAGGACGAAGATCTCCCGCCCGGAGAGATCCTTCAGGACCCGGTTCTCCGGCTTGGTCAATTCTCCGAACATGACCCGCTGGAACATCCAGAGCATGTAGGCCGCCGCCAGGATGATTCCCGTGGCCGCGACAACCGCGTAGAGCCCGTTGGCTTTGAAGGTCCCCACCAGGATCAGGAACTCGCCCACGAACCCGTTCAGCCCCGGAAGGCCGATGGAGGAGAGGGTGACGATCATGAAGAAAGCGGAAAAGACGGGCATCTGCTTCCAGAGCCCGCCGAAATCTTCGATCATCCGGGTATGCCGGCGTTCATAGATCATTCCCACCAGGAGGAAGAGGGCCCCGGTGGAGAACCCGTGGTTGAGCATCTGCAGGATCCCGCCCTCAATCCCCTGGAGGTTCAGGGCAAAGAGACCGAGCATGACGAATCCCAGGTGGGAGACCGAAGAGAAGGCGATGAGGCGTTTCAAATCCTTTTGCACCAGGCATACCAGAGCCCCGTACACGATCCCGATCAGGGCCAGGACGGAGACGAGGGGAATCAGCTGGAAGGAGGCCTGGGGAAAGAGGGGGATGCTGAAGCGCAGGAACCCGTAGGTCCCCATTTTCAGCAGAACCGCCGCCAGGAGCACGGACCCCACGGTGGGAGCCTCGGTGTGGGCGTCGGCCAGCCAGGTGTGGAAGGGGAACATGGGAACCTTGATGGCGAAGGCCAGGCCGAAAGCCAGGAAGAGCCAGACCTGAATGTCCCGGGCCACCTGGAGGTTGTAGAGCTGCAGCAGGTCAAAGGTGTACTTTCCGGTGACCGCCCCGTTGTGAAAGTACAGAACCAGGATGGCCACCAGCATGAGAACGCTCCCCACCATGGTGTAGATGAAGAACTTGACCGCGGCGTAGATGCGCCGTTTGGGGTTGCCCCACACGCCGATCAGGAGGTACATGGGGATGAGCATGACTTCCCAGAACACATAGAAGAGGAAGAGGTCCAGGGAGACGAAGACCCCGATCATTCCCGTCTCCAGGAAGAGAATGCAGATCATGAACCCTTTCAACTTGTCCTGGATGTCCGCCCAGCAGGCCGCGACGGAGACAAAGGTGAGGAAGGTGGTGAGCAGGACCAGAAAGAGGCTGATCCCGTCGATGCCCAGGTAGTAGGTGATCCCGTATTCCGGGATCCAGGGGACCTTTTCCACGAACTGCATGGCCGCCGTGTCCAGCCGGAATTTGAAGAAGAGGGGAAGGGAGAAAAGAAACTCCAGCAGGGACACGATGAGAGTGACCCAGCGGATCGTGTCTTTCTTCTCCTTGTCCAGGAAGAGGAGGACTACGATTCCCAGCATGGGAAAGAAGGTAATCAACGTGAGAAGGGGAATTCCCGCCAGGCTGCTCATGAAAACGGCTCCTTCCAAATGAGCGATCCGCTGTCAGCGGTCAGCTTTCAGCCAAGAATAAGGAAGTCTTAGCTGACCGCTGATCGCTGCAAGCTTATTTGCTGTTTACTAAAAGATACCCGACCAGGAATACCACCCCCACCAGAATGGAGAGGGCGTAACCCTGGATGTTGCCGGTCTGCAACCGTTTGAAAACCTCGCTGCCCCCCCGGGCCACGGCGGCTACGCCATTGACCGCGCCGTCCACCAGGAGGTCGTCGATGATCCTCCACAGGAAGACGGAAAACCGAATCAGAGGACCCACGAAGACCCAGTCGTAGATCTCATCCACCCAGTATTTGTTGGCGATCAGGGAATAAGACGCGGGGTACCGCTCGGCCAGCTGGTCCGGGAGCCGGGGATTCTTAATGTACATTTTGTAGGCCAGGAGGATCCCCAGGCCGGCGATGGCCATGGAGACGAGCATCATGGCCACTTCGAAGCTGACCGCATGGTGGGCCGCTTCGGCAGGCCCGCCCTGGGCCAAGACCGGCGCCAGGAATTCGCTGAACTTGTTCCCGCCTTCCACGATGGGGAAACCGATGAATCCCCCCACCACGGAAAGGACAGCCAGGATCATCAGGGGAACGGTCATCATCCCCGGGGATTCGTGGAGGTGGTGGGCCACGTGGGGGTCCACCCGGGAGCTCCCGTGGAAGGTCAGGTATACGGCACGGAACATGTAGGTAGCGGTCATGAAGGCGGCCACCGCCCCGATGAGCCAGAAGACCAGGCCGCCCTGGGTCAGAGCCTTCCAGAGGATCTCGTCCTTGGAGAAGAAGCCGGCAAAGGGAAAGATCCCGGCGATGGCCAGGGTGGCGATGAGGAAGGTCCAGTAGGTGCGGGGCAGGTGGGGCTTGAGGGCCCCCATCCGGCGCATGTCCAGTTCCCCGGCCATGGCGTGCATCACGCTGCCCGCTCCCAGGAAGAGGAGAGCCTTGAAGAAGGCGTGGGTCACGAGGTGGAAGATCCCGGCCGTAAACGCGCCCACGCCGCAGGCCAGGAACATATACCCCAGCTGGCTGATGGTGGAGTAGGCCAGCACCCGCTTGATGTCGTTCTGGGCCAGGCCGATGGAGGCGGCGAAGATGGCCGTGGCCGCTCCGATGACCGCCACGACCAGAAGCGAAGCAGGAGCCAGGATGAAGAGCACGTTGCACCGGGCCACCATGTAAACCCCGGCGGTCACCATGGTGGCGGCGTGGATCAGGGCGCTGACCGGGGTGGGGCCTTCCATGGCGTCGGGAAGCCAGGTGAAGAGGGGGATCTGGGCCGATTTCCCGGTGGCTCCCATGAAGAGGAGGAGGGTGATCAGGGTAACGACCGTGCTTCCCACCTCCAGCTTGCCCGGAGCCGCGGCAAAGACCCGGGTGAAGTCGACGGTTCCGAAGGTCACAAAGATCAGGAAGATGGCCAGGAGGAAGCCGAAGTCTCCGATCCGGTTGACGATAAAGGCCTTCTTGCCCGCGTCCGAGGCCGATTTCTTCTCATACCAGAACCCGATGAGGAAGTAAGAACAGAGCCCCACCCCTTCCCATCCGACGAACATGAGGAGGAAGTTGTTGGCCGCCACCAGGATGAGCATGAAGAAGACGAAGAGGTTGAGGTAGGTGAAATACCGGGGAAAGTCGGGATCGTCATGCATGTAGCCCACGGAATAGACATGGATAATGAAGGAGACCCCGGAAACCACCAGCATCATGACCAGGGACAGGGGGTCCGCCAGGAAACCGATGTTCGCCTGGAATTCGCCGGAGAGGATCCAGGGGTAGAGAATCTTCTCCACCGAGCGGCCGGCCGCGGGCAGCTTCAGGAGGGCCGAGAAGACCAGGAGGGAAACGACGAAAGAAAGGCCGATGGCCGCGCAGGCGATGAAACCCACCACCCTCTTGGACATCCGCCTCCCGAAGAAGAGATTCACGGCGAACCCGATGGCCGGAAATAAAGGGATCAAACCCACATAGTCCAACATTCGAATATCTCCTTGGAATCGGAATCTCTTGTTACTCGTTATTGGTTACGCGTTATACGTTATTCGTTATACGTTATTAGTTTAAATAATAAGAAAAGGTAACGAGGGACCAAGAACGAGTAACGAGTATCGAATAACGAATAACGTATAACGTATAACGATTTACCTGCGTTACCATTTCATGAGGTTCATCTCGTCCGCGTTGACCGTCTTCTGGGTGCGGTACATGGCCATGATGATGGCCAGGCCCACCGCCGCCTCCGCCGCGGCGACCGACATGACGAAGACCACGATGACCTGGCCGTCCATGGAGTTCAGGAAACGGGAGAAGGCCACGAAGGCCAGGTTGGCCGCATTGAGCATGAGCTCGATGGACATGAAGATCACGATGGTGTTGCGCCGCAGCAGGAAACCCACCACGCCGATGCTGAAGAGGATCGCGCTGAGAATCAAATAACTGGAAAGAGAGACCATTTCCGCTCCTTCTCTAGATTTCGCGTTTGGCCAGAACGATCGCCCCGATGATGGCCACCAGGAGCAGCACCGAGGTGATCTCGAAAGGAAGTAGAAAATCGGTAAAGAGAAGCTGGGCCACCACCTGGGTATTTCCCAGGGCGGCGACCTTTTCCGGGGGGAACTTCCCCTTGGCCCCCTCTAGGATGACGTGCTGGAAGACCATCCCGATCTGAATCAGCAGGGCCACGCCCAGAAAGATACCCACCCCCTTCATCAGCCGGTTCCGGGCCACGAGCCGCTTTTCCTTTTCCAGGTTCAGGAGCATGATCACGAAGAGGAAGAGGACCATGATGGCCCCGGCGTAGACGATGACCTGGACGGCGGCGATGAACTCCGCGTGGAGCAGGAGATAAATCCCGGCCAGGGAGAAGAAGGTCAGGATGAGAAAGATGGCGCTGCTTACGGGATTGCGCTGAACGATGACCAGGATGGCGGTCACCACGGTGAACACGGCCAAGATGACGAAGAGGGCAGTTTCCAGCATGAGTACGGGCCTCCCTATTTCGGGTCGTAAGCGTGGATAAGCTGGTCCCGGTTGTAGATCAGGTCCTTCCGGGTGTAGTTGGCGGTCTCATAGTTGCCCCGCAGGAGGATGGCCCCGTAAGGGCAGGCTTCCTGGCAGAAACCGCAGAAGATGCACCGTCCCAGGTCGATCTCGTAGACCTTGGGGAAACGCCGGTGGGTGGGGCCTTCGGCCGGCTCCACCCGGATGCAATTGGCCGGGCACACGGCGGCGCAGAGTTCGCAGGCCACACAGAGGATCTTCCCCTCCGGGTCCCGGGCCAGCTCGTGCAGCCCCCGGAACCGGGGGTACATGACCATCTTCTGTTCCGGGTACTGGAGGGTGATGGGCCGGGTGAAAAAAGTCCGGAAGGTTAATCTCAGTCCTTTCAGCAGCGGAAGTATCATAGGGGTCCTCGCAAAAAATTCTTCCCGCCTCTATTTGGAGAGGAGGATGATGCCCACGGCGGTGAGCAGGATGTTCACCAGGGCCAGGGGGAAGAGAACTTTCCATCCGAATTTCATCAGCTGGTCATACCGGAACCGGGGGAAGGTGGCCCGAATCCAGATGAAGAAAAAGATGAAGATGAAGACCTTGATCAAAAACCAGATCACCGGGGGCAGGAAAGGCCCCTGCCATCCCCCGAAGAAGAGGGATACGGCCAGGGAACTCACCACCAGGATATGGGCGTATTCGGCCAGGTAGTACAGGCCGAACTTCATGGAGCTGTACTCGGTCTGATAGCCGGCCACGAGCTCGTTCTCGCATTCGGTCAGGTCGAAGGGGGTCCGGCTGCACTCGGCCACGGCGGAGATCAGATAAATGATGAATCCCAGGGGCTGGTAGAGGATGAACCAGACCGGAGACTGGGCCTCCACGATCTTGTTGAGGGAAAGAGACCCGGCGATCATCAGCACACCCACGATGGAGAGGCCGAGGGAGAGCTCGTAGCTGATCATCTGGGCCGAAGAGCGGATGGCCCCCAGGAGGGAATACTTGTTGTTCGAAGCCCATCCCCCCATGACCACGCCGTACACTCCCAGGGAGGAGACGGCGAAGAGGTAGAGCAGGCCCACGTTCACGTCCGCTACCACCAGGTCGATGCTCTGTCCCAGGATCTTGACGGAGTCTCCGAAGGGAATGACCGCGTAACTCACCAGGGCCGTGGTGACGATCACCCCCGGGGCCAGGATGTAAATGATCCGGTTGGCATGGGGGACGATGATGTCCTCTTTGAAGAAGAGTTTGATCCCGTCGGCCACGGGCTGGAGCAGGCCGAAGGGCCCGACGCGGTTGGGGCCGAAACGGACCTGCATGCGGGCCAGGACCTTTCTTTCCAGGAGGGTCATGTAAGCCACGATGAGAAGCATGGCCGTAAAGACGATCAGGACCTTCACCAGCGAAATCAGAAGATAAATGAGCATACCTTTTCCTCTTTCCCCGGAAGGGGAGCTACCTTTTCTCCAGTTTCACGCGGGTCATCTTTAAATCCCATCCGGTCAGCCGGTTCCCGCCGTTCTCCGCGAAATGGAAGGGAACGAAAAGGACGCCAGGGGCCGTTTTGTGGGAAACGGAGACTTTCACCGCGACCTTTCCCCGCGGGGACTCCAGGGTGACGTTTTGGCCTTCGGTCAGGCCGAGATTCTTGGCATCGGTGGGATGGACGAGGACGAACCCGTCCCCCTGCAGCCGGGCCAGCCCCGGGCTCAGGACGGAAAGAGAGCCGGAGTGGAACATGGTGGGACCGGTGGCCAGAATGAAGGAGGAGTCCACTTCCCTCGATCCCTCTTCATATTCCGTGAAAATCAAGCGGGCCTTACCCCGGGGGAATTCCTTTTCGTACAGCATGGGTGTTCCCGCATGATCGGCGGAAGGGCAGGGCCACTGGATTCCTGCAGGATAATCGCTTGAATCCAGGCGGGCATAGGTGATTCCCCCGTACAGGGGTACCAGGTTCCGAATTTCGTCGTTCATCTCTTGGGCCGTTGCCGGCCCTAAATCGGCGCCCATCTCCCGAGCCAGATTCTGGAAAATCCAAGAGTCGGGCCGGGCTTCTCCCAGAGGCCGCAGAGCGGGCCGGACCCGCTGAACCCTCCGGTCCACGTTGGTGAAGGTCCCTTCTTTCTCCGCGAAGGTCGCGGCCGGGAGCACCACGTGGGCCAGGGCGGCGGTCTCGGTTAAAAAACAGTCCTGGACGACCAGGAAATCCAACGAGGCCAGGGCTTCCTTCGTCCGCCCCGAGTCCGGGTAGGTAACCACGGGGTTTTCGCCGGCCAGGTAGAGCCCCTTGATCTTTCCCTCTTCGATCCCCTGAAGAATGGCCAGGGCCCCCATCCCTTCCTGATCGGGGAGGGTCAGGTTCCAGGCTTTCTCGAAACGGGACCGCGCGGCCGGGTCCCGCAAATCGGCATAGCCCGGGAGCAGGCCCGGGGCCACGCCCATATCCAGCGCGCCCTGGGCATTGTTCTTTTCCCCCAGCACGAAGATGCCGCAGCTTTCCCTCCCGATCTTCCCGGTGAGAAGGGCCAGGTTGGCGGCGGCCTGGGCCAGGGCCGGGTCTTCCTTCCCCGAATTCTGTCCGACGGAGATCAGGATGACTCCATTCCCGGCCTTGGCAAATAGACGGGCGGCTTCGGCCAGGTTTTCCGCGGGAACCCCGGTCTGGGCCTCTACCTTCTGGGGAGAGATCGATTCCAGGGCCTGTTTCAGGGCCTCCATCCCTCCGGTGCGGGTTTGAATGAACTCTCCCTGGGCCAGGCCTTCCTTGAGAATCACGGCCATCAGGCCGTCGACCAAGGTCACCTCGCTTCCCGGTTTCACCCTCAGGCTCAGGGCGGAGAACTTTTTGAGGTAGATGTCCCGGCTGTTCACGACGATGAGTTTGGCCTTCCGGCGTTTCACCGCCAGGACCACCTCGGACTTGATCACCGGGTGGGTTTCCGAGAGGTCGGAGCGCAGGGCCAGGATGACGTCGGCCTTGCGGATCTCGTTGATCGAGTTGGTGGAAGCGGCATACCCCAGGGAATCCCGCAAGGCCAGGTGGGCGGCATAACTGTATCCACCGGCATGGTCGATGTGGTTCGTCCCCAGGACCCCCCGGCAGAATTTCTGGAAAAGGTAGAGCTCTTCATTGGTGAGACGGGGGGAGGCCAGGCCGGCGAGGGTCGATCCCCCCATTTCCGTCTGGATCTCTTTCAACCGGCGGGCCACCAGGGCCAAAGCCTCCTCCCAGGTGGCTTGGACCAGCTCTCCGTTTTTGCGGATGAGGGGAGAGGCCAGGCGCTTGGGGCTGTGGATGTACTCCCAGCCGAAGCGTCCCTTCACGCAGAGGTTCCCCTGGTTCAGGCCCAGGTCCTCATCGGCCCGGACACGCATGACCTTATTGTTCTTCGTCCCCACCAGCAGGGTGCAACCGACTCCGCAATAGGCGCATACCGTGGGGGTCTCCTTCAGCTCCCAGACCCGGCCCTTGTGGAGGAAGATCCGGTCGTTCAGGGCGCCCACGGGGCAGACGGAGACGCACTGGCCGCAGAATTCGCAGTTTAGGGGCCGGTCGAGGTCGGTGGTGATCCGGGTTTTCACCCCCCGGTTGACGAAGGAAAGCTCGCTCGCCCCCACCACTTCGTCGCAGATCCGCACGCACATGCCGCAGAGCATGCAGCGGTTCGGGTACCGCTCGATAAAGGGGGAAACGTGATCCACCGGCAGGTCGGTCTTCTCCCCTTTAAAGGGATTGTCCGCCACCCCGTACTCATACACCAGGTTCTGCAGGTCGCACCATCCGCCGGCATCGCAGACCGGGCAGTCCAGGGGATGGGAGATGAGGATGAGCTGGAGCTGGGTCCGGCGGGCCTTGATGATCTCCGGGGTGTTGGTCAGGATGTCCATCCCGTTGCGGACGGGGGTGAAACAGGCCATGAGGAATCCCCGGCGCCCCTTCTGCTGGACCACGCACATGCGGCAGGCGCCGAAGGGCATGAGCCGCTTGTTGTTGCAGAGGGTGGGGATCTTGATCCCCGCTTTGGCCGCGGCGTCCAAGATCATCGTTCCCGGGGGAACGGAGACCTGGACTCCGTCAATGGTCAGCGTTACCATCTTTTCTTCTTTAGCCATTCCTAACCCGCTTTTAATTTTTTTAGCCACAGAGATCACAGAGGTCACAGAGACTGAGAAATAGAAGTCTATAACCTTTTTATTATTTCTCTGTGCTCTCTGTGCCCTCTGTGGCTGATGTTTTATTCAATCGCCCAGAATTTACAGGCCCGGATGCACGACTTGCACTTGGTGCACAGGTCCAAGTTGATCTTGGCCGGTTTTTTCTTCTCCCAGGTCACCGCGCCCACGGGGCAGGCCTTCAGGCAGAGCCCGCACATCTTGCACTTCTCTTCATTCACCCGGAAGCGGATCAGGGCCCTGCAATCCAGGGAGCGGCAGCGTTTGTCCCTGATGTGCTCGTCGTACTCGTGCCGGAAGTGGCGGATGGTGGAGAGGACCGGGTTGGGGGCCGACTGGCCCAGGCCGCAATGGGACATCTTCACGATATGGCGACCCAGGTCCTCCAGAAACTCCACGTCTCCTTCCCGGCCTTTCCCCCCCACGATGTCTTCGAGTTTGCGGAGCATCACCTTGAGACCGGTCCGGCAGGGAACGCACTTGCCACAGGACTCATCCACGCAGAAGTCGGTGAAGAACCGCGCCGAGTCTACCATGCAGGCGGCTTCGTCCAAGATGACGATCCCGCCCGAGCCCATGATGGCCCCGGTGGCTTCCAGGGATTCGTAGTCCACCGGGGTGTCCAGTAGACTCTCCGGAACAAACCCGCCCGAAGGACCTCCCAGCTGGGCGGCCTTGAATTTTTTCCCGCCCTTGATCCCGTCCCCGATGTCGAAGACGATGGAGCGAAGGCTGATTCCCATGGGAACTTCCACCAGCCCGATGTTGTTCACGCACCCGGCCAGCGAGAAGACCTTGGTCCCCTTGCACTTCTCGGTTCCCAGGCTGTTGAACCACTTGGCCCCGTGGAGCATGATCTGGGGCACGTTGGCGAAGGTTTCCACGTTGTTCAGGACCGTGGGCTGGCCCCAGAGGCCGGCTTCAGCCGAGCGGGGAGGCTTGGCCCGGGGCATTCCCCTCTTCCCTTCCAGGGAAAACATGAGGGCCGTGGATTCGCCGCAGACAAAGGCCCCGGCCCCGGGGTAGACAAAGGCGTCGAAATCGAACCCGGTCCCGAAGATATCCTTTCCCAGGAGGCCGTAATTCCGGGCCTGCTCGATGGCCAGGTTCACCCGTTTGATGGCCAGGGGGTACTCGGCGCGGACGTAGAGATACCCTTCGTGGGAATCCACGGCTTTGGCGCAGATGGCCATGCCCTCCAGGACGGCGTGCGGGTCGGCCTCCAGGACCGACCGGTCCATGAAGGCCCCGGGGTCTCCTTCGTCGCCGTTGCAGATCACGTATTTCGGGAAACGGTCGTATTTCCGGCATTCCTCCCACTTTTCGCCCGTAGGAAACCCCGCGCCCCCCCGGCCCCGCAGTCCCGATTCCTTGACCTCGGCGATGATCTGCCCGGGGGTCATCTGGGTCAAGGCCTGGTGCAGCGCCATGTAGCCGTCCTTGGCGATGGATTCGTCGATGGATTCGGGGTCGATCAGCCCGCGGTTGCGCAGAACCCGCAGCACCTGGAGGCCGAAGAAAGGAATGTCCTTCATCCGGGGAATGGCTTCCTTCTTGACCGGTTCCTTGTAGAACAGCTTGGGAACCGGGCGGCCTTTCATAATGTGCTCTTCCACAACCAGGGGCATGTCTTCGGGGGTCACATGGCCGTAGAAGATTCCTTCGGGGTACACCACCATGATGGGGCCTTCGGCGCAGAATCCGTTGCATCCGGTGATGACCACCCGGACTTCCTGGTCCAGTCCCCGGGCCTTCAGCTCCTTCTCCAACCGCTCCCGCACCTTGAAGGCTCCGCAGGAAACGCAGGCCGTTCCGGCGCACATTAATATATGGGAACGAAATACTCTAGCCGCCATCCTGAACCTCCCTAGGACCTAAAAACAGTGCCTCAAGTCAAAAAAAATCATGTTGTCAGTTCCCGGTTCCCGGTTCCCCGTTGCCGGTTAAAGGCAAGGGCTGTTCAACTGGTAACAGGCAACTGGCAACCGGCAACCGGTTTTATTCCGCAATCCGCAATTCTAAAAGGTCGTTTCACTCCCGATGGCCAGGGCGTATTTTTCCACGATCTTCCCCCCCAGGACGTGATCGGAGAAAATTTCCCGCATCTTGTCCGGGGTCAAGTCGATGTATTTCACCGGTGGCTCCCCCATCCGTTCCACGGTGATCATGGGCTCCCGGTTGCAGAGCCCGGCGCATCCCGAGGTGACCACGACGACGTCTTTGATATCCTTTTTCTGGATCTCATCCAGAACCGCGGTCATGACCGCCCGGGCCCCGGACGCCAGCCCGCAGGTGCCCATGTGGACGTTGACCCTAGCCCGGTACCCCCCTTCCCGCAGGGTCACCGCGGCCCGCACCGACTCCTTTATCTTTTTCAGGTCCTCGATGGATAGCTTGGCCATTCCTTTCCCCCTCCCCTAAAACCTTTCAATCTTTCTTCCTGACCTCTATCGCTTGATCCGGCCCGGGCCCCAAATTCATCCTGTGCTAGGAAGCTCCCAAATCCTCCAGCCCCGACTGGATGAGCGTCCGCAGGGCGGATACGACCTGGGGAGCATCCAAGGGAATCTCCCCCAGGTCCGCCTTGATCTCCCGGGTATCCAGGGAAAAGGTTTTGCCCTCTTTCCGGTGTTCGTAGAGGAGGTCCACCTGCGGATGACCGATCATCAGGGTGATCAGGGTATCCCGGATGTTCCCCAGGGGTTTCCGGTCGATGTGGCTGTGTTGAAAGGTGGCCCTCACTCTCGTTCCTTTTCCCGGAAAGGACTGAATCCGGAGTTCCCCGTTGCTCATGCGGCAGGCCTCTTCGAGGAGCGGCAGCCCGAGACCCACCCGCCGGACCGTCTTGGTGGTGAAGAAGGGATCCAGGGCTTTCTGGGCCCTCTCCTCGTCCATCCCGCAGCCGTCATCGACAATCTCGATGACCATCCGGTCCGCGGAAATATTCTCTTCGACTCGAATCTCCACCTGCCGGGCCCCGGCGGCCAGGGAGTTTTCCACGATATCCAATATGTGTAAAGATAGATCCTGCACGGTCGGAACGGGATCATCTTCGTCCGGTGATTCCCAGTTGATACAGTCGTCCCACCACCTCAAAGGCCGGCAGGTCGGACAGGAGGAGGGGGACCTGCTCCTCCTCCGCTTTGGCCAAGGTCTGTTTTTCCGGCTGCCTCCCCCCGATGAGGATGATCCCGGCCAGCTCCTTGAGCGTCGCCACGGCGATGATGTTCGGGTGGATCTGGAGGGTCACCCAGATGTCCCCCGGCTTGGCATTGGCCATGACGTCGCTCAGCAGGTCGCTCACATACCCCTGACCGAACTCCCGGGTGAGCCTGATCAGACCCGCCACGGGCTTCAATCCCAGTTTCTCGGCAGCCTCCCGCAGGGTCATGGGGCCGACCCCTCCTTCCGTTCAGCGGTCGATTTCGGCCAGGACGATGTCGATCGATCCGATGACCGCCACCACGTCCGATATGAGCCGCCCTTGCACCATCACCGGCAGGGCGCTCAGGTTGATGAAAGAGGGCGGCCGCACCCGGAACCGCCAGGGCTTGTTCGTCCCGTCGCTGACCAGGTAGAATCCCAGCTCCCCCTTGGGGGACTCGATGCTGGCGTACACTTCCCCCGCGGGAGTGGGGAATCCGGCGCTGGCCAGGTGGAAATGATGGATCAGGGATTCGATACTCTCCTGCACCCGGTCCTTGGGCGGATAGACCACCCTGGGATCATCTGCCAGAATCGCGCCGCCGGGCATTTTGTCCAGGACCTGGCGGACGATTTCATTGGACTGGCGCACCTCCATCATCCGCACCCTGTACCGGTCGTACACGTCGCCGTTCTTTCCCGTGGGGACGATGAATTCGTAATTCTCGTATCCGCTGTAGGGCATGGCCTTGCGCAGGTCCCACGGCATGTTGGAGGCCCGCAGGTTGGGGCCGGTCAGCCCCCAGTTGACGGCCTCCTGCGCCGAAATGACTCCCACACCCTGGGTTCTCTTCAGCCAGATTTTATTCTTGGTCAGGAGCGTCTCATACTCATCCACGTGGGCGTTGAAGGTGCGGGTGAATTCCCGGCCCTTCTCTTCGAGCCCCTCGGGCAGGTCCTGGGCCAGACCGCCAACCCGGAAGTAGGAGGGGGTCAGGCGGGACCCGCAAATCATCTCAAACATGAACAGGATCTCATCCCGTTCCCGCAGGGCATAGAATAAGGGAGTCATGGCCCCGATGTCATGGGCATGGGTCCCCAGCCAGAGGAGGTGGCTGGAAATCCTCTGCAGTTCGCTGAGCAGGACCCGGATGGCCTGCGCCCGGGGAGGAACTTCCAGTCCCAGGAGCTTCTCCACCGCCAGGACATAGGCCAGGTTGTTGGTCATGCCGGCCACGTAATCGAGGCGATCGGTGAGAGGAATACACTGGTGATAGGTCTTGTTCTCAGCCAGCTTCTCCAGACCGCGGTGGAGGAACCCGATGTCCGGGGTGGCCTTGACCACCACCTCGCCGTCCAGCTCCAGGATCACCCGCAATACGCCGTGGGTGCTGGGGTGCTGGGGGCCCATGTTGAGGATCATGGTATTGTTGTCGCCCATCTCCATCCTTCTCCATCGCCCGGGATTTATCATCAGCCCCGGAGCGGATAATCTTTGCGAAGGGGATATCCCTGCCACTCCGGGGTGAGCAGAATGCGCCGGAGGTCGGGGTGTCCCGTGAACGCGATTCCATACATGTCAAAGGCCTCCCGCTCCATCCAGTCGGCGGCCTTCCAGACGGAGAAGACGGAGGCGATCTTCGGGTCGGTTCCCGGCAGGGAGACCTTCAGACGGAGCCTCAGCCGGGTGCGGGTCGAGCAGAGGTGATAGACTACCTGGAACCGGGGCTCCCGGGGCAGATAATCGACCCCGCAGAGATCGATCAGGAAGTCAAAGGCCATTTCCGGGTCATCGCGCAAAAACCGGCACAGGGACAGAAGGTCCTCGGGCCGGATCTGCAGGGTGGTCTCCCCCCGAAACGCGCCGACCTCGAGGACCGCTTCGGGAAACTTCTTTTTCACCCGTTCCGCAACGGTTGCCAAATCCATGGTTCCTTACCTTTCCAGCAGCTTCTCTGTGCTGATCTTCTCGTGGAGCTTGATGATTCCGTAGAGGAGAGCTTCCGGCCGGGGAGGACACCCCGGGATGTACACGTCCACGGGGAGGTACTGGTCGATCCCCTGAACCGTGGCATAGGTGTCGAAAATTCCGCCGGTGGAAGCGCAGGCTCCCATGGCGATGACCCATTTGGGTTCGGGCATCTGTTCATAGATCCGGAGCACCGCCGGAAGCATCTTCTTGGTCACCGTCCCAGCCACAATCATGAGGTCCGCCTGGCGGGGAGAGGCACGAAAGACCTCCATCCCGAAGCGGGCCAGGTCGTACCGGGCCGCAGCGGTGACGATCATCTCCAGGGCGCAGCAGGCCAGCCCGAACCCTGCCGGCCACAGGGAGGAGCGCCGCGCCCAGTTAACCAGCTTCTCCAGGGAGGTGGTTAAGACATTGTTCCCCAGGTGAGTTTCTATTCCCATTCCAGGGCTCCTTTTTTCCATACGTAAATGAAGCCGACGAGCAGGATGGCCATGAAAACGGCCATTTCCACCAGGCCGAAGATTTTCAGGTCCCGGAAGATCACCGCCCAGGGGTAGATGAAAATGGCCTCGATGTCGAAGATGATGAAGAGCATGGCGATGATGTAGAACTTCACCGAGAAGGGGCTGCGGGCCTGGCCGACGGGGTCCATCCCGCATTCGTAGGGGATCATCTTTTGGGGGGTGACCTTTCGCTTGCCGATGAAGGCGGAGGCGACGATGACGAAAAGGGCAAACCCCACGGCCAGAATGAAGAAAATAAAGATGGGGAGGTAATCGATCAACATGGATTCATTCCCCTTCGGAAGAAAATTTTCCCGGGTGGGAATCAAGAAGGCGCACCAAAGCGTTCAGGGTTAAACGACATCCCCTAACGGTCCACCCAAAAAAGGTCTATAATATTTTTGTGAAAAAGGCAACCCTTAATTTGGCTGAATGCAGATACGGAAAATGATGTATCAAAAGACGATAGCTCTTGTCAAGTATTTTATTTTTGAGCCCCCCTTCATGGGGGCGGAAGGACAGCGCCCAGGGGCAAAAAAAATTCGCGCGGGCGGGATTCTGGGTGATTTTCGTCCGGCGTGTCCTTCGGCGGGCGGCGCTGCATTTCCGGCTATGGCGGCGATTTTTCCACCTCCGCGTCTCTCTCCATCCAATACCCAATAAGAAAGGATAGCTTGCCGCCCCATTTTCTCCTATGCTATACATCATGCCTCGATTCGGAGGGAAGAGTCAAGGAAGAGCCATGAAAAAAGAAAAACTCTCGGTTAAGGATAAAAGGCTTCTGGCGCAGATCCAGGGAGACCTTCCGGTCGCCTTGACTCCTTTCGCGGAAGTCGCCCGGAGGGCAGGCTGGAGAGAGGAGAAACTTCTCCCCCGGGTCCGGGGATTCGTCCGCAGGGGAATGATCCGGCGGTTCGGAGCCATCCTGCGACATCAAAAGGCGGGCTACCAGGGAAACGCCATGGCGGTGTGGAAAGTCCGGGAAGACCAGGTCTCCCGGGCGAGCCGGCAGGTGGCCTCTTTTCCCGCCGTCAGTCACTGCTATCTTCGTACTCCCCTCCCGGAATGGCCCTTCAACCTGTACACCATGATTCACGGGCGGAGCGAAGAAGACTGCCGCCGCATCGCCGGGAGAATTTCCCGGAAGACCGGGCTCAGGCACTACCGGCTTCTCTTTTCCCGACGGGAGCATAAAAAATCGAGCATGACCTATTTCTGATGATCCCGCAAGAAGCCGCCACCGAACCGGGGCCTCCCGGGATACGTTTTAACTTCAAACCCTTAGACTGGGCGAAATTCCATCTCCGGGGGGTTGAAAAAAATAGAAAAAACTCCTTGACAATTTTTTTGGGGATATGTTAGTAAACCTTTGAATGAATATTCATTCATCAACGTTAAAAGGGAGGACTGCGAGGGAGATTGGATTGGATCTGGGAACCTGGTATCATGAACTGACTCGTCGGGGATCTGGATCCAATGGAGGAAAATAAGGATAAGAGGTTCTACCGTCAGTTTGCGCGCTACAGCGCCCTCGGCCTGGAGATGGGCCTCTCCGTGGCCATCGGGTTGGCGATTGGATATTATCTGGACCGATACTTCCAGACCAAACCGTGGCTCACCGTCATTTTCCTGATTCTGGGTGTTGCCGCAGCGTTCCGCAGCCTTGCTTCCCTGGCAAAAGAGATTGACAAAGGAGAGCGAAAAAAGTAATCTCCCCCTGTCACCGGGGCAGCAGGAAGCCCAGAAGCTGATTTCCATCGAGAAGCGCAGCGCCCAGATCCTGGTTCTCTTTTTTCTGGCGAGTCTCTGGTTTCAAAGCTGGGCCGTCTCCCTGGGAATCATCCTGGGCGGGGGAATCGCCCTGCTCAATTTTCGCTGGCTCGGGCGCATCCTGAGCGGGTACCTCTTCTCCGGGAAGAAGTATTCCCTCTTTCAGCTGGTGGGAAAGTTCTTTTTCCTGCTGGTGGTCATTTTCGTGGTGATTCGTTACGTCCGGGTGAACCCGGTGGCCTTGGTGGCCGGAATCTCCGCCGTGGTATTCGGAATCGTGATCGAAGCCGTCCGACAATCTCTGGGGACTCATAGAAAGGGAGCATGGTAATGGCCGGACACGCCCCATTTACCTGGTTCCACTACATCCCGGGCGTTGGAAGCCTGCCGCACCAGGTCTCCATGGCCCTGTTTGTGCTGTTGCTTATTTGCGCGCTGGCCTATGCGGGCTTCAAGAAGGTGGCCACCGGGCCGAGGGAAGAGGCCCTGGTTCCCTCCAGCCGTCTGACGGTCCGGAACATCTTTGAACTCTTCACCGAGATGGTCCTGAAGTTCCTGGATGAAATCATCGGCCACCGGGGGAAAGAGTTCCTCCCCCTCATCGGGACGCTGGGGTTCTTTATCTTCTTCTCCAACCTCCTCGGCCTGGTGCCGGGCTTTCTGCCCCCCACGGACAATTTGAACACCACCCTGGCCTGCGCCCTGGTGGTCTTCTTCGCCACCCATTACTACGGGCTTAAGACCCACGGGATCAAGTATCTCAAGCACTTTCTGGGACCGGTCCTGTGGCTCGCCCCCCTGATGCTGCCCATCGAGATCATCAGCCACCTGGCCCGGGTCCTTTCCCTTTCCATGCGTCTTTTCGGGAACATCATGGCGGACCACATGCTCCTGGCCCTGACCCTGGCATCCCCATTGATCCTGCCCCTGTTGCTCTCTCCCCTGTCGCTCTTCCTGGGGGTTTTCGTTTCGCTTATTCAGACGTTCATCTTCATGCTGCTCTCCATGATCTACCTCTCCTTGGCGGTGGAGGAGGCGGAACATTAAAAAATGATTGGGCAACATGGCAATTCAGCAATGTAGGATAGTGGAAGATATTTTATAAAGAAAGGGGAGGTATGGGAGAATGAGAAGAAAAACGATGTGGATCTTAGTCCTGACTTTGGTATTGAGCCTGACCTTTGCGTCCTTCGCCTTCGCTGCCGAGGAGGCCCTGGGCCAGGAGGCCAAGAAGTTCATAGGCCTGGCCTGCGGTCTGGCCATTGCCATTGCCGCCCTGGGAGGAGGCTTGGGGCAGGGCATTGCCATCTCCAAAGGCCTGGAAGGCATTGCCCGGAACCCGGAAGCCCAGCCCAAGATTTTCATCCCCATGATCGTTGGGTTGGCCTTGATTGAATCGTTAGTCATTTATGCTTTGGTTATATCGATCTTGCTGTATGCCAAGCTTTAACCCCGGATTCACAGGCACGCGCCTGAAGAGCACAGGCCCTCTACCGCCTGATGAGCTCGGCGCTGTCTGCCCATGCCTCCTGTGGTTCGACTGCGGCTCATTCTGAATGACTGCCCGTAAAACCCGCCAGGAGTCCATACAAGAGAGAGTCCCATGACCAGTGTTCGCTATGGATTCGTCATTGATTTAAGAAAATGCATCGGGTGCCACACCTGCTCTGTAGCCTGCAAAAGGGAGAATACCGTTCCCTTGGGGGTGTGGCGTTCCTGGGTGAAACAGGTCGAGAAGGGAAGCTACCCCTATATACGGAAATCCTTTCTGCCCCTGCTTTGCAACAACTGCGAGAGCCCCATCTGTGTGACCGTCTGCCCGGTGAAAGCTTCCTACCAGCGCCAAGACGGAATTGCTATGGTGGACCCTCACCGCTGCATCGGTTGCCGGTACTGCATGGCCGCCTGCCCTTACGACGTGCGCTATATCAATCCATTAACCCCCATCGTGCAGAAATGCGATTGGTGCGTGCACCGCCTGGACCAAGGGTTAACCCCGGCCTGTGTGGAGGCTTGCCCCACCCATGCCCGCCATATAGGGAATGTCCGTGATCCCCAAAGTGAGGTCTACCGCCTGATTCAATCCAATCCGGTCATGGTGATGAAACCAGAAATGAACACCCGCCCCATGGTTTATTACATAAACGCCGATCATCTGGCGATGGATGCCCGAGGAGGAGCCCGTTGGAAGACAGTGCACGAGTAATCTATAATGTCCCCTTTGTCATTCCCATTGGCTATTTGATTGCCATTTATTTTTATATTACCGGCCTGCACATGGGTTTCTATACCACTTCGGTCGTGGCCACTCTTTTGGGTAAGCAGGAGTGGAAGCCCATCGGCAAGATCGGAGCGGTGGGCGCTTTGATCGTCTTGGCTGTCGCCCCCGTCTTTCTTCTCGTAGACCTTACCCAGATTTTTCGCTTCTGGCACCTCTTCCCCTATATTAACCTCCGGTCCCCCATTACCTGGGGGACCTTCTTCCTCACCGCCTATCCACCCATAGGCTTGATCTACGCTTGGTATGTGTTCAAAGGAAATTACCGGCTGGCCAAAATCTGGGGTCTATGCGGTTTCCCGGTTGCCGTCAGCGTGCACGGGTACACTGGTTTCATCCTGGCCTTGGGAGCGGGCCGGGCCTTCTGGAACACCTCCTTAAACCCTATTCTTTTCCTGGTTTCCGCTATGGTTTCCGGGCTGGCCCTGATCATCATCATTATCAACATCCGCTACTATTATTTCACCGCGAACGAGGCGGCCGAACAAAAGGCCGCGGATTTGGGCATCATTAACACCCTGGTCAGGATGATGTACCTCTTTTTGATTCTTGAGCTATTTCTGATGGGATGCGACCTCGCCGTATTGGCCAACTCCAAGGCGGAAGAGTACGAAACCTATCTATTGCTCACCCGGGGGAGTTGGGCTCCCCTGTTTTTGGGAGTGGAGCTCACCCTGGGAGGGGTGATCCCTCTCCTCTTGCTTTCGTTCAAACGAATCAGACTTCACCCCATCGGGCAATGGATTGCCTGCCTTTTTATCCTCTGCGGGATTCTGGCTATGCGTATCATCATCGTCGTGGGCGGTCAGAGCGTGATGTTGCATTAGGATGAGGAATCATTGGAGATATCGGTCTTTGGTTTGAAACCCAAGGAGTTTTTCATGAGGAAAGTGACCAGAAGAGATTTTTTAAAATTCGGATTTACCAGCGCAGCCGTAGTTGGTTTCGGGGGCTCTCTTCCCGGCTGCCTCAGCCCTCCCCCGGAATCCTCCAAAAAGATCCTGCGCACGACCGGCAAACCGATAACCGTGGCCAGCACCTGCCTCCTCTGCCCCGCGGGATGCGGGATTCTGGGGGAAGTCACCGACGGCCGGGTAACCGAAATTACCGGCAATCCTAAGCACCCGAATAACCGGGGCAAAATATGTGCCCGGGGCCACGCCGGACTGAACGTCCTTTACGACCCGGACCGCTTGCTTTACCCCTTCAAGCGCTCAGGCGGGCGCGGGGAGGGCCGGTGGAGCCGTATTTCCTGGGATCAGGCCTGGGAAGAAATTTCCAAGAGGCTCGCCGAATTACGCCGTCGGGGGAACTCTGAAGCCCTCTGGATCGAAATGGGCACCCCCGGTTCGAAGGAGCTCTTGGCTCTGCATTTCTTCAAGTCCCTTGGATCTCCGACCCTCTTCACGGATAGCGGGTTCCCCAACGAGGCCCGCATGACAGCCCAGGCACTTACCTGGGGAGCGGAATCCTCGGTCAGCGATGTAGCCAAATCCAAATTCATCCTTAACTTCGGGGCCAACCCTTACGAAAATCATGAACAATATATTTACCTGGCGCAGGGGATGGTGGAAGCGCAGACGGCCAACGCGGCCAAGCTGGTCACTTTCGATGTCCGCCTATCGAACACCGCCGGCAAGAGCCAAGAATGGTACCGGGTAAACCCCGGGACAGACGGAGTGATTGCCCTGGCCATGGTGCAGCATATCATCCAAAAGGGACTTCATGATCAAGAGTTCCTCTCTCGCTGGACCAATTATCCCCTGGCAAAACTGGTGGAGTACCTCTCTCCGTACACTCCCGAGGGAGCAGAAAAGGTCAGTGGGGTCAAGGCAGCGGATATCCGGCGTCTGGCCACAGAGTTCGCCCAGACGAAACCGGCCGTTACCCTGACGGGACGCGGGGTGAGCGGCCATATGAATGGGGTGTTGAATGAGCGTTGCATTGCCCTTTTAAATGCCGCTGTAGGAAATATCGATATTCCCGGAGGGTGCTGTCTGCCCCGCACGATGGATCTTGGCGAGCCCAAATGGAAAAGTCCCTTTTCGTCCTCTCCCCAGGCCTTTGCTGCCCTCAAGGAAGGAAAGGGCCAGCTTGAGTTCTTCTTGGCTTACATGGCCAATCCGGCTTATGCCAATCCCGGCACGGCTGAGACCCTGAAGATCCTTAAGGATGAGAAGCAGGTCCCCTTTTTGGTGGTCGCCGATACCCACTTGACGGAAACGGGGGCATTAGCGGATCTCCTCCTGCCCATGGCTTCTTATCTGGAAAGCTGGAATTTGGAATCCCGGCCCGCCATGGGGCTCATCCCCTGGGTCAGCATTCGGCAACCCATGGTCTCCCCGTTGGGCAAATCCAAGTCCATCGGCGACACCTGCATCGAGCTGGCCGGGCGTATGGGAGGCGATTTTCAGAGAGGACTCCCTTATAAAAGCAACGAGGAGTTCATCGGAAAAGCTGCTGCCCGAATCGAGGGGCTATCCAAGTCTGGGGGGATCGATCTACTCAAGAAAGAAGGGGTATGGTTTGACCCGGCAGCCAAACCGGCTTACCGCTCTTTTGAGAAAAAGGGATTCAATACCCCATCGGGTAAATTTGAGATATTCTCCCGCCGGATGGAGGAACGCGGATTGCCCCCGCTGCCGGCTTATATGCCCATTCAGGCCCACCAGGGAATGAAGGAGGAGGAGTTGATCCTGGTTGTCAACCGGGCCAACGTCATGACTTTGCGCTTGGCGAGCGCCAAATGGCTCGTTGAAATTCTGCATGATAACCCTCTGTGGATCAATCCCGAGACAGCGAAGGCCAGGGGAATTCGTGAAGGGGATCGGGTAAAAGTGTCCTCGGCGACTGGAAGTCTCATCGCCCAGGTACGGTTATCCCATGGCGTTCATCCCCGGGTGGTCACTTTGACCGAAGGACTGGGGCACTCGCAGCTGGGAAAATTCGCCCGGGCCAAAAGGGAAAAGAGCAGCGACTCTGATACCATGTTGATCTGGTGGGATCAGGAAGGAAATGGGGTTAACCCCAATGTATTAATCGCCGCCGACTTTGAGCCGGCTGGGGGTGGGTTAGCCTGGAACGACACGAAAGTGACTTTGCAGAAGGTCTAAGGAAGAACCCCAGGTAGGGACGAGCCGATGGGCCGTATCCTATCGATCTTTTACGAAACCATTAAGCAACAGAGAACCTCCAGAGATACAGAGGCTGGTTATGAAAATACCCTCGCTTCCCAAGCTGCCCAGACTTACCTGGGCGCTGATCATCGCCATTCTCCTCATTCTGGCGGCCATCCCCGGTTTGGGGCTGGTGCGCTTCACCTCGACCCACTCCATTGTCTGCCTGAGCTGTCATCAAAATCAGGATCCCCGGGAGAGGTGGCTTCCCTCCCGCATCCATCCGGCATCGGTGACTTGTGCGGATTGCCACTCGAATCCCGGAGAGATCTTTCCACGCAAGTTTTCGGCCAGTGATGACCTGGTGAACCGGAGCTGTCTGGGCTGTCATTCGACCATTTCCCGGGGAGAACAAGCGGACTTGAAAGATGTCCGGATTGTGAAGATTTCCCATAAACTTCATGCCGAGAAAAAAGCTTTCTGCATCGATTGCCATCGCAACATTGAACACGATACCCTCTCTCCTCGAACCAACCGGCCACGCATGGAAACTTGTTACCAGTGCCACCAGGCCCATCCCCGGACCCAGGCCTGCGACAAATGCCATCCCATCAACCTGGTCTATACCAGGAAGTAGGGGCGGTTGGCG
>Ga0315288_10002241_pt1 | contig 25042 bp, 17 predicted proteins | sample YL17G11_20_MG_FD_203454 | JGI IMG/M metagenome (GOLD analysis project Ga0315288, IMG submission 203454) | Sediment microbial communities from Yellowstone Lake, YNP, Wyoming, USA - YL17G11_20 | ecosystem: Environmental > Aquatic > Freshwater > Lake > Sediment | place: USA: Wyoming | collected... | reverse complement strand
GTCCAGTGCAGTTTGTTGACTTCGTCCGGTTTCCGACTAAACTGCCCGTGATGTGCACATTCAGGGCCGGAACCGGCGTCAAATAGGGCGATGGGGCTCTTCAGCCGGAAACCGAGAGACGAACGCGCGCGGTTGACCGAACTGGTTGACCGCTGGCGGTATTTCGGGACGGTCGAGTTGGACCAGGCGCACATCGAGCGCAAGCTCAACGATTTTGCGGCCAGGCTTGAAGAGCAACTGGCCGTCGCCCGGGTCAGCATCGAAGACGCCGGTAAGAAGGGAACTGCGGCGGACGTCGATTTTCTGTTTGAGCTGCTGAGCCTGCTGCCCGCGCTGTCTGAGACCGGCAATCACACACCGCCGGACGACCCGAAGTTCACCTGGGAGCGGGCCGAGTCGGAGCTGGGCAGCGTCGCCCGGGTCGCCAACTCGGTTCGGGTCAAAGTCCAGCAGGACATTCGCCAGGCATGGCAGAAGAGCCTGATGAGCCTTGAGAAGCGCGCGGCCTTTCTGGGGTCCGGGGACGCGATGCGGAATCGTGTCGCCCGGGAGACTGCGGCCGAGTTGGAGAAGACCCGCGCCGACCTCGAAGCCACCCGGCAGGCCGAGCGCAAGGAACTCGGCGTGGTCGACCAGCGGTTTCAGGGCCTCTTGTCCCGCCTGCTACATCTGACCGAACTGCACGAGAACGCCCTGGCGGCGCTGACCGGCATCCAGTCGGAAGCGGGCCGGGACGAAATCCGCTATGCCCTGCGCAATGAAGACCCGGGCTACCGCAATATCGCACTGACGGTGTTGCGGCGCCAGAACTGGCAACCCGAGACCGTGGAACAGAAGCTTGATTTCCTGATTCCGCAGGTCAAAACCCAGGGAATCGACGGTGCCGCGAGCAAGGAGCTGCTGAAGTTGATTCGCAGCCTGACTGACCCGGTGGAGCTGATTAACGTCGTGGAGCCGCGGCTGGCTGAGGAAGGACTGACTGAATTGCAGAGCGAGGTGCTCGAGCAACTCTGCGGCCTGCACAGCGAGAAGGCGCTGGACCGGTTGGCGGCGGTGATGGCGTCAAGCCACGAGCCGCCCGCGCTGAAAGTCACGATTGCCCAGTCGCTGCCCGACATCGGGACGCCCCGGGCAGTGCAGTTGCTGATCACCGCGATGGACGAACTGGACACCGAAGTCCGGACCGCGGCGGCGAAGGCGCTGGGCAAGGTCGCCGGGGTCAGGGGACAGGGGTCAGGGAACGGGGGCCAGGGACCGGGGGTCGGGGATGAAGGATTGCGCAAGAGTGCGATGGAGCGGCTGGTCTTCGCCTTGCGCGACGGCGATATCTCGGTGCGGGAAGAAGCCGCGCGGGCACTGAAGCACTACCCCGAGGCGGTCGCAAATCTGATCGTGACGCTTGCCGAAGACCGGAATCCCAATGCCCGGGAATACGCCGCGCTGGCCCTGCGCGAGTTCGAACCGGTCGAGACCAGCACCAAGGCTTTGCTGCAGGCAATCCGGGACGATGATGCGGCGGTGCGGCTGGCGGCATCTCGGGCGCTGGAAGGACAGAAGCAGGTGCCGTTAATCGGGGGGCAGGGGCCAGGGGTCGGGGGTCAGGGAATTCCGAACCCCGATTTCATTCAGTTTCTGTGCGCGCGCCAGAACTGGAAGGAACTCAAGCGGGTCGGCGAGAGCGCGGCAACGAACCTGGCGGCGCTGCTGCGGGACCGGAACGAGGCGATTCGGTTCGAGGTCGTCGAGTTGCTCGGCGCTCTGCGCGCGCGTTCCGCGGTCAAGGGATTGACCGTCTCGCTCTCGGACTCGAACCAGGACGTGCGCAAAGAGGCGGCGGTTGCCCTGCGCCTGATCAACGACCCGTCGGCGCTGGATGCCCTGCGCACCGCACTGCCGAAGGAAGGCTTCAAAGAAGTCCGGGCCGAAATCGAACAGGCAATAGCGAAGCTGAAAGCGCATAACGCTTGACGCCTCACGCATTACGCATCACGCCCGGCGCGTGACGCATAACGCATGACGCAAGACGCCTAACGCAAAACGCCTCAGGCGAGACGCCTTAGTTTGCCGGCCGTTTGCCGACCGCCTCGCAATCGAAGGCAAGACCATCAGAGATAACAACCCTCCGTCCAGCCCGATGTTACTCGAAAAGTAACACCCGAAACCGGAACGACATGGTACCAAACCAGTACCATCGCACGAATGGAAGAGACGGCTTGAGGCCAATGCGAACAAGGCCTGGCCGATGGGGGGTATAATCCCAGGTACGACTCCCTCAGTGACCCCCTGGATGACCCCCTGGATGACCCAGGGGATAATCCCCTCAATGACTCCCTCAGTCATCCCCTGGATAATCCCCTCAGTCATTGACCGGGTCATCCAGGGGGTCATCCAGTCAGTCATCCAGGGGATTATCCAGTCAATGATCCCCTGGATCATCCAGTCAATCATCTACTGGGTTATCCCCTCGATGATCCCCTGGATAATCCAGGGGATGCTCCCGGGGATGGTGGGGAGGATCGAAGTCTGTTGAGTCTTGCGGTCTGCATGTAGCTTACCTGCAACTACTTAGCCGATACATGTGCGAGTCGGAGTGAGCCGACTCACGACCCGGTCAAATGCTGTCACTCGACCTTCCGACCACTGGGCTACCTGGCCATATCTCTGGGCTTGGCGGCTGGCTGGAGGTAGGGGCTCGGTCCTTGGGACTTCGCCATCCCGCCGGCGCGAGCTTGCGCCTGAAGCTTGCGGCTTGAGCTGCTGACGCGCGTCGCGCGGTTCTGGCCGATGGGGTTTCGCCGACCGGGGCGATTGACATTCATTTGGGACGACCTATACTCAGAGTGGAACTGGGCCGTGCCTGAGGTCTGGAAAGTGGTCCGGACCGCCCGCCAAGGAGTGCGGCCCGATCGGAGGAATCGATGAACAGGGAATTGCTGATCTTGCTGCCCGCGCTGCTGGTCGCGGGAAGTCCGACGGCACAGATGCTGCCGGGCTTCAATCCGCAGGATGTGCTGCGGGAAGTTCGCGCAAAGCACTCGACTGCCGCCCGTCCCAGTGATCTTGCTGGTGGCCCAGACGGACCCGAGTTCATGGTTGAAGCTGCTCGCAGTCCGTGGGTGGGCGACCAGAGCAAGGCAACTCCATCAGTCGCTTTCGATGGCGTCAACTACCTGACAGTCTGGGATAACCGTGCGTGGGCCAGCGTCTGCGGAGCCCGGGTGACGCAGCAGGGCGAGGTCCTTGACTCGTTCGGGATCGACATCCCGGTAGACGGCGTCTGGGGCAGAGACCCAGCAGTCTGCTTTGGCGACGAGAACTACCTCGTTGTGTGGCTGGAGAGTCCCACCGGCCGAAACGACATTCGAGGCTGTCGCGTATCACCCCAGGGTGTCGTGATTGACTCGTCCGGCTTCCTGATCACATCGGACCAAGAAAACCAACTCTGCCCGGCCATCGGCTTCGACGGCGAGAACTGGTTCGTTGTGTGGGAAGATCGCGGCGAAAACTGGACATCGTACATACGTGGAAGCCGCGTGACGCAGCAGGGCACGGTGCTCGACCCTGAAGGTCTAGACATATCCAGGATCGGAGACCACAACTTCTGGCCGGCTGTGGCTTTCGATGGAACCAACTTCCTGGTCGCCTGGTCCGGCCCCGGCATCGTCGGTGCTCGGGTGTCGCCGACAGGTGTAGTTCTGGATACAACCTGCCTGGTCATCCACGCAACCCCGGACTACGAGGACTATCCGGCGGTGGACTTCGACGGTGCGAACTATCTGGTGGCGTGGCACCACGCGGACCTCGAGAGCGCCGACTGGTTCATCGAGGCGGCCCGCGTTACCCCGGCAGGCGTTGTGCTCGATACGTCGGGAATCCGGGTGGCAGACATCCATGTCTCAGACGCGTCTCCGGCGGTCGCGCATGACGGAGCCAACTTTGTCATTCTCTGGGACGACGACGTCCAGACGACAGAAGTCCGCGCCGTGCGCGTGGCGCCGCAGGGCACAGTCCTGGACTCGATTGTCACGGTTGCGCGCCGAACCTACTCAGATGACCAGCCGGCGATCGCCTTTGGCGGCACTGGCTACCTTACGGTTTGGCTGAGCGAGGGCGAACATCAGCGGTCGCACAACCAAATGCTCGGCGCTCGATTGACATCGCAGATGGAAGTGCTCGACACGGCCGCCATACTCCTCTCGGCGGAGGTCAATTCGCAGCTTGACCCGGCCGTGGCGTATGACGGCGTGAACTACCTGGTGGCCTGGTGGGATGACCGCGGCGACGCAGATGGCGGCATCTACGCCGCGCGAGTGAGCGAGGCGGGTGAGATGCTCGACTCGGCTGCGTTCCTGCTTGAACCGGGAGTGGCTACTCCTCGACAACCGGCGGTCGCCTTTGACGGCACGAACTACTTGGTGGTCTGGTCCAATCACTACGCGCTGTGGGGCGCGCGAGTCACGCCGCAGGGCGCGGTACTGGACTCGGGGGGATTCTACATTTCGGCCGGGGGCAGCGCGGCAGTGGACTTTGACGGCAACTGGTTGGTGGTCTGGTCGGAATCAAGGGGAATCGTTGGCTGTCGCGTTACCTCGCAGGGCGTGGTACTGGATCCGTCGGGCTTTGTCATTCAGTCACGCGGCAGCGCCGGTGAACCCGCGGTGTGCTGCGGCAGCTCGAATTCGCTGGTTGCCTGGCACGACCTGCGGGGGTCCAACTACGCCATCTACGGCGCACGCGTGACGCCGGACGCACAGGTGCTGGATACGGCCGGGTTCCGCATCTCGCCGACAACCCAAGACCAGCGTTCGCCCGCGATCACCTTCGACGGCGCGGACTACCTGGTGGCCTGGGAACGACTGGGCTGGCGTATCTTCGCGGCCAGGGTTTCACTTCAGGGGCAGGTTCTGGACACGCAGGGCATCGTGGTTTCCTCGCCGGGCCGGCGGCAGCAGGCCGCAGTCGGGTTCGATGGCACGGACTTTCACGTGGTCTGGTCCGACTCGGCGGACGGTGCCTGGGGCATTTCCGGGGCGCGGGTTACAACGAGCGGCGCAGTTCGGGACACGTTCCGCGTTTCCAGCAGGGGGCAAGAGGTCACTATGCCCGCGCTGGCGCACGGAAGCGGAGACCGGATGTTCGTGGTCCACCAGAAATGGACCGAGTACTACGGCGGTCGGCGCTATCGAGCCAGCCGAATCTGGGGCAAGCTCGGGCCGTTTCAGGGGGTGGAAGAAGGGGCGACGCAGGACGCTTCGCGCATGATGCCTCACGCCACAATCGTGCGCGGCGTGCTGCGTATCGGCCCACGGCTCACAGCCCGCGGCTCACCGCCCGACATCAGACTGCTCGATGCGGCGGGCCGGAAGGTACTCGACCTGCAGCCCGGTCCGAACGATGTGAGCGGGCTGGGGGCGGGGGTGTATTTCGTGCGGGAGGCGTCAAGCGTAGAGCATTGTGCGTCAAGCGTGACCAAGGTGGTCGTTACCCGATAGGAGGTGCGCGTGGCAAGACTCATGGCCCTGGCCCTGTTGCTGCCGGCAATGGCGCTGGGTATCTATGACAGGGAGCGGTTCGATCTGAACCGCTGGAGCTGTCCTTTCTACAATGACGGCCGCTGGGGGATTGATTCAACCGGCCAATGGGCGGATGGCAGTTGGCCCCGACCGCTGCACAACTGCTATGTGTTCGGCGCCGGACCCTGGGTGGGCAGCATTGTCGGGACCGACACACTCGTCACGTTCGGCTACGACCCCAATTCCAGTGGCACCGAGTACAGGCCGATTCTCTGCCGCCACTGGCGCCAGGGGGCTGCCGACTCGGCCGACCGCGTATACAAGTGCCCGGGAGACTGGCCCCCGCCCCAGAGCCGGTTCCCGATGGCGCCGCAACAGGCGCGCTCGGAAATGGACCTGTGGTGCTGCTACGGCGACTCCGACCCATCATTCCACACCGCCCGCTGGCCGGTAAACGGAGTGGCGGTAGCCGGCAACTTTGCCTATGTGGTGGGCGGCCCGCTCGGTCTGCGCATCATTGACATATCGAACCCCTTCAACCCGGTTGTGGCCGGCTCGTGCGACATGCCGGGCTCGCAGTATGACGTGGCGATTGCCGGCGACTATGCCTATGCGGCGGACTTCGATTCCGGTCTGCGCGTCATCAATGTCACCAACCCGCAAAGTCCGTATGAAGCCGGGCACTATCACCCGCCAGGCTATGCCAATGGAGTGGCAGTCGCCGGCAGCCAAGCCTATGTCACCGACTGGTTCAGCCTGCGCATCGTTGATGTCTCCAACCCGCAAAGTCCCTGCGAGGTCGGCCACTACGACACACCGCGCTTTGCCCTGGGCGTGGCGGTCGTCGGCGACTACGCCTATGTGGTGTGCTCGGACTCGGGCCTGCGCATCATTGACGTCTCCAACCCGCAGAGTCCCTGCGAGGTCGGCCACTGCAACACACCGCGCCTCGCCCTGGGCGTGGCAGTCGCCGACGACTACGCCTACGTGGTGTGCTCGGACTCGGGCCTGCGCATCATTGACGTCTCGAACCCGCAAAGCCCGTATGAGGTCGGGCACTGCTACGCGCCGCGCTTTGCCCTGGGCGTGGCGGTCATGGGCGGCTATGCCTGCATGGTGAATGGAGGCTACGGTCTGCGCATCATCAATATCGCCAACCCGCAGAGTCCCTATGAAGTCGGGTACTATGACACCCCGGGCAGCGCCGAGGGCGTAGCGGTTGCCAGCAGCTACGCCTATGTTGCGGACGGTTCCTGTGGTCTGCGCATCATCGGCGTCTCCAATCCGCAGAACCCGTACGAACTCGGGCACTACGGCATTGACGTCCGCCCCTTGGGAGTCGATGTCTATCTCACCGTCTGCGGGTTCGCGGACTCGCTGGCTCAGGACTGCTTCTTCCTCAAATACGAACTCGCCAATTGCTCCGGCAGTCTCCTGCCCCGTACCTATTTCGGACTGTTGCTCGATGCCGACGTCGGCGATCCCACCGATGATATGACCGGCCTGATACTCAACCGCGTGTTCCAGATAGGCCCGGATACTATCCGGGTCAGAAACACCGGCTTCGCCTTCGACTACAACAACGTCGAGTACCCGGGCCAGAGCTGGGAATCCGGTACGCCCGGGGCAGTCGCGGTCATGCTGCTCAGCGCACCGGAGTCGCTGGGTCTGACGGCATTCAAGAGGCTTACTCTGGGCGCAGACCCGGAGACCAACCAGGACCAGTACCTGACCCTGGCCGGGTACGACTACGGCACCAGGGTCTACAGCCCGTACGACTCCGTTGACGCGGCGCCGGATGACAAGCGGGCGTTGATGGCCACGGGCCCGTTCGACCTCGCGCCGGGCGGAGTCGCGACCTTCTGGTATGCCATCATCGGCTCGCCTTACGGCGACTCGGGCCAGGGGCCGCAGGGCCGCGACACGGCGGAGCTTGTCCTGCGCTGCAGGCGGGCGCGCGACTGCTTCCAGCGCCTGATCGGCATCACTGAGGAGCCCGCGATCCCCGGCGGCGTGCCGCGTGTGGCAACGCTTGTCCGCGGCGTGCTGCGAATCGGCTCACAGATTACAGCTCACAGCTTACCGCCGGAAATCGGACTTCTCGATGCTGCGGGCCGGCAGGTGATGAAGCTGAAACCCGGCGAGAATGACGTGAGCGGGCTGGCGGCAGGGGTGTATTTTGTCAGGGACCAGGGGTCAGGGGGCGGGGGTCAGGGAGAGATTCGCAAGGTCGTGATCCAGCGCTGAGGAGGGAAACGTAAAAGGGCATTTCTTCCTGCCGGCAACGTGCGCCCTGGTGATGATAGTCTAACACACCGGACGCAGAGGGTAGTCATAGCAAGATAGGCCGGAGAAGTCGGCGACTGGAGACAGGGGCAAGAACTCAGAGCACGGCGCTGATGCCTGAGTTCACGCCTCAAGTCCCAACCGCCAAGCTCCAACCTCCAAGCAAGCTCGAATGCCCAAGCGCCAACGCCGGAGCGGGCCCAGCAACGACCTTGCCCGCGCTTGACAGTAGTACTCGGCGTCGTATAATTGGTATGGTAGTAAGTAATACCAATTGGAGGAATGATGGCATGTAAAGACAAGGTCACGATTTCGATGGACGGGAGTCTGCTGTCCGATTTGGACCGGACCGCGGGGGAACGACACGTGAGTCGGAGCGCGCTGATCGAGGAAGCGTTGCACGTGTGGCGTCGCGAGAGACTTGAGGCGGAACTGGCCCGGGGTTACCGGGAAATGGCGGGCGAGGACCGGGCGACGGCTGAGGCGAACCTGAGGAGCGGCGTTGAGACTCTCGACTGAACCGCGTTTCCCGCGCCGGGGTGAAGTCTGGCTGGTCAACTTCAACCCGGGGCGCGGCAGCGAACAGCAGGGCATGCGCCCGGCGCTGGTTGTCCAGAACGACACCGGCAATGAGCACGCCGCCACGACGATCATTGCCGCAATCACGACGACCATCAAGCTCTATCCGGTGACGGTTCGGATACCGGCACGGACGTGCGGCCTGCCCAGAGACTCGATGGTCAACCTCACTCAAGTCCTGACGATAGACAAGTCGCGCCTGGTCCGGACGTGCGGCCGGCTGCCGCCCGACTTGATGGCCGCGGTTGACCGCAGCCTGCAGGTGAGCCTCGCGCTGGCATAGAGGCGGAACGCCCGCGACGAGAATAGTGACCAAGTGGCCCAGTGACCGAGTGACCCAGTGGGCTTCACTAGACCACTAGACCACTCTTCTTCTGACCACTTGACCACTACTCGTTTTCAACATACACTTAGCGACCAAGATGTTTGAAGCACTGCGCAAACTACTCCCCTCCAAGAGCGACCGCGAGGTGAAGCGGTTGTGGCTCAAGGTTGACGAAATCAATCAGGTCTGGGAGACCTACAAGGAACTCGCCGACGCCGACCTGCCGAAGAAGACCGAGGAGTTCATTGCCCGAGTCAAGGACGGCGAACCGCTTGATGACTTGACGGTCGAGGCATTCGCCCTGGTGAAAGAGGGCTGCCGCCGGCTGCTGGGCAAGAAGTGGTCGGTGACCGAGAATGAGATCACCTGGGATATGGTGCCGTTCGACGTCCAGCTTATCGGCGGACTGGTGCTCCATGAGGGCAAGGCGACGGAAATGAAGACCGGTGAGGGCAAGACCCTGGCGGCCGTGCTGCCGCTGTACCTGAACGCGCTGGAAGGCAAGGGCGCGCACCTGGTGACGGTGAACGACTATCTGGCGAAGCGCGACCGGGAATGGATGGGGCCGGTCTTCGAATCGCTGGGTCTGACCGTGGGCTACATTCAGCAGGGGATGGACCCGGACGAGCGCCGACCGCAGTACAACGCGCACATCACCTACGGCACGAACAATGAATTCGGGTTCGACTACCTGCGCGACAACATGGTGAGCGATATCCGGGACAAAGTCCAGCGCGGCTTCAACTATGCGATTGTCGACGAGGTGGATATCATCCTGGTCGACGAAGCCCGGACCCCGCTGATTATCTCGGGCCCGGTCGCCGGCTCGCGGCTCGACTTCAAGGACCTGACGCCGCTGGTCAGCCGCAGCTTCCGGGAGCAGGACCGGCTGGTTTCCCGTGTCGTGGACGAAGGCGAGCGGCTGTACAAGTCGGGCAAGCTGGAAGATGCCGGGGTCAAGTTCCTGCAGGCGCTGCGCGGTTCGCCCAAGAACAAGAAGCTGATGCGGATGGAACAGGAAGAAGGCGTGAAACGGGCAATCGAGAAGCAGGAGCTCGAGTTCATCCGCGAGAAGCGCTTCCACGAGATTGACGACGAGCTGTTCTTCGTGATTGACGAGAAGAATCACAATATCGACCTGACCGAGAAGGGCCGGCAGGCGCTCTCGCCCAATGACCCCACCCTGTTCGTGCTGCCCGACCTGTCGAGCGAACTGGCCCGGGCCGAGGTGAACCCGGACCTCGCGCCGCAGGACCGCCTGGTGCTGAAGGAGAAAATCTACCACGACTACGCGCTGAAGAGCGAAAAGCTGCACAACTTCCAGGCGCTGCTGAAAGCCTACGCCCTGTTCGAGAAGGATGTGGACTACGTGGTAACGCCGGACGGCAACGTCGTGATCGTCGACGAGTTCACCGGCCGGCTGATGCCGGGTCGGCGCTTCTCAGACGGCCTGCATGAAGCGCTGGAAGCCAAGGAGAACGTTATCGTCCGGGAGGAGACCCAGACCCTGGGCACCGTTACCCTGCAGAACTATTTCCGGATGTACAAGAAGCTGGGCGGTATGAGCGGCACCGCGCTCACCGTGGCGAGCGAACTCTTTTCGGTCTATAAGCTCGACGCGGTCGAGGTCCCGACCAACGCCCCGGTGCGCCGGGTTGACTATCATGACATCGTGTACCGGACCAAACAGGAGAAGTACCGGGCAGTGGTCGAGGAAATCGCCAAGTGGCACAAGCGGGGCCGGCCGATTCTGGTCGGTACTACCTCGGTGCAGGTGTCGGAGGAACTCGACCGGATGCTGCGCCCCAAGGGCATCAACTACTCGGTGCTGAATGCCAAGAACCACGCCGCAGAAAGCCAGATCATCAAGGATGCCGGCATGCCCTACGCCGTCACCATCGCCACCAATATGGCCGGTCGCGGCACCGATATCAAACTCGGCAAGGGCGTGGTCAAAGGTGAGCAGTGCTGGCTCACCGACGGCGAAGGCAAGTGCCCGTACTGGGATGAGCAGGGCGGCAAATGCGAAGAAGAGGTGCCTTGCGGCCTGTACATCATCGGCACCGAGCGGCACGAAGCGCGCCGGATTGATGATCAGCTCAGGGGACGGTCGGGCCGCCAGGGCGATCCGGGTTCGTCACGGTTCTTCCTGTCGCTGGAAGATGACCTGATGCGGCTGTTCGGCTCGGACCGGGTCGCGGCGATCATGGACCGGTTCGGGCAGAAGGAGATGGAGCCGATTGAAACGCCGATGATTTCCCGGGCCATCGCCGGCGCCCAGAAGCGCGTGGAAGTCCGCAACGCCGAGATGCGTAAGCATCTGCTCGAATACGACGACGTCATGAACAAGCAGCGCGAAGTCGTCTATACCCTGCGCGACCGCATACTACTGCTCGACGCCGTTCCGCCGCCCGCAATCCGTGATCCGCAATCCGCCGACCGCCCGGACGCCGTGATCCCGGAATCCGCAGACTCCGAGGCCGATGACCCAGGTGCGCCGGAAGCGACGGGGCTTTCCTCGGCCGAGACGCTGTTCAAGGACATCGCCTACGAGGCAATCGCGACCATTGTCGAGAAGCATGCCCAGGGCAATCATCCGGAAGACTGGGCCTGGCCTGACCTTCGGGCCGAATTCGGGATGGCTTTCCTCGCCGACTTCGAAATCCCGGCCGATGACCTGTCCCGGCTCAACGCCGAGGCCCTCACCGACAAACTCCTCGAGATCGCGACCCTTCGGTTCCAGCAGCGGCGTCAGCAGCTCGGCGACCAGCTTTTCGCCAACCTGCTCAAAGTCGCCCTGCTCCGCACCCTGGACAATCGCTGGCGCGACCACCTCTATGCCCTCGATGCCATCCGGGAAGGCATCAACCTTCGCGCCTACGGACAGAAAGACCCCCTGCTCGAATACAAGCAGGAATCCTTCAAACTCTTCGACGAAATGATGACCGAATACCGCCGCGAGTCAATCACCTTCCTGTTCCGCGCCGAAATCAGGCCTGCCGACCCACAATCCGCGGTTCGCCCTCCGCCGTCCGCACTCCGTGACCCCCGCGCCCGGGCCTACAAACCCGAGGCCGGTTCCGAGCCGGCCGCCGCCGGGCCTCAGCGACCCGCCGCCGGCAACCAGAAACCCCTGCGCCGGACCCAGACCAAAGTCGGGCGCAATGACCCCTGTCCCTGCGGGTCCGGGAAGAAATACAAGAAATGCTGCGGCAGAGAGTAGAAGCCCTCTCGCATTCGGTTGGGGCAGACTCGGGTGCCTGCCCCGGTTGAATATGATTCGTCACTCGCAGCTCGCCACTCGTCATTTCAGCTTGACGCCTTTTCCACGGCCGGTAGAATCAAACACGACAATACACAGAGAAGCCCTAAGTCCTAAGGTCAAAATCCTAATTCCGGATTTAGGACTTAGGATTTCGGGTTTAGGGTTTCCCTTCTGTATTGGCATAAGGAGGAAACAATGAGAGCTATTGTCTGGACCGTCGCCGGACTCGCCCTGGTCGCGACCCTCGCCCTCTTTGTCTACATGAGGAACCAGGACGCCAAAGTCAGACAGGCCGGCCTGCCCACTGCGGCAGAAATCAAACGGGAAGCCGAGCGCTTTGCCAAGAAAGCTGATGAATACGCGGCCGAGGCAAAGAGACTCCGGCAAACCCTTGGCACTCAACTCGCCGAAGACAAGAAAGCGGCACTCACCCGGCTCGACAGCACCGTGGCGGCACTCAAAGCAGAAGCTGTGCGCTTGGGCCAGGCCAAAGGCGACGCCATGTTCACCGTCAAGAGAACGCTTACCGACCTGCAGCAGACCTACGCGGACCTGAAACACGAACTCGAAAAGAAACTGCCCAGGTAGCTACCCGCGCGTTCTCGGAAACGGCTAACCCGCTCAGCCGTGAGCATTTCGCTTGACACCGAAAAAAGGCGGCGCTATAATCGAACGAATATGGACGGCGCTTCGCGCCGAGATGCGGACTACATGAAGAGAATACTTGCAACCGTCTGCGGTCCGGACCGGACTGCGGGCAGCGAAAGGAGGAAGGATGAGACAGAGCGGTAACCGGCTGGTACGCGGAACGCTCGGGATTGTTCTTCTGTTGCTGACTACCGGCATGGTGCCGACAGCCGGCGCCTGGGGCGCCTTGGCCAACCACGCGCCGGTTCTAAAGAGCCCCCAGGTATCACCCTACAACTGCTGCGACCGGGCGCAGTACCGGTTCAGTGTCCTTTATCAGGATGCCGACTGCGACCTGCCCCGGACGATTCAGGTTACGGTGGACGGTCAGACCTACGACCTGAGGCCAAGCTCGCGCTCCGGCAGGAAATTCAACATGGTCTATGTCTCGCCCAAGATCTCGTTCGAGCCCGGACCGCACAAGTACTACTTTACGTGCGAGGACGCCCAGGGCATGACCGACCGCTCGCCGCGCTATGGTGAATGGACCGGACCCTACGTGAGCGACCGCAAGTGCCGGAAGCACTTCAATTCCTGGCCCGAGCTGGCCGAAGGCCATATCGTCCAGGGCGAGGACGGCGATATCGAGACCTACTTCACATTCTCAGTGAAGTTCAGCGACTACGATTCGACCCCGCCGCAGTTCGTGGAGGTCGTCATCGACGGTCTGCGTCACGCCATGAAGCTGCATAAGGGCAACCCCTGGAACGGTCAGTACATCTACAATGTCTATCTTGACACGCCGCCGCACGGCTTCTGGTTCCGGGCACGCGACGCCAAGGGCGCTGAGATTACCTTTCCGGAGAAGGACTTTGTCTCTGGCCCCGCAGTCTACGATCTGCCCAACGCGAACCCGGAACTCACCGACATGAAGGTTGACCCGCTGATCGGCGGCACGCGCGACGCCTACACCTTCAAGGTCCGGTATCACGACCTCGACCGGGATCCACCGGCAGTCATCCAGGTATACATCAACGGCTTCCCGCATAACATGAAGCTGGCCGGCGGGAAGAAGTACGACGGTATATATTCATATCGGACCAGCTTTATACCCAGCTACTGGCACAGCTACAGTTTCCGGGCCGAAGACGGCCGGGGCGGCGAAGTTATCGAGCCGTTCCAGGGCACGTCGGCCGGACCGGTAGTTGTCGACCAGCAATAACAAAAGGAGGAAGGGAATATGAAGATGAGAAGGACAATCACTCTGGCGGCATGCTTCGTGGTCGCGTTTTTCATGCTCGCCAGCAGCTGCAAGAAGGTCCCCAAGGTCCCGATCAAGCCGATCGGCCCGGCAACCAGCTTCAAGTACGCCACCGAGAACTACGGCACGATGTCCACCGACCCGGGCAAGAACCAGATCAAGTACGTCTTTAGTTGGGGCGACGGGAAGTTCGATACAACCGACCTGGGCGCTGGCGACGGCAGCGAAACGCTCTACGCGCCGCATACCTGGCTTACGGAGGGCACGTTCAAAGTCAAGGCGCTGGCCATCAACTCCAAGAATGCGCTGTCCGCGGGCTGGTCCGATGAGTTGTCGGTTGTGGTCGGGCCCAACGACAAGCCCAATCCACCCGATGCGATTCAGGGCGTGGACGGCGGAATCAAGAATCAGTACCTCCGCTTCACGACCAAGTCCACTGACCCGAATGGCGACGACGTTTCGATCATCTTCTACTACGACACCACCCAGCGCAACAAGAACAGCGGCTGGCTCGGCCCGGTGGCGGGCGGCGTGACAGTTGCATTCGACTCGGCAAAGTACTCGGCCGCCGGCACGTACTACGTGGTAGCTTACGCCAAGGACACCAAAGGCGCCATCTCCGACCCCTCACCGGTGAAGACCATCACTATTGCGCCGATGGAGATTTCCTGGATGAAACAGACGATTGACGGCGACGCCTTCTACTCTTCGCCGGCAATGATCGTCACGGCGACCGATACTGTAGTTTATGTCGGCTGCGATAACGCCGTGTTCTACGGTTACAAAGCCCGGGACGGTAGCTCCAAAGGCAGCTTCGCCTCAAACAACGAGGACGCCTTCTCATCCTCCCCGGCGATTTCCGACGACGGCCAGCGCCTCTATATTGCCGACGACGGCGGCTGGCTTTATTGCCTCAGCGCCAGCGGGCTCAACGCGATGTCGCACTACCCGCCCAACGATACCTGGGTACCTGGGATGTCGCCGTTCTACTCCACGCCGGCGGTGAAGGGGAACGTGCTCTACATCGGCCGCGACGACGGCTACTTCTACCGGTTCGACGACAACGCCGGAGTGCTTACGTACCGGGCGAGCTGGAATACGACCCAAGACATCAGTTCCTCGCCGGCAATCAGCGCCGACGGCTCGCGCATCGTGGTCGGCAACGACTCGGGCTATGTCTACTGCTTCGACGACATGCTCAGCGTCTTGTTGTGGAGGGTCCTCCTCGGCGCACCAGTCACATCATCGCCGGCGATTACTCCCAGCGGCGTTGTCTACATCGGCTGCGACGATGCCAAGCTCTACGCCCTGAACCTTGCCGACGGCAGCACGGCCCAACCGGCGTTCACGGCCAATGACTTCATCACCAGTTCGCCGGTGGTTGACGCCGACAATACGGTCTACTTCTCGACCGACGACGGCACGGTGTACGCAGTGAAGAACGGCCTCGATGTATGGCACAAGACGCTGCCCTACGGCGAGAACGTCTCAGCGACCGGCTGCCTTGCGCCGGACACGACGCTGATTATCAACACCGATGACGGAACGGTCTACGGGCTCGACGTCAATCCCCTGGCCGCGGAACCCGGCCGCGTGCTCTATCGCATCGAGTGGCCGGAACCGGTGTTCAAGCTCGGCGGGCGCAAGAGCGCCAGCCTGGCTTCGTCGGTTACGGTCGGACCGGGCAACGGACACTTCTACGCCGGTTCGACCAACGGCGGCTTCGGCGCGGTGCGCGTGGACAAACCGTCGTTCCAGTCCGGTTCGCTCCCGGTTACGCCCTGGCCCAAGTTCCACCACGACATCTGGAACAGCGGCCTGGTTGGCAGGATTCAGTAGCAGTAACGACACTCCAGACGCAGCCCCGCAGTGATGCGGGGCTGCCGCTTTCCGGACTGGACAAGCCGGCCCGCCCCCGCTATCATGGCGCAGATGCGCTGACCAAAGGAGCCAACGATGCGGAAGAAACCATGGTATGAGAATGACGCCTTCTGGCGAACCACGCTGCCGGTGTTGTTCGCACCGGACCGGATGGCTGCCGCCGCCGGGCAAGTGGACGCGATCGTCGCCCGACTGCGGCTCCGACCCGGCAGCCGGGTGCTCGACCTCTGCTGCGGAATAGGCCGGCACACGCTGGAACTGGCGCGCCGCGGTTTTGTGGTGACCGGTGTGGACCGAACGGTGAGCTACCTGCAGCAGGCCCGCCGGCAGGCGCAGCAGGAAGGACTGAAAGTCGAGTTCGTCCGTCAGGACATGCGGCGGTTCGTTCGGCCACGAACCTTCGACGCCGCCATCAGCATGTTCACGTCATTCGGCTATTTCGCGAAACCGGCGGATGATGCGCGGGTCGCGGCACATGTTTGCCGGTCGCTGGTCCGTGGCGGCGGGTTCCTGATTGACACCCAGGGCAAGGAATCGCTGGCCCGGCGCTTTGAGCCGACCGGCTGGTATGAACTGGGTGGTCACATCCTGCTTGAGGACCGGAAGATACTGCCGGACTGGTCCGGGCTGGAGAATCATTGGATCATCTTCAAGGACGGCCGGCGCCGTGACTTCCGGTTCAAGCTGCGATTGTACTCGGCGACTGAACTGAAGCGCCTGCTCCATGACGCGGGATTTCGGAGTGTTGACGTGTTCGGCAGCCTCGATGGTGCGCCCTACGACCACGCCGCACAGCGCCTGGTGGCAGTTGCGAAGAAGTGAACGGTTCGAGGAGGTGCATGTGAAGTCAGCCGTACTGGCGGTGCTTCTAGTCCTGGCCGGCTCGCTGGCCGCGCAAGTGGACACGATGCGGAATCGTGTACCCATAATCCAGTTCGTGCCGCAAACGTGGTTCATCCAGGACGCGCTGCCGCAGAATGTGCAGGTCCCGGGCAATCCGCTGGATTACTGCGCTCAGCGGATTGGACTGGACGTACGCAACGTCGAGCTGCCGCGGGGCTGGGAAGGCGGATACCGGTTCTGCTGCCGGTTCCCGATTATCGATGCGGTTGCGAACCGGCCATTGTACATGAAGCAGTGGGCGGAGGATAATGCGGACCGCATCAACGGGCAGCACCGGGCGGATGGTCTGTCGGTCTTGAACTCTGCTCTGCATATTCTGCGGGGAACGTCCGAACTCAACCCGACCGGCTTCAGTGGTGACAATGCGCCGGAGAGATCTGATTCTAGTCTCGCCGGGAAGCTTGGCAAAACGGGCTTCGCCCCGAAGTACCGGCAGGTACTTGAGAAACTGTATGGCGCATTTGAACAAGCCCAGCGACAAGTGAAGTCGGCGCGCCAGGAACTCACGGATGATGACCGGGAATTCTTTGACGCCAACCCGGGCTATTTCCTGGCGCCGGACGGCAGGAAGATGCCGGAGTTGACCGGGGACAACTCGACCCAGCTCGAGTTCGTCGCGCATGCCCGCCGCGCCGGGTACGCAGCCATCTTCCGTGCCGCGGAGATTGCGGCCGGCGGCGTCCGGGAGTACATTGCCACAACCAGCGGCTGGCGTGTCGGGGATTTCTATGCCAACACGGCAAAAGCAAGACAGCCGTTTGAAGTCCAAACGCCCTACGGTCTGTTCCGAGTTTCGGGTGTCGGCCGCGACACGGTAGTCGAGGATTGCGCGCTGCTGATTGACCTGGGCGGCGACGATGTCTATCGCAATAATGCCGGCGGCTGCCGGACCACCGAAGCCGGGATCGCGCTGTGCATCGACCATGCCGGCGATGACCAGTATGTCTCGGACCGGCCCTACGTCCAGGGATTCGGATTCCTGGGCGTCGGGATGCTGGTAGACCTGGCCGGCAATGACCGCTATGTTGCCCGGCACTTCGCGCAGGGCGCCGGAATCATGGGGGTGGGAGCGCTCTGGGACCTGGGCGGCGACGACGTCTACGACGGACACGCCTTTGTGCAGGGTGCCGGGATGTTCGGGCTGGGCATGCTGCTCGATGACGCGGGCAATGACCAGTACGATGGGGCAACGCTGTGCCAGGGCGCGGCAACCACGCTGGGACTCGGGATTCTGTCCGACCTCGGCGGTGACGACCGGTATCAACTGGCGGTCAAGCCGGACCGGGATGCGCTGGGACAGCCGCCGGGGTACGGCCAGGGCGGCGCGCTGTCATTCCGACCCTATCCCTGGGAAGGGAAGCTGACCACGTATGGCGGGGTGGGCATGCTGGTTGACGACCTGGGCACCGACCGCTACGAGTCAAAGGGCTGGAACGACCAGGGCGGGAGCTACATCATGTCCCTGGGCGTGCTGGTTGACAACCATGGCGACGACCACTACCTCGGCGGTACGAGCCAGGGCAGCGGGATTCACATCACGAACGCGATTCTGATTGACCGGGAAGGCAATGACGTCCACGAAGGCGGGTTCCGGGCGGGCGGCAGCGGCGGCGACCGCACGCCGGCGTTTCTCATCGACTACGCCGGCAACGACACCTATCGCTCGGCGTCCTCAAGCTACGGCACCGGCTGCAAGCCGTTTGCTCTCGGCCTGATGATCGACTACCAGGGCGATGACCGGTACGTCAGCGCGGATACCAGCGGCAAAGTGATTTTCAATCGGTGGGAGAGCTTCGGCGGAGCGTGGCCCGAGTCGGAATCATATCTCTGGCCGTATGCAATCTGCCTGGACCTGGGCGGCAGGGACAGCTACCAGGCTCGACATCACGAGAATAATGCCGAATGGGGCAGTTTCGGTCACGGAATTCACCTCGACATGGAATGGCCGGGCAAAGACGTCATCGGCAGGGTCGAGAATCCGCTGCCGGCGTATCCCGGGCTGCAATCGCTCCGGGGCATGCCCATGGAACCGAACCTGGTTGAGGTACTGCAGTTGCGGCATCCGGACAACTTCACCCGGTTCCAGGCGATTGGGCGGATTGTTGAACGCGGTTCCCAGATGGGGCCCGTGCTGGTCCGCGTGCTGCAGGAGTCGGAAAACCGCCAGTTCAACCGCGATGTCCTGGAATGCCTGAACTACCTGCTGGTCGACAAGAAAGTCGAGGCTGGGCAGGTTCCGATTCTGGCGCAGCTTTTGATCGCGAAGGACCCGGAAGTCCGAACCGTGGCGGCCGACGACTTCGGCGTGTTCCGGCTTGCCGGCGCTGAGGATGCCCTGATTGCCGCCCTGCAGGACAGCGTCGCTTCGGTCCGGCGGTTCGCGCTGCGCTCGCTGGCAACGCTGAAGTCTTTGAAGGCAGTGCCGGTCGCGCGGGCGCTGGCTTTGAACGACACGTCCGAAGACGTGCGGCGCACCGCGGTGCGGTTGCTGAGCCGGGTCAGCAGTGACAGTGCTTCCCGCCAGGTACTGCGCCAGGTGCTGGAGCAGGGACCGGGAATCTCAGAGCAGGTCGCGGCGGCCGACGGCGTCGCCTATGGGCAGGACACGGCTGCGGTCGGGATACTGCGCGATGTCGGAGAGTCATACGACGTCTATCTTCAGCGCGCGGCGGGCAAGGCATTGGCGGAGCTGGGGTGCGTGGAAGGCATTGACCTGCTCATCAAGTCTCTTTCGTTTCCTTCGATTGACGCCTTTGTTAACTATGATCGCAACATTCCGAACTCGATTGCCGCCTACGCCAACTTCGACCTGCCCGAGAACCTGCGCTATGACCCGCAGGCGTGGCGCGGGTGGTTCGACCGGAACCGGAGCCGGATTGACCTCCGTTCCAATGTCGAGGCGTACCGGGCTTTGACCATACTGGAAGATTCCCTGCGCAGCGCGCCCGACACTCAGCAGATTCAGGGCTACGAGAAACTGTTGCGCCGCCATCCGCGTTACCAGCGCATTGGCAAGACGCTTGCCGCGAAGCTGAACGGAATCGCCTGGAACATGGTCACCGCGGCCAAGACCTCGAAGGAGCGCAATCCGAAGCAGGGATTGAACTACGCGCGCCGCGCCGTTGAACTCGTCAAAGACCCGAACTACTGGGATACACTGATTGAGGCCCTGCTCGCAAACGGCAGGACCGCTGAGGCCCGGAAGATCACCCGGGACGCAATCGAGAAGTACCCGGGCAATGCGCTGTTTACCGATCGTTTGAAAAAGCTGGAAGGCAAGTAGCCCAAAGCGCAAGCCCAGGCTGTCATCGGCCTGGGTTTGCGCTCAGTCAGGCTTCAGCTACCGTTCGAGCTTGAAGCTGAACGGCACGGCAACCCAGACCCGGACCGGCTGAAGACGGTTGCCGAGCGCCGCGGTGAATTCGCACTTGCGGCCGGCCTTCACCGCCGCCGAGTCCAGCTCACTGTTGCCGCTGCTGCGGGCGACGCGGGTGTCCATGACGCTGCCGTCCAGGTTCAGCAGCAGGTTGATGGTCGCGATGCCCTCGATGCCGAGGATGCGGCAGTGGTCCGGGTACTCCGGGGCTTGGAGCCGGATGACTCCGGGTTTGCGGCTGGTCTTGATGAACTTGCCAGGCTCCGGGATGTCGGCGTTGCCGGTATCGGCAGCCGGCCGGGGCAGAGTGTCGGGTACGACCTTGAACACGGCATTCTGGTCCGACTTGAGCCTGGGATCGAGCGGATTGACGCCGTTGAGCTGTTGCTGAGTACCGAAGGTGTTGTCGGTGGCGTCGGCATCCGGCACCGGCAGCGGAATGCCGCTGGTGACAATCGGAACGTCCGGCTCAATCACCGGGATCTCAACCGGCACAGGCGCGATTGACGGCGGCGCGCCGAGCGTGAAGTAGGGAATCCGGATAATCGGGACATCCGGGTCCGGGATTGTCAGCGGCGGCACGCGCTGGCTGAGTTGCACCGTTACCATCAGGGCAGCAATCACGGCGGCCTCAACTACGTTCACCGCGATGTAGGCGCGCTTGAGCTGGCGCGCAGCGGTTCGATTCCACTGGCCATACATGACGCCCTCCTTTCACCGATTGGGCTCTTTGTTCTCAGTCCCCCCATTTGGCCAGACCTTCGGGCGGGACGCTTCAATTCAATATACCCGCGGCCCGGACGCCGCATTCCGCGCAGTTCGCTATTGACAAGAACCCTTATTCTATCTATATTTGAGCCGTGATGAGGACGGCGGAGCTTTGTCCCGCAAGGCGCAGAGGCCTGTCGCACCGCATCGGCCAGCCGCGAATCGACCACGATTCCCGGCTGGAATCTCTTTACAGGAAGGAGGTGATGAACTAAATGACCAAAGACGATATCATCGTCAAGATTGCCAAGGATGCGAAGCTCTCCAAGAAAGCGGCCGGAACCGCATTCGGTTCCTTCATCGGTGCCATCACCGCTGCGTTGAAGAAGAACGACCGCGTTCCGATCGTGGGTTTCGGTACATTCGCCGTGCGCAAGGTGAAGGCGCGGACCGGCCGGAATCCCAAGACCGGCAAGGCGATTACGATTTCGGCGCGCAAGCGCCCGGTCTTCAAGGCAGGAAAGTCCTTGAAGGATGCCGTGAACTAGTCGAGCCAGTGAGCTCAAGCTCAAGCCTCAAGCTCAAGCCGAAGAATGCCTGGGTTTGAGGCTTGCGGCTTGGGCCGTCTTCCTGCCGACCATCGGTTACCTGCCGTCGGCTGGCGCCGTCACCGGCTCTTTCTGCTCGACCAGACCTTGCTGCCCGCGCGGGTCAAGTTCATTCAGCCCGCGGACTACCGGGCCGTGGTCCGGGCTATCCAGCGCCTGGCCGTGCGCGGTGCGCCGCTCATCGGTCTGGCCGGAGCGTTCGGCCTGGCGCAGGAAGCATGGCGCAAACGGGGCGCCGGCCGTCCGCAACTTGTCCGTGCCGCCGCTGCCCTGAAGACTGCGCGGCCGACCGCGGTGAACCTGAGCTGGGCAGTGGGTCGGCTTGAGAGACTCGCCCGGGATTCGAGAATTCCGACTCGCGACCTGCCGGAGCTTCTGGAGCAGGAAGCTCTCGCAATCCAGCGCGAAGAGGAAGTCCGCTCTGAGCGAATGGGTAAATTCGGCGCGGCGCTGATTCGGGACAAGTGCCGGGTGCTGACCATCTGCAATACCGGCTTCCTGGCCGCGCCCGGACTGGGAACCGCGCTGGCCGCGGTCTATGCCGCGCACCGGCAGGGGAAGCGAATCATGGTCTATGTACCGGAAACCAGGCCGCTGCTGCAAGGGTCGCGCCTGACCGCGTTTGAGCTATCCCGCGCCCGGATTCCCTGTGTTCTCCTGACCGACTCAATGCTCGCGACGATCATGCCGGAGATAGACATTGTGCTGGTCGGGGCCGACCGGATTGCCGCCAACGGCGACACCGCGAACAAGATCGGAACCTACCAGATGGCCCTGCTGGCCCAGCAGTTTGGCAAACCCTTCTACCCGGTTGCGCCGGTTTCCACGTTTGACTTCACCACCACTACCGGGGCCGATATCCCGATTGAGCAGCGGGACGGCCGCGAGCTGGCGTTCTGCGGTCCCCGGCTAATTGCGCCGGTTGGGATTCGGTTTCACAACCCGGCATTCGATGTCACCCCGGCGAGGTTCATCACCGGCATTGTCACCGACCAGGGAATTCTCAAGCCGCCGCTCAAGCGCGCGATTGCGCGCCTGATAGCGCATAACGCCTAACGCATAGGGCATTGCGCTGGAGCCTGGGCGTTGTGCTACAGGGCGGACGCGTCAGGCGTCACTCCGCCGGCGGGAATATCCGCCGCGAAATCAGGCTGAAACTCTCCAGCACGAGGTCCTTGCCTGAGCTCAGCCGGCGCACCGTGTACTCGCCAATGCCGGCCAGCACCTCGGAGACCGGCGCGGCGCGCTCATCCGGGACCGAGCGGAGCAGGCCGAGGCTGGCGAACCGGCCGATGCCGGCGAGGGCGAACAGGACCTGGAAGTTGGTGAAGCGGAACGGCCCGACCTGCCAGAGGAAGTTGTTCAGCAACTGCGCAATCGTGCCGCCGATCAGCGAGGAGAGGAAACCGGCAATCCCGGTGACCGCGGTGAACAGCGCGAAATATGCGTCGCGATTCTCCTTCCCGTGGGCGAAACTCAACAGGAGATTGAACCAGGCCAGGGTCGCACCGCTCCAGAACAGCCCGTTGCCGACCGCATCCAGCCAGATCGGCAGCAGGAACCCGGGCGTGGCGAAGACCCAGAGCATCGGCAGGATGCCGGTGCAGAGCAGGTTCAGGAACATCACCGGCTTGGCGCCGAACCGGTCAATACCCCGGCCCCAGAGCCACTGGAAGGCAATGCCGCAGGCGGCGCTCACCGCGATGTAGATGCCGAGCAGGGAGTAGGAGTTCTGGCTCAGGTTCTTGAGCAGGTGGACGCTGTAGAACCCGGACGCGAGCGGCGCCACCAGCGACCAGACCGCCATGAAACGGATGAACTTGCGGAACCGGTGGTCGGCCCAGGGCTTGGAGACTACGGCGCGCAGGGCGGGCAAGACCGGTTGCGGCGCTTCGGACTTGAGCGTCCTCGGTTCGGGTTGCAGACGCAGCAGGACCATGGCGATGACGCCGGCCAGAACGCCGAACACGCAGACATAGGCGAATCCCTGGTCGGTCTTGTTGGCATCGAGGTACTTGCCGACGACGAAAGTGAAGACCATCGTGGTCAGGCTCATCAGCGTATTGCGGATGCCGAAGTAACGGCCCCGGCTGGTCTCGGGCACGAGGTCGCCCATCCACGACATCCAGGCGTTGCCCGCCATCACCAGCAGCAGGTTGAACAGCCCGACCGTCAGCAGGAACAGCCAGATTGGCATTCGCTGATGCACGAGCAGGAATGGCAGAAAGGCGAGAAATACGCTTCGGCCGATGACCGAGGTAACCAGAGTGAGTGGTTTCCGCTCGCCGAGCCGCGAGACCAAGAGCGCGCCAATGATGCTGGCCGCGGTGAAGAGAGCCGGGATGGCCGCGAGCAAGCCGAACTGAAACGTGTTCGCGCCCCAGCGTAGCGCGAGGCCGGTCATGAAAACGCCACCAATCAGGGAGGCGTGAATTGTGGCGAACGTGCCCTCCCAGATTGAGACGCGCAGACCGTAGCGGGTCTGGGAAGCGGTCAGCGGATGTGAGCCCAGGCTCAGACTCCCGGCTCAGGCGGTTTGCGCCCGGGACCTGCGCCCGAGCTTTCCATTTCCTCGGCGTGAAAAGAACTGCGCACCAGCGGAGCCGAGAAGACCGCCCGAAATCCCATTGCCCGGCCCAGGCGGGCATATTCCGCGAATTGCTCCGGCGTCACGTATCTCCGAACCGGCAGATTCCGGGGCGCCGGCCTCAGATACTGCCCGATGGTGACGACATCCACCTGTTGCGCCCGCAGGTCGCGCAGCGTGCCCAGGACCTGCTCCGAGGTCTCCCCCAGACCGACCATGAGGCCGCTCTTGGTGGTCTGTTTCGGGTTCAACTCCTTTGCCCGACTCAGGACCTCGAGCGACCGGCGGTAGCTCGCTCGCGGGTCGCGCACCTCGGGCGTGAGTTCTTCGACTGTTTCCAGGTTGTGGCCCAGGACAGTCGGCCGTTCAGCGACGACCGCTGCTAACGCGTGCCATGCGCCGCCGAAGTCCGGGAGTAGCACCTCGATACCCGGCGCGGATTGCGGATTGCGGATTGCGGATTGCGGACTGCGGATTGCCTGAATTGTCCGGGCGAACTGGCTCGCACCCAAGTCGGGCAGGTCATCGCGGTCAACCGAAGTCAGGACGACGTAGCGCAGGTTCAAGCCTGCGACCGCTTGTGCGATGCGCTGCGGCTCATCCGCATCCAGCGCGCCGTGGGGGTTGCCGGTCCTGACCGCGCAGAACCGGCAGTGCCGAGTGCAGGTATCGCCCAGAATCATGAAGGTTGCAGTGCCCCGGCCCCAGCAGTCGCCTAGGTTCGGACAGCGTGCCGAGGCGCAGACGGTATTCAGGTGAAGTTCGCCCAGGATGCGGTCGACGTCACGATAAACGGCGCCGGTCGGCAGCCGGGTTTTCAACCACGTTGGTTTGCGCTCTGGCATCTGAGACTGGGATTCTACACCCGGGCTCAGGAGTTTCAACAGCAATCCGGGAACCGAGCTTGAGCTTGGGCGTTAGAACTTCACCTGCACGCTCTTCGGCTTGCAGGCGTACTTGCACTCAAGGCAGCGGATGCATTCAAGCTGGTTGGGGTCCTGATGGACCTCGATGTCCATCGGGCAGACCTTGGTGCAGAGCTTGCAGGTGGTGCAGGCGCGGCTCACCCGGAGGTGCAGGAAGCTGAAGTTGTTGAAGACCGAGTAGACTGCGCCAATCGGGC
>Ga0315288_10002240_pt1 | contig 25043 bp, 21 predicted proteins | sample YL17G11_20_MG_FD_203454 | JGI IMG/M metagenome (GOLD analysis project Ga0315288, IMG submission 203454) | Sediment microbial communities from Yellowstone Lake, YNP, Wyoming, USA - YL17G11_20 | ecosystem: Environmental > Aquatic > Freshwater > Lake > Sediment | place: USA: Wyoming | collected... | reverse complement strand
CGGTGCAAGGCAGTAAAATAAATCAAGCGTTCTGTACGGCTTGTTTTAGTGGGAAATATCCCACTGGTTTGAAAACAAAAGATATTATTAGATTAGAAAAAGAAAGACTTAAAAATAAAATTGATTACACAGATTAAATTTCAGATTACACAGATTAGTTGTTATCAGTGTAATCATTTTTTAGAAATCGATGTAATCTGTGATTAGAGAAAGGAGATATTTATGATCGAAAGATTGAAAGGTTTTAAGATTAAAAGACTAGTGAGTCATTTTCTAATCTTCAATCTTCTAATTTTGACATTGGCTTATGGTATCGAACCGCCAGGCAAAGTTGTTGCTCGAGATAATCCCAATGATGACGGTGGCAGGATTGAGATAACCTGGCAGCTTTCACCATCTGATTCAATGATTGAAGGCTACAAGATATTACGACAACAAGAAGGTGAGACTGAATTTGCCTCGGTCGGTTTTATGGGAAAAGGACGAAACTCTTTTATGGACGAGGGAACTACGGATAATAAGAAATATAGTTATAAGATTGTGGCGAAAATGGATTCTTTAGAAGCGGAATCAGCGTTATCCAGTCAAGCAATTTCTAAACCACAGTGGTTTCATACCGATAGAATTAATGTTGTGTTTTTCACACTGCTCTTTACTTTCTTAATTATATACTTTATTAATCGAGCAAAGAAAGGCGCTAACCTTTTTGTTAGAAAAATCGCTGGTTTGTTAGCAGTGGATGAAGCAGTAGGACGAGCCACAGAAATGGGTAAGCCGATTCTATACGTTCCAGGATTAACTGGTATCAGTGATGTGGCGACGATTGCGGCACTGAATATTTTAGGCGAAGTGGCGAAAAAGATTGCTCAATATAACACAACATTGATCGTACCAAATTCAGACCCGATTGTCTTTACGGTTGCTCAAGAAGTTGTTAAAGAAGCTTATACCCAAGCAGGTCGCCCAGATGCATATAAACCGGACAGTGTATATTTTGTTACGGATAGCCAGTTTGCTTATGCCGCAGCGGTCGATGGTATTATGACGCGAGAACAACCCGCAACCAATTTCTTTATGGGTTATTTCTATGCCGAAGCATTGATTTTAGCCGAGACCGGCGCATCAACCGGAGCGGTTCAGATTGCTGGAACTGATTCGGTTATGCAATTACCGTTTTTTATCACCGCGTGTGACTATACATTAATGGGCGAAGAACTCTATGCTGCATCCGCTTATCTTTCACGCGAACCATTATTATTGGGTGGTCTAGTCGGACAGGATTGGGGAAAAGCAATAATTGTAATAATTTTAGTTGTTTTTACAGTTCTTGGACTTTTGACTAACCTGCAAGTATTAAGATTATTCTGAAATAAACGAATGGAACGAATGACACCGAATAACACGAATATATGTTTTTTATTCGCTGAATTCGCTATCGTTCGGGAAATTAGTATTCACTAAGAAAGGAAGGATTTGATGAAAGTTAGATTGCCACTATTTTTAGTTTTAATCTGCGGGATAATTGGTGCTTTGCCGTTTCTAATTCCCCATGGTATTGTTCAAAGCTTTGACAATGAATTTAGAAATTCGGTTTTAAGAATTATCGGTGCGTTCTCATTAGTATTGGGTTTGGGAAGTATTATTCGGCATCACATGGATAAAATAAAACGGAAAAGGGAACATTGGGAATATAGTTATATTTTGCTTATAACATTATTGTTTACGGCAATTATTGGATTATTCGGTGGTGTTGAAGGTACCGGACGACTGCCAACACATATTGGAAATTTCCATTTTGATATCCAGACAATTTATATGTATATGGCAATACCATTGGCGGCAACAATGTTTGCCATGCTTGCTTTTTTTATGGCTTCAGCCGCTTACCGTGCTTTCCGAGCAAGAAATTTTGAAGCGACACTACTTTTAATTGCAGCATTTATTATGATGCTGGGCTCAGTTCCATTAAGCAGTTATATTTTTCCCAAATTACCCGGGTTTGCCGAATGGATTTTGACCGTACCGAACACAGCAGCAAAACGGGGAATGGGTTTTGGTATCGCACTTGGAACATTAGCAACCTCATTAAAAATTATCCTGGGTATTGAACGCGGATGGCTGGGAGGTACGAAATGAAATTTTGGGAAAGATTAGCTAAACTTGATCGACGCTATATTTATTTTATGTTACTATTAGTTGTCGTTGTACCTTTAATTTTTCCATTCAAATTGCGCCCCAAACCGATGCCGCCAGTGGAAAAGTTATTTAATTATATTGATACGATACCCGAAGATAAATGTCTTGTGATATCAGTGGACTATACACCAGATACCGAACCCGAACTTCATCCAATGGCAATTGCATTATTACGACATGCATTTGCACGTCACAAAAAAGTTGGTGTGCTGTGTATTTCACTTTTAGGTTTAGGTTTAGCTCAAGATGCTTTATCTACTGTATCCAACGAGTTTAATAGCATTGCTAAAACTTATGCGGATAGCATTATTTATGGTCGTGATTATGTTTTCTGGGGTTGGCAGACTCCGCCATTAGTTCCAATCTTAGGAATGGGTGAAAATATTGCCCAAGTTTTCCCAGTCGACTACTATGGTAACAAAACCGATACTCTACCAATAATGAAAAAGATAAAAAACTATAATGATGTTGCGATTCTCGTTTCAATAGCTGGCAGCGCAGTTCCTTTTTGGTATATCACATACGCCCAAACCTCATTTGGTGTCAGAATTGGGGCTGGTTCAACTGCGGTTCAAGCTGCGGATTTTTATCCGTATTTAAATTCGGGGCAGGTTACTGGTATGATGTCAGGAATGAAAGGCGCTGCAGAGTACGAAGAGATGGTTGAGAGTAGATTGAATGTCGAAGGGCGCAGAAAAGCAACCGATGCGATGTCTTCTCAAACTGCTGCTCATATCTGGATTATGATTACAATTATTTTGGGTAATATCGGCTATTTTGCATTGAGAAGGAGAAAGAAATGAATACGAATCCTTGGGTTTGGATTAGTGCTATTTTGACTTTAGGAATTTTCTCGTTTCTCTATAAAGAAAATCCGTTCTATCGTGTATGCGAGCATCTCTTTGTTGGTATTTCTAATGGTTATTCAATAACTTTTGTTTGGCATCGAGTGCTCATGCCAGTTCTAATAAATCCTATAGCAAGAGGTGAGCGCTTATGGTTAATTCTTATTGCAATTGTCGGAGCATTATACTTTACCCGATTTATACCAAAGATATCCTGGTTAGTGCGTATACCAATCGCAATTGTAATGGGCTATGGAGCGGGCGCATCAATTCCTCGTGCGATTGATGCTTCAATCGTGGAACAGGTAAGAGCAACCATAGTAACAAGGTCAACATTCTCGTCTGTTTACAACGGTATATGGGCATTGGTAATTCTTATTGGTGTTCTGGCAACAATCAGTTACTTCTTCTTTTCCCGTGAACGTAAAGGGATTTTAAAACCTTTATCTTATACTGGAATAATCTTTATTATGGTTGGCTTTGGCGCGTCATTTGGTTATACGGTAATGGCTCGTGTCTCGTTACTCATCGGTCGATTAACTTTCTTGTTAAGAGATTGGTTGGGAGTAATCCACTAAATACAAAGCGGACTTTCTCCGGTTAGAGTGTTGTCCGTAATTGCCTTCGGCTTTAAACACTGCTAATAAATAATGCTATTAGCTATTGGTTATGGAGTGCAACAACGATGTTGTTGCATGCAAAATCATCCCCTGAAGGCAAGTTCAGGGTTGCACTCTAAAAATCACCCTAAGGGGATACGGTATAGGGGTAAAAGGAGGCTGTGCATAAATGTTAGAATTGGTAGCCGCAGGCTTTAGCCTACGAAAACCATATTTGAAATTCAATTACTTAACGCAACTTAAAAGTTGCGGCTACCGTTATTTTTCTGATAAATATGATTTTTGCACAGCCACAAAAGGCCCCCTCCTACCCCCATTCCTAACCATAACCTAAGCTTCGTATGCGGCTATGGAGGTCGCCTACAGGTAAGAAGCCCCCCAGCGATTTTGATAGACCCAGCCCTCTAAGCATACAGAAGCGGGGTAAAACCAGCCCTCTAAGCATACCCCAGAGGGGAAAAGACCGCGTCACTCTTGAGCATAGAGGGCTGGGCAAGGTGAGTAAGAATGCCTTGGGGCGTAGCGGAAAATGTCATAGAAATTGTAGCAGGGATAAAGTGAATGGGCTTTGCTTTTCAGGGTAGGTTCGGGTCTCCTGACCCGCAACAGGCTCATAACCAGAAAGGTAAGCATAACAGTTGGGATGTATACTTAAAAGTTGCCCAAAAATCAAGCAAAATTTCAATCTAACCCTATGTTCTGTTTACTATTATACCGAATTCTCTTAAAGGGTAGGGTAGTATTCCCTCCATAGCGTTGAGGGTAGATTTGGGGTCGCATCTTGAGTAAAATCCGATGTTCGTTTTTGCCTAATATTAGACTTAAAATATCGAATTCTATATCGGAATCTAAATGGAATTCAGATACGGATTCTATTTCGGAATCACTATCGAAACCATTCTCATATTCATTCAGATATATGTTCTCTAAATTGTTCTCTAAATCGTTCACAGAATCAATATCGAAATCACTACCATAATTACTCCATTGTGTCGATTATTAATTAGCAATGGGTGCGACCCATCTGATGGGTCGCACCCATCAAAGTAGAATTAACCGTATTATTTTGTTATAACCAATTTGTTGGTTACTGGCTCATTCCCAATCTGTAAGAAATAGATACCTGGATTCATTCCTTTCAACGAAACTTTGAACTCGCCTGTTCTGTCATTGCGAGACTGCGAAGCAGTCGTGGCAATCTCTTTTATAACTTTACCCGACACATCAAAGATTTTTACTAGTATTTTGTCACCCTGAACGCAGTGAAGGGTCTGCGGTATCCGGATAATAAAAAACGACTTGGCCGGATTCGGATAGACCCGAATCGGGTTGCGAGTCCAACGCGAAGCAATCTCGTTTTCTTCTATTCCTGTTAACGGTCCATAATAAATCTGAAGACCAGCATAATAATCGGCAACATAAACATAATAACCTAGGACATAAATACCAACTGCATTCCCTGGTGTATCATAATAGCCGACTTCAAATGGATAACTTGGGTTAGAAATATTAATAATCCTAAGACCAGAAAGAAAATCTGCAACATAAGCATAAGAACCTAAAACAGAAACTCCGCGAGCTTGTCCTTGTGTCTCATAATATCCAATTTCAAATGGGTAGTATGGATTAGTAATATCAATAATCCGAAGGCCGGCATCTCTATCTGCAACATAAGCATATGAATCTAAAACATAGACACCTTGTGCATCCCCTGGTGTATCATAATAACTGGCTTCAAAAGGATTGCTTGAATTTGTAATATCAATAATTCGAAGGCCCGAGTTTCTATCCGCAACGTAAGCATAATTGCATAAAACATAGACATCGCATGCGGTTCCTGGTGTGTTACAGGATCCAGCTTCATAAGGATAATTTGGATTAGAAACATTTATAATCCGAAGACCAGTAATACCATCTGCAACATAAGCATAAGAGCCAACTACATAAACAGATAAAAAATCACCTGGTGGATCATAATATCCAATTTCGAAAGGATTACTTGGGTCAGAAACATTTATAATCCGAAGACCACGACCTCTATCTGCGACATATGCATAAGAGCCTGACACAAAAACTCCACGAGCCCAACCCGGTGTATCATAATAACCGACTTCAAAGGGATTGCTTGGATTAGTAATATCAATAATCCGAAGACCATTGATTCGATTTGCCACATATGCGTAAGAGCCTAAGACATAGATGTCGTGTGAACAATCTGGTGTTATATAATATCCTACTAGATAAGGATTTGTTGGATTAGAAATGTCTATAATCCGAAGTCCACCGAAATGGTCAGCAAGATAAGCATAGGAACCGAGAACAAAAACACTCCAAGTCCATGTAGGAGTATCATAATATCCAACCTCAAAAGGATTACTCGGATTGGAAATATTTATTACCCTGAGTCCAAAATCGCCATCGGCAACGTATGCGTTCGGTCCTAAAATTTGGACACTAAAAGCACCACCTGGTGTATCATAATAACCGACTTCAAAGGGATTGCTTGGATTAGTAATATCAATAATCCGAAGACCGTCGCTCAGGTCAGCAACATAAGCATACGAACCCAAAGTATAGACACCATAAGCATTGCCCTGTGTATCGTAATATCCGACTTCAAAAGGATTAGTTGGGTCAGAAACATTTATAACCCTGAGACCAGAATCACCATCAGCAACGTAAGCGTAATGACCTAAAACAAAGACACATAATGCCTGTCCTGGCGTATCGTAATACCCAACCTCAAAAGGATTAACTGGATTAGAAACATTGATAATCCTCAGACCTGCCCAGACATCCGCAATATAAGCAAATGAACCAAGAACCAAAACACTATAGGCAGAGCCCGCTGTATTAAAGGAGCTCAATTTATAAGGATTTGTTGGATTATTCACATCCCAAATCTCAAGACCAGCGTCGTAACATGCGATATAAAGGAGGTTTGACTTATAAAATAACCCCCAAACGACACCTCTTGTATGAATTGCATCAGATATTCTAATTGGACTGGATGGGTTTGGTACATCAAGAATATAAACACCGCCACCAGAACCACAAAAGACAAGATTTCTTGCAGAATCATAACTAACAGCGAAAGAAGAGCCGTAAGGCCAATTGCCAATAAAACGACAATTTAGAGAATCAAAAGCAAGTTTTGTAAGAGATGAGTGAACTGACGATACGGAACTCGGAAGTTGGAACTCGGAACTCGGAAATCCGCATTCACGATTGACGATTTGTCCTTGGGCAAAAAGGACAAAACAGAACAAACAAAATAGAACGACTTTACATAGTTTCATAGTTCCTCCAAATCATTATTAGCATTACTAAAATATAATACAAATTATCCGATTTTGTCAATAGTGATAAAAGAGACTTCTGAAGAAGTCATGAAGAGAGCGAGTTTTTCAGAGCTCTCTCCATTGAATATCGACTAATTTCAATTGTAATTTGTTATTGCTAATGATTTCTCGCAATCGATAACAACAAACTTTTTGCCTTTTTGAATTACGGTATGACCTTCTTTTTCCAAGAGTTCTTTCCGACCCTTGACACCACCGGGATGTTTTTCATTTATAACTCCATCGCTTTTCAAAGTTCGCCAATAGGGGGTAATGTTCTTTTTCCCTTGTGCTTTTTCTTCTTGTGCGGTATTTGCTGCAATCGAGGCAAAAATTCCGGTCGTAATCGGACAACCAATCGTTGTTTTATGTCTCTTAGCGATAACCTAGCGAATTTCATTTATTGTGATTAACTTTCCTTTAGGAACTTTCTTCATTATTGCATCAACTTCAAAAGGAGCAGGAATCGCACAAGAGCCAGTTCCCCAGCGCTTACTCATTTTCCCTTCAATCTTCACTACTTTTGATAAACCTTTACTATCCTTTAATTTTTCAATCTAACTTTTCTTTAACATATCTACTCCTTTTCTTCAATTTTATTATATTCTGTATACATTTAGTGTCAAATGTATAAAATAATAATTGACACTTCAATATTTTTTTGATAGAATTTTTATCTATGAGTGAAAAACAGGAGAAGAAAAAATTAAAGATTGGATTTTACTGGGCGGCATCCTGCGGAGGATGTGAAATTGCTGTTTTGGATTTGAATGAGAAAATTTTAAATGTTATTAATATTGCTGATATCGTGTTATGGCCCGTTGCGATGGATGTGAAATATAATGATGTAGAGAATTTTGCTGATGGCTATATTGATGTCTGTTTCTTTAATGGTTCGGTTCGAAATTCCGAACAGGAGCATTTAGCAAAGTTACTGCGAAAGAAATCTAAAACGCTGGTTGCTTTTGGCTCCTGTGCGCATCATGGTTGTATTCCCGGTTTAGCTAATTTACATAATCGCCAGACGATATTTGAAACTGTTTACAAAGAATCAGCTTCAACTGTAAATCCTGAGAATAAAACACCACAAATAAAAACGCAGGGTAAAGAGGGTGAATTAACAATTCCAGAATTTTATGATACAGTTCGACCATTGGATAAAGTGGTTGAAGTAGATTATTATCTTCCAGGTTGTCCGCCACCCGTACCAATAATTACAAATGCAATTGATTTAATTATAAAAAACCAATTACCAGAAAAGGGTACAGTTTTAGCACCAATCAAAGCACTTTGCGATGAATGTGAGAGAAATACGAATCAGAATAAAAAGATGCCGGACATTAAAAGAGTTTATGAAATTCAAGCCGACCCGAAGGTATGCTTTTTAGAACAGGGCATTATTTGTATGGGACCAGCAACGCGAAGTGGCTGCCAGACCCGATGTATTAATGGTAATTGGCCCTGTACTGGTTGTTTAGGTCCGACTCCAGAAGTGATTGACCAGGGCGCGAAAATGATTAGTGCAATCGGCTCAATACTTAAGATTGATGATGAGAAGAAATTAACCGATGCTGATATTCAAACTCTAACCGATAAGATTAAAGACCCGATTGGAACATTTTATATGTATGGATTTGCATCAGCTATAATAAATAAGAAAATAAGCCACTGATGGACGAAAAGCGTAGCAATTGCAACACAGATAAATACATTAATATCATAATGTCTCAGAGGCTAAAATAAATTAAACGGAGTTTATGAAACGAATAACAATTGATCCAATTACCAGATTAGAAGGACATGGTAAGATTGAGATTTTTTTAAATGAACAGGGAAGAGTAGAACAAGCATATTTACAGGTTCCAGAACTAAGAGGTTTTGAGAAATTCTGCGAAGGGCGTAAAGCCGAAGATATGCCACAACTGACGAGTAGAATTTGTGGGGTTTGTCCGGTTGCTCATCATTTCGCAGCAACAAAGGCTTTAGATATGGCGTTCGGCGTAGAGCCAACCTCAGTAGCTAAAAAGTTAAGAGAACTTATCTATTGTGGTTATTATATTTATGACCATATTTTACATTTCTATTTTTTAGGTGGACCAGATTTTATTGTTGGTCCGGATGCTCCTAAAGAAAAGCGGAATATTTTAGGTGTAATTGAACAGGTTGGTTTAGAACTTGCCAAAGAAGTAATTCAACACCGTGCTTATGGTCAAAAAATGACCGAAATTTTAGGCGGCAAGCCGACCCATCCAGTTTGTGGATTACCAGGTGGGGTTACCAAAGGACTATCTAAAGACGAGAAAATTGAAATGGAAAAAATGGCGCAATCGTGTTATGAGTTTGCTTTAAAAACTCTTAAAATTTTTCATAAAATTGTCTTAGAAAATCCTAAATATATGGAGATGATTACGAATCCGGCATTTTCGTTAGACCTATATAATATGGGAACAGTTGACGATAAAAATCGAGTAAATTTTTATGATGGAAAAATCAAAGTATCTGACCCAAAAGGAAAAGAGTATATTAAGTTTGATGCAAAAGATTATTTAAAATACTTGGGGGAAGAAGTTGTTGAATGGTCGTATGTGAAAATACCTTATCTTAAAGATGTCGGTTATAAAGGTCTTGTTGATGGTATTGATTCTGGACTTTATCGGGTTGGACCATTGGGACGGTTAAATACTGCTGATGGAATGGCAACACCAAAAGCACACCAAGAATATGAAATGATGTATAATACATTTCAAACAAAACCAGTCGGTAGTACCCTGGCTTTTCATTGGGCAAGGTTGATTGAATTATTATACGCAACCGAGAGAGCACTGGAATTATTAAAAGACCCGGAAATTACTGATATAAACATTAGAAACATGAATTTTAAACAATCTGAAACTGGTATCGGAGTCGTTGAAGCAGCACGGGGAACTTTGTTTCATCATTATGAATTAACTGAAGACCGATTAGTTAAAAAGGTAAACATGATTGTCGCAACGACAAATAATAATGGAGCGATTAATATGTCGATTCGTAATGCAGCTCGAGAACTTATTAAAGATAATAACATCAAGAACCCAAAGATATCAGACGGCATATTAAACACGATTGAGATGTTTTTCAGGGCTTATGACCCGTGTTTTGGATGCGCATCTCATTCATTAGGAACAGTTAAATTAAAGATAAATATTTACGATAAAGATAAAAATCTAATTGACACAATTAGAAGTTAATTAAGAACACGAATAACACTAATCGACGAATATCACGAGTAGAGATTAAGTTGGGATTTATTAAGAATTCGTTTTATTCGTGTCATTCGTGGTAAAATAATTCTTTATTGAGTATGAATTATCGAAAAATCCTATCGGTTTGTTCGTTATTAGTTTTTGATATTGTAATATTAATTATTGCCTATCTCCTTTCGTATTTTTTGAGAACGAAATTTTTCTCAATATTTTTTCATGAGCTTACTCTTTCACTATCGTTTCAGATTTTTATTTCACGATTTTATTTAGTTGTACCGTATATCTTGGTATTTGCTTACGAAGGTTTGTATACAAAACGATTAGAATTCTGGGAGGAGACACGAAGGCTTTGGAAAGGTAACTTAATCGCTACCGCAGTTGTCATGATTATATTATATATCACAAAGGGGTTCATTGTATCAAGAGCGATTGTCATTTTAGTGTTTATGATAAATTTAATATTACTCCCGATTGAAAGAAATTTGGTTAAACAATTATTATTCAAGTTGCAATTGTGGACAAAAAACTTGTTGTTGATTGGTTCCAAACTAACGATTGAGCGGTTGCTTAATGAAATAAATCGTCATCCAATTTTAGGTTATAAGCCAATTGCGCAAATAGAAACACAAAGTAATATTTCCGATAGCAGCCCAAAAAATATTATTAATTCTTTTCAAAACATTCTTGAATTAGGTAAAATTGACAGCATTGTAGTTGATGCCCATGAATTAGACCAGTTACAAATCCTCGAGATTTATAAGCAATCCGAAGGTAAAGTCGATGATTTTTTTGTAATTCCAGCACTTTCTCAATTACAAACCGCGGGCGTTGAAATCGAGCAATTGGAAACAATATTATTAATGAAATTCCGTTATAATCTCTTAAGCCGCGAAAGTCAAATTGCCAAGAGAATAATTGATTTAACTATTGCAGGATTGGGATTAATTATCTGCCTTCCGACAATAGGAATAATCTCACTTTTAACAAAAATTACATCACCGGGTCCGGTATTTTTTATTCAACAACGAATCGGTAAAAACAAATCACTTTTCCCGTGCTATAAATTCAAGACAATGTATTTAGATGCGCCTAAACGATTAGAAAATTTTCTCAATAGTTCACCTGAGGCAAAAATGACATGGGAAAAGTATTTGAAAATTACCAATGACCCGCGGGTTACTCCTTTAGGTAGATTTTTGCGTCGCACCAGTCTTGATGAATTACCTCAATTATGGAATGTGCTTAAAGGAGATATGAGCCTGGTAGGTCCAAGACCATATCTTCCTTATGAAGTTGAAAATATCGAGAAAAAGATGGGTTCTATCACGCGGGTTAAACCTGGTGTCACGGGATTATGGCAGGTATCAGGTCGTAGTCAACTTCCATTTGAAGAACGGTTGCAACTTGATGAATATTATGTTAAAAACTGGTCGATTTGGACTGATTTAGTTATTTTAGTAAAAACTATTAAAGTTTTTATTAAAGCGGAAGGAGCATACTAACTTTGCAAAATTAAAAATTAAATATCAAAAATGAAAAATACAAATAAAAAACAACAAAATCTTTCCATTTTTAAGACAGAAGCTTTTTACCACGAAGACACGGAAGCCCACGGAGGGCACGAAAGAACTAATTCTGATTTCATGTTTTCTGTCGTTTCGCGATTTCGTGGTAATCTTTTCCTATTTGTGTTTTTAATATTTTATTTTTCATATTTTATTTCTCATTATTGCTTTGCCGATAACCGATGGAAAACATATACTAATACTAATTTCATAAATGATATTATTGGAGATTCAAATTATTTGTATTGTGCAACACAAGGTGGATTTACCATATTTTCAAGAGTCGAAAGTTCATTTAGTCACATTTATACAAATGTTGATGGGCTTAAGACTAATCGCATTTCTTGCCTTATGTTCGATAAATCGGGAAAAATCTGGCTCGGAACATATCGCGGTATAGCGATTTATGAACTAGTTACCGGGATAATTGAGATATATGACCGTTTTGATGAAATAACTCAGAGTATAATTACATGCCTTTCTTGTTCGGGTGATACGGTTTTAGTCGGAACGCAAAACGGACTTTTTGTCATTGACACTAAAGGGACATCATCGTTCTCGGATGACAATATTATCATACCGATGTTACCATCGGGCTGCGCACAGAAAATCTTTTCTCTGCAAGTTAGCAACGATTTCTGGATTGGTGCTTGTCCGGGAGTGGTGAGATTAAATCGAAATTTACAAACATATACAACATACTTACACCCATTTGGTGATTCAGTAAAAGCAATGGTTATTATCTCAGATAGTTTATACCTCGCAACTGAACGAGGAATCGCACGATACAATGGGTCAGATTTTACACCAATTCTTTATTTCCCAGAGAATTATGTGGTGTTTGACTTAGAATATGCAGAAAATAAATTCTACATTGCAACTACGGGTGGACTATTACAATATGATTGGTCAAATTCATCATTTATACTTAATGAAGAAGCAAGAGGAATTTTTATATTAGACGGTATGTGGTTAGGAATAGGTGGTCTTCCTTGGTTCGGTGGTGGATTACGACATTATTATAATGGAACCTGGAACAATTATTGGTCCTCCGGATTAGCGTCTAACAATGTGTCGTGTGCAATTTCGGACAGAGACGGAACATTATATGTTTTGCATTATCCTACCCAAACTTATAACTACAGGACAATTAGTTACAAAAAAACTGGAGAAGCCTGGCAATTACTTTATGATACAATTATTGATAATTATATAGCTGCAGTAGATAAAAACAATTACATTTGGTTTGGTCACTGGTTATTGAATGGCGGTCTAAGTCGTTATAACCCTCAGAATCATACTTGGTATGCGAAAACCTTGCATGGATATCGTGGTGTGATAGGTGCTTTGGGTATTGATAATAATGATGTGAAGTGGATTTATAATCAATATGGATATAGTCCAATTATTGCGGTTGATGCTAATGAAAACGAAATCGAATTCGATATTCCAGGAATTTTAAGTCCTGCACAAGGCGGGTATGAGTTTACTTTCGATTCACAAAACCGCGTTTGGTTGGGTGCATCAACAGTTGGATTAGTAATGATTGATTATAAAAATACTCTTTCTGACTTTTCCGATGATACTTATAGAATTTTCGACGAGGGTTTACCAGGGCAGGAGGTAAATTCAGTTGCAGTTGATGCTCAGAATCGTGTTTGGTGTGCAACCGTAGAGGGTGCTGCGGTATTAGAAGGTGATTCATTTCGTGTTTATAATACCAATAATACTCAGCATCGGCTACTTTCGAATAAAGTTGTTAGACTCAAAACCGATTCTTGGGGCAATGTATGGTTTTTATGTACAAATGGTTTATCACAATATAACATTTATAATAAAGAATGGACTTCTTATACTCCGGAAAACAGCGGATTAATCTCCAATGTTGAAAATGATGATAAGTTTTATCGCTGGTTATTTATTGATGAGCAAATAGGATTTTTACTTATATCAACCAAAGAAGGTATCAGCCAGTTCAATTATAACGTTTCAGTACCCGAATCATTAGTAAATATTAGAATTTATCCTAATCCCTTTATTGTTAGTGAACACCGAGTTATTACATTTGACAGCCTTCCGACTTCTGCTGTAATTAAAATTTACACTATAGAAGGGAAATTTATTACGGAACTTACACCAAACCGTAACTTTGGCGGCATAAGATGGGAGCCCGACAGATTACAATCAGGCATTTATTTTGCGGTGGTCGGTACAGATAAAAAAACGCAGATTGCTAAATTTGCTATTATCCGTTAAAATTGTTCCAATTCTTCGTTTTCTTCAAGACCTTCTTGTTGTAATCCTTCGCCTGAACATTCAGTATAATCTGGACATTCAGCACAACAATTTTCCTGTAATTTGTCTAATTCATGACATTCATCATAGTACGGACAAATATCGCAGCACATAATTCCTCCTTATTGTAATATATTAAATTTTTGCCTAATTGAGATTAACATATTATTTTATTTACTTTTTTATGTACCGTTTTTTAGGTAAGTTTATCTTCGGTTTTATTTTTTCTTCTTCGGGTAAATCCATACACGAATCAAAATATTTACATTGCGGGCAACAATCATCTCGTAATTTGGTTTTTTTAAGACATAATTCATAACCCGAACAGGCACGACAACACATTTTTCGTTATCCCCCAATTCAGAATCTAAAAATACATAATTTGAGGTTATCGACTGGAATATTTTTTAAATCGATTATTTTCCATTCTTTTAATATTATAATCATCGGTTTTGGTTCATCATTAAGATTAATTCTCGGACGATTTCAGCAACAACTGAGGCATAGGTTAAATTAGGCGATGCCAGCGGATTGTACTCAACAACATCGCAGCCAATAATATTTAGTTCGCTCATTTTTCTAATGGAAGAGAATAATTCTTGATAAGAAATCCCCCCGGGTACCGGTGTTTGAACTGCCGGCATTAGTCCGCAATCAACAACATCAATATCTAAGGTCAGATAACAAGGGTTTTTGCCAATTCGTTTTTTAACTGAATCGAGATGTTTTGCGACATTGAGCAGAAACTGGTTCTTATTTTGAACTGGTTTGGTTAACGAGCGGAGACCGAGTTGAAAGATATTTTTTGAAGGTAGAAATTCTGAAATCCGCTTGATTACGGTTGCATGACAATATTTCTCACCTAAATATTCGTTTCTTGTATCAGGATGTGCATCGAGTTGAATTAAATTGAGATTGGGATAAGACTTAACATATTCAGAAATTATCGGAACGGTGATTGTATGTTCGCCGCCTAAAATCATAAGGCGTTTATTATTTTTGATATATTTTGATATTTGTTTCTGAATTTGAGCAAAAGTTTGTGTGATGGAAGGAAAGGATAGCTGTAGGTCACCAGCATCATAAATTTTTAAAGTGATTAAATCCTTCTTAAAATATGGACTATAGGATTCAATATTTTCAGCACTGATACGGATTTGTCGAGGACCAAATCGACAACCCGGCATAAATGAACTGGTGCGGTCATAGGGAATACCTAAAATTATTGTTTTAGCTTCTTCTACCGAAGCGGTCGCGAAATCAAATGACATACGACAACTAATTAATTTCCACTTTTAACATTGATTCTTTTATTAAATTATCATCGTTCAATCTAATTCTATGATTTGATATTCCGATATTCTTTCGTATTGGCAAGATTAACAAAATTAATAAATTTGTCAAGACTTATGTTGAATTAAATTTGATGTGCCTATGTATATCAAAGACTATTGAAATTAGCTTGACAATAGCTATTTTCTAATTATGATAGAGAAATGAATTATAATGTTGATTTTTGCTTATTAAATTCTAATATAATTTTAGAACATTTTTATTTAAGAATAACAAAAGCATTTGTGGAGGCATTATGGATGTATTAGAATCAGGAATTGCAGAATTATTTCAAAAACCCGATGTCTGGGGATTTCGAGAATGGGTGCACAAACATAAAGATAAAACCCTCACTTCAAAATTAATGAGTGAACAAGAGGCAGTTGCTAAGCTTGTCAAAGATGGCGATTATTTAGGAACTGAACTGTATGGGACGGTTCGTGCACCAATGTCGATAACCCGAGAAGTTATTCGGCAGGGAAAGAAACATCTAAGACTTGCTGGTCAAGGCATTCACGAAATTGATTTATTGTTAGCCGCCGATTTAGTTGATGCGATTGATATTACTTACGTAGCCTGGGAAGTATACGGGATTTCCAGTATTTTGCGACGATCCGTAGAAAGCGGGCGGGTAAAAACCGCAGATTGGTCTAATGGTGCAATCACCTGGCGATTTAAAGCAGCGGCAATGGGTGTCCCTTTCATCCCTACTCTTTCGATGCTCGGAACCGATACGCTAAAACACAGTGCAGCAAAAGTTGTGAAGTGTCCATTCACCGGTCAAAAGGTTGCGCTATTACCAGCATTATTCTTAGATGTGGGTTTAATCCATGTTCACCGTGCGGATAAATACGGTAATTGCCAGATTGATGGTATTTCTGGTTTTGCGTTTGAACTGGCTCGTGCGAGTAAGAAACTTATTGTGAGTGCGGAACAAATTATTGATACTGAAGAGATTAAGAAATATCCCGAACATACAATTATACCGTATTTTTTAGTCGATGCAGTAGTACATGCACCTTATGGTTCTCATCCGGGTGAAATGTGTTATATGTATTGGCGAGATGAAGAACATCTTAAAACCTTTTTGGAAGATTCCAAGGATGTTGCAAAGACCAAAGCGTATATGGATAAATATGTTTATGGTGTGAAGAATCATGAGGAGTATATAAATCTTATCGGCAAAGACCGGTTAAAGAAACTTGAAACGATGATCGGGGGTCGTTAATGTCTCAATATAATGAAACGGAATTTTTAATTTGCGTTGCTTCCCGGTTAATGCAAGACCGAACGATTGCTTTTGTCGGGACCGGTATTCCAATGCTTGCTGCTTCATTAGCTAAAAAGATGCATGCGCCAAATTTAATCGTAGCATTCGAATTTGGCGGGACTGGTGCGAGTATGGAAAAATTACCTTTAGGTGTTGGTGATTCGAGAACATTTCACAAAGCAGTCGTTGCAATTGGTATCTGTGACACAATGGAAAATGCCCAACGGGGCTTTGTCGAATATGGATTCTTAGGTGGTGCTCAGATTGATATGTATGGTAATTTAAATACAACCGTGATTGGCAAATATTGGCCACCTAAAGTTCGATTACCAGGTTCGGGTGGAGCTAATGATGTTGCTTCGCATTGTTGGAAAACAATTGCAATTATGCGACAACATGACACGAAGCGTTTCATTAAAAAGTTAGACTTTCTTACTACACCTGGCTTTCTTACTGGTCCAGGAACAAGAGAAGAAGCTGGACTACCACCGAATACTGGTCCATATCGGGTCGTCAGTAATTTAGGGTTGATGGGTTATTGTGAGAAATCGAAACGAATGATGTTACTTGCTACTAATCCTGGTGTGACAGTTGAACAAGTAGTAAAAAACACTGAATTTGAGATGCTGGTTGCAGAAAAAGTTGGTATGAATGAACCTCCGAGCGAAAAAGAGCTGAAGATTTTACGAAAAGATGTAGACCCAGATAAGTTATACATCTAAAATCCTATGATAGATTTCACTGTGGATGGACCAAAATTAGAGAAAAAATATGAAACATTTCGGGCTGAGGTAGCAGGATTCTCTCAAAAAGAAATACAATCATCTGCATCGGAGATTTATCAGAAAGAGATATTCCCAGCCGAAATTGTTAAAAAGCTTGCCGCTAAAGGTTATTTGGGAATACCATATCCAAAAGAGTATGGTGGATTAGGTTTAGATTATCTAAGTTATGCAATTGCCGCAGAAGAGGTATCGCGAGTTTGCGCTTCGACCGGACTGACGCTTTGTGCTCATACTTCATTAGGTACCTATCCGATTTATAAATTCGGTACGGAAGCACAAAAGAAAAAGCATGTTACCAAATTAGCATCAGGAGAATTTTTAGGAGCATTTGGACTTACTGAACCTAATGCCGGTTCTGATGCAGCCGCGATTGAAACAACTGCTAAAAAAACTGAGGGTGGTTATGTTCTAAATGGTACGAAACGGTTTATTACTTCGGCTGAATATGCCGGAATCGTTGTTGCAGCAGCAACATTGGATAAATCTTTAGGTGCGAAAGGTATTACCTGCTTTATTGTCGAAACAGGATTCAAAGGATATTCGATTGGTCAAAGAGAACATAAACTTGGACTATTAGCATCTAATACAGTTGAATTGATTTTTGAAGACTGTTTTATTCCAAATGAGAACCTTCTAGGTCAAGAGTATGATGGCTATAAAATCTTTATGGAAACTCTGGATGGTGGCAGAATTAGTATTGGTGGATACGCTCTTGGTATTGCTCAAGGTGCTTTGGATGCAGGTTTAGAATGGTTGGCAAAGCATCCGATAAAATCACAGCAGGTATCAAAGATTATTGCAGACGTGACAACTCATATTTATGCAGCGCGTTTAATGGTCTATGATGCCGCAATGAAAAAGGACCTCGGCATACGAGTTGACCAGGAAGCAGCAATGGCAAAACTTTACGCTTCTGAACTTGGAACATGGGCGGCAGGGGAGATAATTCGCTTAATTGGTTATGATGCCTTAACTAATAGATTACCGGTAGAACGATATTATCGCGATGCAAAATTATCAGAGATTGGTGAAGGAACTTCAGAGGTGATGCGACTGATTATTGCTCGTGAGATGATAAAAAGATTTAAAGGTGAAGAGAAACCAGATGTATTTCAGAAAACAAAATAGCCACTGATGAACACGGATAATATGAGAAGAAAGAAAGAAAAATCATCCGTGGATATCCGTGGCGTATAGGAGTAGATATGAATTTTGATTTAAGTGAAAATCAGAAATTGATTCAAGATATGATGCGGAAATTTGCTAAGGAAGAATTAGAACCAAAAGCAGCAGAATACGATAACTCTGGCGAGTTTCCAACTGAGAATATTAAGAAACTGGCAGAACTTGGTATTTTAGGTATGGTTGTTCCTGAACAATATGGTGGAGCTGGTTTTGATTTTGTTAGTTTGGCAATTGCCATTGAAGAAATCTCGAAAGCCTGTGGTTCAACCGGTGTAATTACAGCAGTCCATAATTCATTAGCCTGCTACCCAATTTTAAATTGGGGCAACGAAGAACAGAGAAAGAAATATCTTCCCAAAATGGCAATTGGCGAAAAACTTGGCGCATTTGCGTTGACCGAACCGAATGCCGGTTCTGACCCGGGTAGTCTTGAAATGACCGCTAAACCAGAAGGAAATTATTATATTCTCAACGGCACGAAGCGGTTCATAACTAATGCTGGTAAAGCGGATGTTTTTATTGTGATTGCCAATACGGATAAAACAAAAGGAAGCAAAGGGATTAGTGCTTTCATTGTTGACCGCGATAGTCCTGGTTTTTCTATCGGTAAACATGAAGATTTAATGGGACTTCGAGCTACCGATAACTGCGAGTTGATATTCGAGGATTGCAAAGTGCCAAAAGAGAATTTGTTGGGTCAAGAAGGGCAGGGTCTCAAATTAGCTCTAAGTTTACTTGACGTTAGTCGAATTGATATTGGCGCACAGTCGGTCGGTATTGCTCAGGCAGCATTAGATAAATCGATTCAATATGCTAAAGAAAGAAAACAATTCGGACGAGCAATTGCCGAATTCGAGTTAATTCAGGCAAAATTAGCGGAGATGGCGATGAAAATTCAGGCGGCACGACTCTTGACTTATAATGCTGCGTTTATGAAAGATAAAGGTGCATCACGTTTCTCACAGGAATCATCAATGGCAAAGTTATTTGCAGCAACAATCGCAGTTGAAGTAACAAGAGAAGCAGTTCAGATATTTGGTGGTTATGGATATTCCAAAGACTATGCGGTCGAACGTTATTACCGTGAAGCAAAATGTATGGAAATATACGAAGGCACTTCGGAAATACAAAAAATTGTTATTGCGAGAAATTTATTAAGTTAAAAGAAAGGATAAGCAGATTCAATAATGAAGTGCAACATTTCTGGAAAGCATAAACAAATATGTTATAATGATAATTATGCAAAAACAATACAAATTGATAGGGGACGGTTCTCTTTTTAACCATATAATAGTAAACCAGTTTCGATTACTATAATTTTAAGCCATAATCCTTCTGGACTCGGTAGACGAGTTATTCGGTAAATTCATCGGTCATCTATGTAAAACAGACAGCGATTGAAAGATTTGAAGATTCTAAGATTAGCTACACTGATTACAGCTTCGCTTGATTACAGTGATTAGGAAAATGATTACACTGATTAAGAAATATGAAACCTGAAACATGAAGTATGAAACATAAGATATTGAAATTTATAGAAATTAAGAAATTGGTAGAAATTTATAAGAATTAGTTAGGGATTCTGAATCAAGTTCAGAATGACAGAAATAAAATCCTGGAAATTTATAGAAATTAGTTGGAGATTCTTCGCAAGTTGGCTTTCGTCTTGCTTCGCACCAGAATGACAAAGCAGTTAAATATCAGTTATTGACATATAAATTGTTAAACGATATAATTAATTATTATAATATGTTGAGGTGATTAAAATGAGTTCAAATAAACAAGAATACGTAGTGGATGAAAAGGGAAATAGAATTAGTGTACTTTTAGATATTGAGAATTACCGTCAGATGCTAAAAGAATTAGAGGAATTGGAATCAATTCGTGCTTATGACTCATCAAAAGCATCTAAGGATGAAGCGATTCCTTTTGAACAAGCAATTAAGGAAATTGAAAGTGAACGTGAGTGAGTTACAGGATATTAATTTTACGACGTGCTCAAAAGGAATTAGCTAATCTTGCTATTGAGCCGTATTACCAGGCAAAAAAAGTAATCAGACAACTCACTGAAAATCCAAGACCACCTGGCTGTAGAAAATTGATTGGTCGAGATGGTTGGAGGATACGAATTGGTGATTATCGTGTTATATATGAGATTGATGATAAAGACCAGATAATTACCATACTCCACATCGGGCATAGAAGAGATATTTACCGCTAATAATCACTAAAGAAATAATATTAACAAAGTCTATAGATATAATACATTATTATTAAAATTACTGTAGACTAGTTAATCTCGGTAGGCTACCCATTCAGTAAATTCATCGGTTATCTAAATTATTATCTTGAAACATGAAACATACGATGATGAAATTAGGAAATTTGTAGAAATTTATAGGAATTAGTTGGAGATTCTTCGCAAGTTGGCTATCGCCTTGCTTCGCATCAGAATGACAAGAATGCGAAATTCAACAATTTGACAGGTGCGACCCCGTTAGAAATAATAGATGTTATGATTATTACGCATATAATAATGATAATACTATACAAAACAAATTTCTAACGGGGTGTGACCTGTCATAGATTATAATTCCTATCCTATTTTCTGATACGCCATCTATTTTATTCTGTAACCTGCTCTTTGGTTTGGCTACGGGTACGCTTTTCGATATGCTGTTTCATATCCTATCTAATTTCTTCGGTCACAAACTCCTGTCTTGGTATTCAAATTTCCTTACTTATATGTCATCTTTTACAGGCAGTAGGCTAGCCCATAAGCGACCCCGTAAGCCAAAAGTATAGGGTAGAATAGAGATAGGAATGGGCTAGGCAGGGGCTAGCCCCGATACAGTGCCCCAGATTCGAGAACATTATGGTTGTTAGATACTTAAATTAAATTTTCAGTGTTTGTTTCCTAATGTCGAAAGTGACGAACTTCAGTAAAGAGTAAAGCGATATCATGTTCATTGGCGGCTTCAATTACCTCTTTGTCACCAATCGAACCGCCTGGTTCAACAATTGCTTTAATGCCATTTTGAGCGGCTAAGTCAATTGAATCCCGGAACGGGAAAAAGCCATCTGAAGCCATTACTGAACCCTGTAATTTTCCCTGAGCTTTTTTAATGGCAATTTCAGCTGAATCAACCCTTGAGGTTTGCCCTCCACCAATTCCAATTGTTGCTTTGTCTTTTGTCAAAACGATTGAGTTCGACTTTACAAACTTAGCAATTTTCCAGGCAAATTCAAGTTCTGATAATTCTTCAGCAGAGGGTTTGTGATTTGACATAACCTTCCAGTTTCTAACATCTTCTGTTATGGTATCTTTGTCCTGCATCAGAATACCACCTAAGCAATTACGGACTAACATCCTGGTCATTTCACCCGAATATTCAACTACCCGTAAATTTTTCTTAGATTTTAATACCACAAGAGCTTCAGTAGTAAAAGAAGGTGCTGCAATTACCTCTAAGAAAATCTTTACCATTTCTCTTACTGTCTCTTCATCAACTGTGCAATTAAATCCGACAATTCCACCAAATGCCGATTTTGAGTCTGACGATAGTGCTTTTTCATAAGCGGATTTTGGATTGTCGCTGATTGCTACACCACACGGACTGTTATGTTTGACAATAGCACAGGTCAGGTCAGAAAAATCATTAATAATCGATATTACTGAGTCAATATCTAAAAGATTATTGTATGAAAGTTCCTTGCCTTGAATTTGTTTTAACTGAAAATTAGAAAATGGGTCTTGATAATAAAATGCTTTCTGGTGCGGATTTTCACCATATCGCAATGGCAAAGATTTTAAATAAGTCTTGGTATAATACTCAGCGTAATTGACTGCTTGAAATTGGTTATAAAAATATTCCTGAATCACACTGTCATAATGGGCAACAATCTCAAATGATTTCAGTGCTAAAAGTTGTCGTGTTTCAATAGATATTTCTTGTTTTTCTTTTAGTTCCTTAATAATTGTAGGATAAAACTTTTTATCAGGAATTACTGCAACGTGCTCATAATTTTTAGCACCTGCACGGAGTAATGTGACCCCACCAATATCTATCATTTCAACCATCTGCTCAAGTGTTAGATTCTTCTTTATCGACTCTTCAAATGGGTAGAGGTTACAGACTACGATATCAATAGGCTCGATCTCTTTTTCTTTACGATGAGATAGAATGCCACCCGCGATTTTGGGGTGTAGCGTCTTTACTCTACCGCCAAGAATTTCTTCAGTACCAGTAAATTTTGAAACTTCGACAACTGGTATTCCTTGATTTCGGATTACTTCGGCAGTTTTAGAAGTTGAAATAATTTCTATATTAAGCGCAGTAAATACTTTTGCTAATTCAATTATACCTTCTTTATCCCAAACACTAATAATTGCTCTTTTTGGTTTCATAATTTTATTTTAAACCACACGATTACACAAGATTTTCACGAGATAAATAAGAAAAAATTACCACAGAAGGCACTGAAGTCACAGAGCGAATTAACCACAGAGAGCACTGAATACACTGAAGGGAAAAGAATAGGATTTTCTGTGCTTTCTGTGTTTTCAGTGGTTAATTCTTTTATACCTTGTGTTAATCGGGTGAAATCTTGTGGTTTCAATTTCACGCTCCATATTTTTTTAGTTTCAAGCTGTTTGCTAATAACAGTTGCATGACTTTGATTTGCGGGAATAGACCTAAACTTCCATTGGCACAAGATTTTTCGGAAAAAGTTTCAACGCCATCGGTATGAGCATAAGGCGAATAGAGTAAAAATGGATTAGGATGCCAAGAATGTCCTTTGAGAACCGCTGGTGTAGAATGGTCTGATGTTATTGCTAAGGCATCAAATTTTAGTTTTAATATTTCTGGAAGTAGTGAATCAAATTTCTCAATCAGTTTGACTTTGCCATCAAAATTACCATCTTCACCCATCATATCAACTTCTTTAAAGTGAAGATAGAAAAAGTTATAGGAACTGAAGTTCTTTGATACTGTCTCAATTTCTGATTCCCAGTTTTCAGCACAGTCCAGAATATCCATACCGACCAAACGGGCGATACCTTTATACATCGGGTATGTTGCAATTGCCGCTGGTTTTATTTTATACAGTTCTGACATTGGTGTCAGATTTGGATTATGGGCAAAACCGCGAAGGAGTATATAATTTGCTGGTCGTTCGTATCTTAAAATATTGTTTACCTGTTCTAAAAAGAGATTTACGATTTTAGCACTTCTAGTTGCATCAGATGTAATAGGCGTAATTTTGAGTGGCTTTCGATTTTCTTTTTGCGGGTCAGAGTCAGTTAAATCTTGACTAAGGTTTTTACTTCGAAAAACAACAACAAAACGATGTCCTTTACCAGGCCTAATAATTATCTCTACATTGTCAATTGATTTTATCTCTGCGGACAACGAACGACAAATCTGTTCGTTTTCACTTGTGGAAATTCTACCAGCACGTCGGTCGGTAATAATCCCATTTTTATCAATCGTAGCGAAATTAGCACGGACACATAAATCATCCGGTCCAATTTCTAAACCCACACCAACTGCTTCTAAAACACCACGTCCGATTTGATTTTTAATCGGGTCGTAACCAAATAAAGCAAGATGAGCTGGACCACTTCCAGGTGTGATTCCAACATCAACCGGTATTGTTAAACCTAAACTACTTTTTTTGGCTAATTTATCAAGATTGGGAGTGTTGGCGGTTTCAAGTTCGGTTTTACCGTTCTTGGGTAATCCGCCAAGACCATCAACCACGATCAGTATAATTTTTTTATTATTAGCGGAAATGCAAGACTCCAAAATTTCCATAAATAAATTTATTGGATAATTGGCTAAAAGTCAAGGGTAATATTCACCCCGCACCGATTTCCCGGCAAAATTATAATCAAACCGAAATGCACGCAATACCAAAAATATTATGGAAAATGTGCGGGGTTGACAATCCTTGTTTTATCAGTAAAATCAAAGCTATGATTATATTAAACAGGACGCAGAGAAACGCAGATTCAATGGATGTATCCTGTGGTTATCTGCGAAAATCTGCGTTCAAAATAAAGTTGAAATTACGGAGGATATAATGCCTTTACCAAAACGGAGACATTCAAAACAACGTAAACGAAAGCGACGCACTCATTGGAAGCTTTCTGCACCTAATTTAGTTAAGTGTCCACATTGCCATGAAATGAAATTACAACATCGTGTCTGTCCAAGTTGTGGATATTATAATGGTGAAGAAGTTTTAGTTATCAAGAAAAAAGAAAGTAAGTAATATTATAACCGCAGGTGCACACAGATAAGAAAAAATTACCACAGAAGGCACTGAAGCCACTGAGGAAAAGATTACTACGAAATCGCGA
>Ga0315288_10002238_pt1 | contig 25048 bp, 21 predicted proteins | sample YL17G11_20_MG_FD_203454 | JGI IMG/M metagenome (GOLD analysis project Ga0315288, IMG submission 203454) | Sediment microbial communities from Yellowstone Lake, YNP, Wyoming, USA - YL17G11_20 | ecosystem: Environmental > Aquatic > Freshwater > Lake > Sediment | place: USA: Wyoming | collected... | reverse complement strand
CATTTCCAAGGATATAATGCCATCATTATCGAAGGGAGTGGCAATATATGGTATACATTATTACTATGCAAGATATAAAGAAAAAAGATAATAAATAATATAATATGTAGTTTTTCTGCTTTTTATATAGGTTTTTTAATCTTTTTCTTTTTTTGACCTGAAACATAAGAAAATGCCACAGATTCACCCCGTCCCTTTTGACAAAATGAACGGAGATATAACTAAACTCTTAAAGTTAATCTTCACGCAATTAGACAAAAGGTGCGGGGGACACAGAGAAAAAATTCTGTTATCCGCTTAAGGCGGACTTGCCCTGTTAGAAATTATGGGACTCTCTAAATTTCCGCTTAACATTTGATTCTCTCGGTCTGCCATATTATTTCTAACAGGGCTTGCCCTTTTTAATATTTAATATTTAATTTTTGATTTTCCCGAGTGGTGAAGTTAATACCATGGTATAATCCCTGATAGATTCCCGGATAGACTCCCTGATATGCTCCCGGATATGATTTCGGATAGGTTTTCTAGTAGAAATCGAGATAGATTGATGAATAGAATTTGAAATAGATTTACGTTTAAAATCCTTATTAGAACTTCTATTAAATCATCTGACCCATGCCCAGGGCATGCCCCACCATAATCCCCTGGGTTGACCGGGACATGTAGGGGGCATGCGGGGGGCATGCCCGGGGCACGCCCCAATATCGCACACAACTATCAATAAAACTCAATCCTTACGCTTTAATCTTCAAGAAGTTGCCTAAAATTGCAGGGGGTAAAACTAGGAAGTGTCCCGAATTATTTCGAATTAAACGTGTCCATGATTTCCTGATAGGAGTGATATCGTCCAAGGTCTGGACCGGGTGCGACCTGTTCTGAATATTTAACCATGTCTGGAACCAGGATTTCATAATGATAACCCATAGCATTGAGGTTATGTACATTGCTGGGAGTTATCGCACCGCGGATATAAAACCGTCTTCAATTGCATAAATATAAAACCCAACATCCTGTAAGGCTGGTATGGCATATTGTGATGCCTGAACACGTACTAACATTTCATGTTCTTGTTGAAAACTATTGGCAAATGCGGTAAAAAAAGACGAGTAATACAAAAAACGCTCTATAAAAGATATTTTTAACCACACAATTACACAAGACGACGCAGTCGTTGCGAGCCCGTTTCGGGCGTGGCAATCTCCAATCTCAAAGCGAGATTCCTCGTTTCACTCGGAACGGCGTCTGTGAAATCTCGTGGTTTTCTTTTTTGGAAACCGAATATTGATACAAATATTATTTCAATAAAGTAATCCTTTTTACTTCTTTATAGTGGTCGGTTTCTAATTGCACAAAATAAATTCCGGGCGGTAATCTTTTTTGGTTAACGCCGCACAAGTTCAACGTGTGTTGTTGAATGCCGCTTGCCTGATAGTAATTAATTGGGGAAGCGACGAGTTGTCCGTCAGCAGAATATAAATTAATTCTTACAAAAGAATTTTTATCTAATGAGTATTTGATTAGAGCATTATCGATTATTAAATTTGGGGTAACGGTTAAATGATTTGTTGATGTCGGGTTGATATTTTCCTGTGCGATACCTGGATTTGATAGATTTAAATAGACTCTTATATAGCCATCGTACGGACCGTATTCACCGAAAACTAAATCAAGGTCTCCATCTTCATCCCAATCATTAAAATGAATGTGCGGTTCAGCAAGACCGTCAACAATGTATCCGCTCTGGGTGCTCAGCCTTTGGTTACTATTAAAAACCGGTGCGGCATTGGTCCCAGCGTTGTCATAAAACCAGACATAACCATTAAGCTCACCAACAATTAAATCTTTAGTTCCATCGCGGTCCAAATCATAAACAACTGGGCATGCTCGTTGTAAATTAATCGGAGCGCCGGCACAGGTTATCGGAGTATAAGTGCCAAAAACCGGAACAGAATCCACCCCCGTATTCAAATAGACCCGAACATTATTGGTTCCGCCGTATTCACCGGTCTGTCCGGTTAATAGGTCTTTTTTACCATCTTCGTTCCAGTCATTAATAAATGGGGTAGAGTTGTAATCGACAAGGATATCAGCACCATTAGACTGAATATGTCCATTATTGACTAAAGCGTTATTTGGGGCAGTTGCACGGAAAAAGGTAATATAACCGTTTCTTTCACCAACAATTAAATCTCTTCTACCATCATTATTCCAATCGCAAACTGCGATTGCTGCACCCTGACATCAGCCTGAACTTACTGAAATATCTACTCCACCAGCTTGAACATAAGACCCGCTGGTGAATACCGGAGCACTATTGGTTCCATAATTTTTCCAGAACTGAACTTTGCCAGAAGTGAATTGACCAAACAGCAAGTCTTTTACACCATCGCCGTCCCAGTCATAAACAAAAGGCGAAGCACAACCGAACGGGACAACAATCGGCGTGCCGTTTGCCGTAATATTGAAATAGTTTGCGAAAATTGGCACCTGAGCGCACAGGGTTAGATATAAACCAGCGAGAAGGAATAATACTAAACATTTTTTCATAACATCCTCCTATAATTAATTAATATTATATAGTTAATCATATTTTTCTACTTATATTATTAAAGTTTATCATAAAGAAAAAAAGTGTCAATAGATGTTTTTATCACTTACCTTAATATGACAACTCTTTTTGTTTGTCTGGTATTCTCAGAAAAGAATATACCACAGAGACACAAAGACACAGAGAAAAAACGAGAAAAATCTGCGAAAATCTGCGTCCCAAAAAGATTTGTAATTGTACAAAATAAATACCGAATAAAAAACACACGCAGTAAGATACGAACCTTTTAAAGTCGGGTGATAATTGTCGGACATCCATAAATCAACTAATGTATCAATTGTTCTTGCCCGTTTCCATGCCATCCCTACCGGGCAAAGAGTTGCTGACAACTCTGTCGCGATTGACTCATATGCTACTCTTACTGATTCCTGCATATGAAAGTAATCTACAAATAAAGGACTTGAGTAACCACCAATCGTATGCTGTCCACCATATTTCCAGCCCCAGGTCATAAAGAATGCAGTTGATTCATTATGTTGAGTGATTAAAGAACCCAATCGTCTTGCGGCTGGATACATATTATTAAATCGCCAGTAATTTATAACTGGAATTTGACTCTGTTCTTGAAGCACAACATAATCCCAGTCGCCTTGCGATATCATATTGATAGTCGTCGCATTTGTTGAATGTTGTTGTAGTGTGTAACCGCCGGGCGCGCTCATATCAACAATAACCGCTCTTCCCGCAGATTCAGATAAACTATCAAACAGCCACGGCATATTATTGAAATAGGTATGACTATTGCCAACAAATAAAACTTTTAAGGTATCGTCATTTTGAGCATGTAGAGACAAGACTAAAAATATACCGAATAAGATTATGATTATTTTAAACTTCATTTTAAGGACATTTTGTTTTTATCGAATTCGTTCGCCGAGAATCATTTTCGGAATCGTAACTAAACATCGAGCAAATTCTTTGTAAAAATGTTTAAGTCCAGCTTGAGTTGCTTTGCCATGAGTTTTTTTCATTGTCTAATTCCCAATATAAAGCATTACACGAATAAGAAAACCACGAGATTTCACAGATGCCGTTCCGAGTGAAACGAGGAATCTCGCTTTGAGATTGGAGATTGCCACGCCCGAAACGGGCTCGCAGCGACTGCGTCGTCTTGTGTAATCGTGCGGTTAAAGGTTTGTTATTCGTAGCAATCTTTTTATTGTCGACAAAGCATATAAAGATAAAAATAAAAAGTCAAGCAGATATCTTAAGCGTAAATTAATATGAAAAGTCTAAATGTAGAGCAAAGACTTATTGGTTCTTGACATATTATTGTACGACCTGTATAATTCATTAATGATAAATGAGGAGGCATTATGAGAAATAATTTTATTTTTGGTCTATGCCTTATTTTTAGCATAGGAATAGCAGTTTTTGCCCATGCCGCAGAACGAGTGGTTGTCTGCGAAGAATCATATTCTGAAACTTGACCTTCCTGTCCTGCCGCCAGTAGTTTACTGGCACAATTTATCATAAACAATCCAGGTAGAGTAGCGTTAATTGAGCTTCATCTTAATTCAAGTTATCCTTTGTATTATAATCAGTCTTTTACGCGCGTCAGGTATTTGATGCCGACCGGCACGATTTATACACCATGGTTGTATCTTGACGGGACTTCAATAAGTACCAGTTACACGGGTTGGCCATCTTTGATTACGAATCGCATGAATCAAGCTTCGCCGGTTACAGAATCGATTTGGGGAACTTACAATGTGCAAACAAATACCGGTACGGTCTATGCTCGATTCCAGAACGACTCAAACGCAACCATTGATGCGAATGTGATTTTTGTTGTTACTGAAGATAATATTAGTTATTCTGCACCTAATGGCGACAATATGCATAATCATGTGGCGCGTTCTTACCTTCCAAACACCAGCGGCACGCCGATAACAGTTCGTAATGGTTTCCCAGAAACGGTTAGTCAACAGTTTACGCTTCAGCCAAGCTGGAACGTACACAACGTTGAAATTGTTGCGATGATTCAGAACCCGGTGCAGGGTACTAACTCAACAAGAGAAGTTTTACAGGCTGCTACCACAAGGGTTGATGGGATGAGTGGAATTGAAGAATCGAAAAATGATATGCCGATTACAGCATCAAAAGTAAACGTACTTCCCAATCCCGGCATTAATGGAACTCGATTCGTATTTTCACTGCCCATGGGAACAGAATACAAAATTACTATCTTTGATGTGATGGGTCGAACAATTAAAACACTTAAAGGAACTGGTTCTGGACAACGCACTGTGGTCAAGTGCGAACTGAATAAAGCAGGCGTCTATCTATATCGCTTTGAGAGTAATTTGTCTAATTCGAGCGGTAAAATCATCGTTAAGTAATATAATATAAGACAGAATCGTCAGGTGCGAGATATCTGACTAAGGTGCTCGCACCTGTTTTGTTTTTTTATAATATGGTCTTGACTTATTGATTTTGGTTTTTATACTGTGGTTATGCCAAGTAATGGTAAAGCCGAAAGCAAGATGGAAATACCCGATGGTTTATGGATTCGATGCGATGGTTGCGGTGAGATTCTGTATCGGAAAAGTTTAGAACAAAATCTGTACATTTGTTCTCGATGCAGTTTTCATTTTCGGATTAATGCCCGAAAGTATATTGAAATTCTATTAGACCCAAATACATTTGAAGAATATGATTTGAATCTTGTATCAGGCAATCCGCTGGATTTTCCTAGATATATTGAAAAAATCACTGAAGCCCAGAAAAAAACTTCAATGAATGAAGGTTTTGTCTATGGTAAAGGACAAATCAGTAGTCATCCGATTATTTTAGGGTTAATGGACTTTAGTTTCATGGGTGGCAGTATGGGCTCAGTGGTCGGTGAAAAAGTTGCCCGTGCGATTCGCAAAGCACGCGAAGAAAAGATTCCATTATTGATTATCGCAACATCGGGTGGCGCACGCATGCAGGAAGGTATTTTGTCATTGATGCAGATGGCAAAGACTTCAGCGGAATTGGCACTTTTAGCCCAGGAGCGAATTCCCTACATCACAATTCTGACTAACCCAACTATGGCTGGAGTAATGGCTTCTTATGCGTCTTTAGGCGATATTATTATTGCTGAGCCCAAAGCACTTTTAGGATTTGCCGGGGCAAGAGTGATTGAAGGTACAATCGGTGAGAAATTACCCGAAGGATTCCAAACATCCGAGTTCCTATTAAAACACGGGTTTGTCGATATTGTTATCAGCCGAAAGTTCTTAAAATCAACTTTGTCTAAGATTATTGAAATATTATGGGGTAAAGGTAAAGTAATTGAAGAAAAATTAGACGCCAGCGCCTACGAAGTGCAATGATTAGAGAGCTCGGAAAAAGAGTGAACACGAATAACACTAATAGACGAATATCACGAATGAGTATTAAAATTAAAAATTTGTGTCATTCGTTTTATTTGTGTCATTCGTGGTAAAAGATTTATTCAGAACTCTATAGTATGAGTCGAATTCTTTTAGAAAACGTTAGTAAAGTTTTTAACCAGAAAATAACAGCAATTGACAATTTAACTTTAGAAATCCCGGACAGTGAATTTTTTGTTTTGGTTGGACCGTCGGGTTGTGGTAAATCGACGGTGATGCGAATTATCGCCGGTTTAGAAGAAATGACTGCCGGTAAAGTTTATATTGGCGACCGTTTGGTCAACGATATTGACCCAAAAGACCGTAATGTTGCGATGGTCTTTCAAAACTATGCGCTCTATCCCCACATGACCGCTTTTGATAACATGGCATTCGGCTTAAAGTTGCGAAAGGTACTGAAAGCCGAAATCGAAACCAGGGTTAAAGAAGCGGCACGGATTTTAAATATTGAACGATTACTGCCCAGAAAACCAAAAGAACTTTCGGGCGGAGAACGTCAGCGAGTTGCGGTTGGTCGTGCGATTGTCCGTAACCCCCTGGTCTTTTTATTTGATGAACCGCTTTCTAATATCGATGCCAAACTCAGAGTCCAGATGCGCGCTGAATTATCACAACTGCATCAACGACTAAAAACAACGACTTTATATGTTACCCATGACCAGGTCGAGGCGATGACTTTAGGCGAACGGATTGGCGTGATGAAAGATGGCAAATTATTACAAATCGATCAGGCAATGACATTATACAATAAGCCTGTGAATAAATTTGTTGCTGGATTTATTGGTAGCCCGCCAATTAATTTTGTTGATGGCAAAATCATTAGTGATAAAAATTTGAAATTTATCAATGATAACTGGGATGTCGAATTACCAGCTATGTGGAATGAGCGACTAAAAAGCTATATTAACCAGGAAGTTATTCTCGGTATTAGACCAGAAAACTTATCGTACGAGAAATCTGGTCAACCACAATCATGTTTACGGGCAAAGATTGAGGTTGTTGAACCAATGGGAAATGAGACGATTGCTTACTTTAAAGTCAAAGACCAGCTAATAACCGCCCGCTTTCACAGTCAATTCATAGGTAAAGTTGGTGAAACTTTAGATTTTTATATCGATACCGAAAAAATTCATTTCTTCGACAAAACAACCGAAAAGCGAATTTAAGTTTCATAGATTTTCTGAGAAAAAAATACACCACGGAGTCACAAAGCCACAGAGAAAAAACCCGAGAAATAACTCTGTGTCCTCTACGACTCAGTGTCTCTGTGGTGAAAAATTTAAAAAATGAAAAAGAATAAGATTCAATACGAATGGAATAAATCAGCCGAAGCCTGGCTCGATTTTGTCCGCACCGGCAAGGATGATTGCCGATACTATATGAATAATCCCGCAATGTTTCGAATACTGGGTAGTATTAAAGGCAAAAAAATCTTAGATTTAGCCTGTGGCGAAGGCTATAATTCTCGGATTATGGCACGAAAAGGTGCAAAAGTTACGGGTGTTGATTTCTCAAACAAAATGATTGGATATGCCCGCGAGCAAGACAAAAAAGATAAACTGGGCATTGATTATTTTCTTGGCAATGCAGGAAATCTTCGTATCTTTAAAAACAATACATTTGATATTGTCACCTGTTTTATGGCTTTGCAGGATATGAAGAACTACAAGTCAGCAATTAACGAAGTGCACAGGATTCTAAAGAAAAAAGGACGATTTGTGTTCGCGATGCCCCATCCATGTTTTGAAAAGACGGTATATCAAGACGGAAAATATTATCGGGATGAGCGATATTTTAAGAATCGAGTATATACACTTTATTGGAAAATGAAACGATTGACCAAACACTTTATAACTACAAGTTTTCATCGGACACTAACCGAATACTCTAATGCACTTTATAATTCAGGTTTTGTTATCTCGCGGTTATTAGAGCCGAAACCAACAAAAAAGGGTTTGAAGGTTCATCCCAACTTAAAAGAACAACTACTTTTTCCACAATCAATCGTGATTGAAGCGATAAAATCCAAATATTAATTATGAGTATATTAAAACAATCACAAGATGCGCAAGGGCGGGCAATGTATGATTATTACAAAAAATGCGCTTAAGGAAAAGATTACCACGAAATCGCGGAATGAAAGAAAACACGAAATTCAGAAGAGAAATCTTACCGCAGAGAACACAGCAAGATTAGAAGATTACAGATTACAAGATTACAGATTAATCTTCCAATCTTTCAATCTTTTAATCGTTTGCGACCTCTGTGCACTCTGTGGTGAAGAACTTGTCTTTTTCGTGCTTTCGTGGTTATCTTTAGTTTTTCAGAGCTTTTATTGAAAAGAATTGACAAAGATTAAAAAATAATTTAATATAAATCATGACTTTTAAAGAAAGGAGAAACATGAGAATGGGCTGTTTATTCAACGGTATGTTTTGGGGAGTAATTATAATTATTATCGGTATTATCGTAATCATCAATGTTGTTTTCGGCACTAAAATTCCGATTTTCCCGCTAATTTTCGGTCTGTTTTTGATTTATTTGGGTGTAAAGGTTATCACCGGTATTTCTTGTCACAGAACATCGCGGTCGGCAATTTTTGAAGAGAAAAAAATCGAGACCGAAAGCCCCACTGGTAAATATGATGTGATATTCGGAAGAAACGTTATCGACCTGACAAATGTTCAATTAAAAGAAGGCGTCTCGCGAATTGAAGTAAATACTATATTTGGCAGTTCAGTTCTAAAAATCAACCCTTTGATGCCGATAAAAATCGTTGCCAGTTCTGCATTTGGCAGCGCGCGAATGCCCGACGGTAATATGGTTGCCTTTGGTGAATACACCTACAAGAGCGATAGCTTAAAACAATCTGACCAGAAGAATTATCTGCTTATCAATCTGCACGTTGTCTTTGGTAGTGGTGAGGTAGTTGCAAAGTAACAGGTTGAAAATCAACTACAGAAAAAACGGAGAGGTTCTTATTTAAATAAGAAAAATAAAACCACAGGTACACACGGATAAACACTGTATAAATATTTAAACCAATTTTCCGTCAAAGATTTCCCCCGTGTTAATCTGTGTTAATCCGTGGTTATAAATGTATAAGGAGGAATTATGCCGGAAGATTTTAAAAGAGAAGAGATAAAAATCGAAGGGGCGGAGCTGGTTAAAAAAGTAAAAGAGTTAATACAAGCCGGTAATGTCCGTAGAATTATTATAAAGCAGGATGACCGAACTTTGCTCGAAGTTCCATTAACCTTAGGTGTAGCAGGCGTTGCCGCATTAACACTTTTCGCCCCAGCATTAGTCGCAATCGGTGCAATTGCCGGCATTGTTACTAAATGCACTTTAATTGTTGAGAGAATAGAAGAAAAGAAATAAAAGTAGATAAACCACATAGACACTTAAAAGTTAAGCAAACTCAGTGTTCTCTGTGGTTATTTTTCCCTGAATCCTTTTTGTATTTTGCGAGTCTAATATACAATGGGAAAAGAGTTCCCATTACCCATAAGACAATTATTTGAAGGATACAGTACAGAGGCATGACCGTATAGTATTATGTGGATTATGGCTCCCCTCAAGAAGAAGTTCAATCCAAACTAAAATTAGAAATACAAACAAGGTTTTTAAGTCAAGGAAAAACAAGACCTTAAGTATATAATCAGTTAGGAATTTAAGGAAAGTTGTAAAGATGGGTTTAGGGAAGGGTTTAGACATGGCTTTTCGGATGGCTATAAAGAGAACTCCAAAGTTGACTTATATTAGATAATAAAATACTCCACAAGAAAAAAATGAATACATAGGGGTATCCCCTTCAGTTCTTTATTTGCCGGTATCTTCATTTTCAATTAAAAACTGTTTTAATTCATTAATAGAACGAACCAAATAGTTCGGTTGTTCTTCTTTTAGTTCTTCGGAAGTACCATATCCATATAATACACCAATTGATGAGATTTTATTTTTCTTAGCTCCAATAATATCATCTGCCCTATCATCAATCATTATAAAATCAGAATTGTTATGATTAGGGAAATAAGATAGTGCAAGCTTTATTAACTCTATTTTATGTGTACAAGTCAAATCCATATTACTGCCGACGGTTCGTACAAAATATTGAGTGAAATTAAAATGGTCCAATATCTGTTTTGCATAAAATGCTGCTTTTGACGTAACGCAGACCATTATTTTGTTATTCTTTTTGAGCGTTTTAAGTAATTCGATTATTCCGGGATATACTCGATTTTCAAAGATACCTTTGACCGCATAATATTCTCGATAAACCGCAACTGCATCGCGTGCAGTTTTGTTATCAAGACCAAAATATTTTTCAAACGATTCGGATAAAGGCGGACCGATAAACCGTTCGAGATTGATATTATTTTCTTTGAGATTCATTTTAGCCATTGCATAGCGGATTGAATTTACAATACCCTGTTTAGAATCAGTGAGCGTGCCGTCTAAATCAAAGAGAATAATTTTCGCAGGTATCATTAGAATTTAACCACGCGCCTTGCTCCTGCGAATAGCAGGCAGGCACGAAAATTATTAGAACACGAATAACACAAAAAGCATAAGAGAACACAAATATCACGAATAACCGAATAACACGAATGATTTATAAAATTCTTTTCTTTTATTCGTGACATTCGTCCATTAGTGTAATTCGTGTTCTCCGATGGTTAATTTATCTTCTAAGTCAATCCTATCGAGCAATTTTATTCTCATAAAAGATTTCCGAAAAGATAACTTGAATACTTTTGGTTCGTCATATCAAGCTCTCCTATCTTATAGGTTGAATCACCTTTGTCAAGACTGATAAACGGAGATTTCTGATAAAGTCCGAAATCTCTGATTACACAGACACCGTTCCGAGTGAAACGAGGAATCCCATGAGATTGCTTCGTCACTTCGTTCCTCGCAACGACTGCGTCGGATTACACCGATTAAAGAGCGCGAGTTTTTCTGAGCCATCCACAGCACAACTTGACATAATTAAATCGCCATATTATTATTGGGAAGATGATACGGAAAAATTTATTGCTTCTTGTATTCTTACCAATTCTGATATTTGGTAAGTCGTATTTTTATCCAGAAATCAAGACCACCATCAATTTCAAGTCGGATGGCAGTGCCAACGTTCGTCAGGAACGGACATATGCGTTTGAAGGGTTTTTTTCCTGGGCGTTTGTTGATTTAAAGAAGCAAGGCGCGGAAAATATAATTTTTAATGAACTGGCTATGAAAACACCCGATGGCTGGAAACGAATAGAGCCACTGGAAATTAGCGATAATCCAAAGTCTTTATATGTCCGCTGGGAATATTCAGCACAGGACGAGATAAAAACCTTTGTGCTTGATTATACAATCATCGGTGCAGTTAAACGCTATGAGGATGTTGCTGAATTCTATTGGAAAGTGATTGAAGACGAACATGAAAAAATTACCAATGTCGAGATTAATCTTATACTGCCAGAATCATCACCCGAGCTTTTCAAAGTCTACGTTCATTCCCGCGCTAAGCCGGGTATGCTTATTTTTAATGATGGGAAAGACCGCGTGATAATCACGCAAAATAATATTCCGGAAAACGCTTTTGTTGAAGTGCGAATGTTAACATCGCCATTGATTTTCACCAATGTTTCAGCCAGGTTAGAGAACCGATATGAAAAGATATTGCAACAAGAAAAACAAAACTTTGTTGTCTCATCGTTAAGGAAGTTTATACTTATACCTTTAGGATTGCTTCTGATTATTATTTACCCAATAATTCTCTTGCTAACCTTCTATTATAGATATGGACGCGAACCAGAAATTCCATACTCAGCGACTTATGAACACGAACCGCCTCGACTAGCACCTCCAGTTGTTGTTCCGGCAATAATGTCTCAGAAACCGGAAAAAACAACAATCTATCAAACTACATTTCGGGGTATGTTTGCGACATTGCTTGATTTGTGTACTAAAGGGATTATTTCCGTGCAGGAAATTAAAGACAATCACAAGAGTTATTATCAGTTTAACCTCGATAAACCAGACCGTGTTGCAGGGCTTGATATTCTTAGTCGACAGGTTGTCGATTTCTTTTTTAGGGATGTTGCCGGAGACCAGAATATGTTAACCGATAAAGCAATCAAAGAATTCGGAACTAATCACCCAAAAGAATTTCAATCTTTTTTACAAGGGCTTTTTGACCAGGCACGAGATTGGTGGCAAAAAGAGTTGAACACCGCATTGCTCGACCCCAAGAGTTCAAAAGCTTATAATGTCTATATACTTTACCTTTTACCAGCCGTTATTTTAGGACCACTTATGCTCGGAAATGGACTGGGAGCACTTTTTACCATACCCAATCCAGTAACTTTTATCTTACCATTTATTTTAGCAATCATATTTTTTATCATCTTTATTTTTCTTGGTCGGTCAATATTACGCTGGAGCGCACCTGCCTATCAGGAACAGAAACGCTGGTTGAATTTCCGCAAGTTTATTATCGACTTCTCTGCAATTGAACAAGCACCAATCACATTACTGCCAATATGGGAACACTTCTTTGTTTATGCGGTAGTTTTAGGCGTGGCGCAAAAGTTTTTGAAGAATATTACGAACCTTGCAACAAAACAAGGAACACCGCTCGTCTTACCGATTTGGTATATACCAATCACGACAAAACCAGTAGGACTTGCATCTTTTGCTGAGAGCATGGGACATTTCGAAAGCTTTACGAGTAATTTTACAGGTATGATGAATTCATTTTCAACATCAGCCGCAGTCGGAGGAGGTTTTTCGGGCGGAGGTGGAGGAGGCGGTGGCGGTGGCGCTTCAGGAGCAGGTTAGAAATAAGATTCTAAAATTTTAAGAGACGGAAAAATATTAGAACACGAATGACACAAATAACCGAATGACACGAATACCAAAAAAATCTTTATTTTTTATTAGTGCTATTTGTCCATTCGTGCTATTCGTGTTCAAAGTTTCTTAGTGCTCTCTTATCTATGCGAACTAATAACAGAACCCATCTTTTATTTATACTAATTATTGTTGTTCTAACAATAATTGTCTATGCTAACACACTAAAGAATGGATTTGTATATGACGATGCCTGGGAAATTGTCAATAACAACTGGGTCAAAAACTTTCAAGAGATTTTTTCGTCCTGTCATCGTTATCGGCTGACCGAAATATTTACTCTTTTTACTGATTATAAGATTTGGGGACTTAATCCTTTTGGTTTTCATCTTACTAATTTACTGTTACATAGTTTGACTTCGGTCGCAGTGTTCTTGCTTGCCTATTCAATTCTGCATAAGAAATGGGCTTCGTTTATAATTGCTACTTTATTTGCTGTGCACCCGATTCATACCGAAGCAGTTTCAATAATTTCGCACCGACAGGAAATTCTCGTAATGTTATTTATTGCACTTGGACTAATCTTTTTCATAAAACAGAAAACTTCCAACAACTATTTCCCGTTAGCAATTAGTTGTTTATTTTTCGCTCTGGCTTTAGGTGCAAAAGAAGTGGCTTTCATCTTTCCATTTCTGCTTTTACTCTACGATTTATACTTTGAAAACAAAAAGCCAAAGATAAAGTATTATATTCCATATCTTGCAGTATTGGGACTATTTCTTATCTTGTTTTCAATTCCTTCGCCGCGCTGGAACTTCAAGATTTCCGGATTTGACACTGTTTCATTCGGACACGCTCTTTCAGGCAATCGGACTTATGCTTCAATTCTTCTTACCCAGCTTAAAGGTTTTACTCGGTATGTTAAACTACTCTTCTTTCCCCACCCATTAAGTATCGACTATTATTTTCCGACTTATACCTCAATCTTTCAAGATAGACTTATATTATCATTATTACTTTTATTGTTTGTCGTTTTTTTAGCGGTAATAACTTATCGTCGCTATAAGGTAATCTCGTTTGGAATAGCGTGGTTCTTGATTAATCTTTTGCCAGTTTCAAATATTCTGCCCAAAACTTATTTTGTTGCTGAGCGATATCTATACATACCATCATTCGGGTTTTGTTTGCTGTTGGGTTGGATTTTAGCAGAAGGGCTTTCGAAAAAGAAAACTAAAATTATATCAGCAATTATTTTCGGACTTATAATTACATTCTATTCGATTAAAACCGTTCAAAGGAATTTTGATTTTAGGTCTGAATATACGCTATGGTCCGAAACATTGAAAAGAAATCCTAAGTCGGTTCATGGTTATAATAACGTTGGTGTAGGGTTTCTTGAAAAGGGCGATGTCAAGGAAGCAATTAAGAATTTTGAAAGTGCAATCGAATTAGCCCCTACTTTTACAAAAACTTATTATAATCTCGGTATCGCATTATATGAAGCAGGAGATTATGTCAAGGCGGTCGAGAACTTAAAGACTTCGATAAGCCTCGACCCGAAATCCGGTGAGAGTTATGCGGCTTTGGGTACTGTTTATCAAAAGATGGGACAATCTTTTTTAGCAATTTCTAATTTCCGAACTGCAATTCAAGATTACGGATTAAAACAAGATGCTTCGCTTCACTATTCTTTAGGAATTGCTTATCGAGACGTCGGAAGAGTTGATGACGCAATTGGTGAGTTTAGAAAAGCAATCTCGCTAAATCCGAAATTGAGCGAAGTTCACAATGACCTGGGTATTGAATACGGGAAAAAGGGTTTATATGATGAAGCGATTAGGGAATTTGAAATTGCGGTTAACCCAATAATTAATTCGCCCCAAATTTATTATAACCTCGGGTTTGCTTATACAAAAAAAGGAGAATATAATAAAGCAGTACAATCTTTCCAAAACTCAATTAAATATTGCAGTAAAGATACAATTTATATAAATAATGTTCAGAGGATAATCAAGGATTTGCAAAAGAAGAATGCGCAGATTAAACCTTCTACACCTTAACGCCGGAACAAAATTAGGTGGAACCGAAACAATGATTTTACGGTTTCTAGACAATGTTGACCATAATCAATTTCAAACATATGTTGGTGCTTTCTTTCCCGGCGGTGAACTTTTAGATGAATCAGATAAAAGAGGTGCACAAACTATATTGTTTAAGATAACAAGTTCAGCAAACCCAATTCAGTTACTGTCTGGCTTTGTGAGATTATACAAATTCCTAAAGAAGCATAAGATTGATATTATTCATATGTATGGTTTTTGGACTAATATTGGCGGTAGAATCGCGGCTAAATTAGCCATGACACCAGTCATAATAACTGGACAGAGAACCGAAGACAATTGGCGAAAACCAATTCACTCATTTCTTGACCGAATCACTTCGCGATGGGTTGACCTCTATATTTCGGTTTTTAATAAAGGTAAAGAACTTCTTGTAAAAAGAGACCGAATCCCTGAAAAGAAAGTAGTAGTAGTACATAATGGGATAGATTTGAATTGGGCAAGCCCCGCCCTTCCTACTTTAGTAAGAAAGATACCGCAGAAATTGGGTACTTCTCAAGTTTTAAGGAATGGCTGGGCAAGCTCGGCAGAGAGTAGTGAGAAGCACTTTCCTTTAATAGGGACAGCTGCTGCATTCAATCAATTTAAAGCTCAAGACGAACTAATTAAAGCTGCTCCTAAAATATTAGAAAAATTCCCGCAAGCTAAATTCATCTTAGCAGGTTGTGGAAACACTGAAAAGAAAATGTCAGAGATGATAAATAATCTTGGATTAACCTCTGAGTTCTCTATACGGGGTTTTGTTAAAGATATCAGACAAATTCTAAGCCAACTTGATATTTTTGTGCTCGCCACACACTGTGAAGGATTTCCGGTTTCGATTCTCGAAGCAATGTCGATGGGGATTCCGGTCGTAGCATCAAATGTTGGTGGAATACCGGAATTGGTTGAAGACCGAGTAACAGGTATTTTAGTCGAACCAAATTGCTCGGAAAAACTTGCTGACGCAATTATTGAAATTTTAGAAAGTCCAGAGAAAGCTAAATGGATGAGCGAAGCAGCAAAAGAACGGGTAAAGAAACATTTCACAATCGAGCAGATGATGGGACAATTAGAATTTCTTTATCTAAACTTTGCGACAAGAAAAGGGATATTATGACAAAGCATCCTAAAATCCTGCTTATTGCTCCACATTCAATCCAACATCGTAAGACCGCAATTTTAATACCGATTGGACTTCTTTCAATTGCTGGATACTTGAGAAAATGTGGTTACGAAGTTATGGTTTATAATGCGAGTTTTGTGCCTAAAGGTTCTTCAAAAGATAGAATGGAAAATGTAAAAAAAGTATTAAAGGATTATTCGCCTGATATCATTGGACTTGGATTTCCGACTGACGCATTCGAGCCAGCAATTAGTATTGCCAAACTTGCAAAAGAACTTAATAAAAATATATCGGTTATTGTTGGGGGAATTCATCCAACCGCTATGCCTGAGCAGACATTAGAAGTTCCGTACTTCGATTTTTTAGTTCAAGGCGAAGGTGAAATTACATTCTCGGAACTCGTCAATACAATAGTTTCTGAAAAAAGTTTCCATGATATCAAAGGAATATCCTACAAAAAGAATTCCCAAATTATTACTACCGAATCAAGACCTGAGATAATAAACCTCGATGAGATTCCCTTTGATAATCGAGACTTATTAATCGATGTCGAGAAATATCCCAAACAGGCACTGGGACAGATTCATACTTCGCGAGGATGCATTTACAATTGCGCTTATTGTTCTTCTCATATAATTTGGAAAGATAAAATAAGATTCCGTTCGGTTGAGAATGTATTGGAAGAGGTTGATTATCTTTACTCGAAATATAAAGTTCGCAATTTTAATTTTGCCGATGACAATTTCACGTCGAATACTGAGCGATTGCAAACAATTTGCCATGGAATTATTAAGAGGAAATATAAGATAGGCTGGCGATGTTGCGCGCGCAGTGATATTTCTCGCAATCTTAATTCCCAAGATTTAAAGCTGATGTATAATGCAGGTTGTCGAACGATGTGTATTGGTTTTGAATCAGGCGCTCAATCACTTCTTGATGGCATCAATCGCAATATAACAGTTTCGGATATGGAAAAAACAATAAAGATGGTAAAAGATACCGGGATTGAGTTGCATGCTGATTTTATTATGGGATTACCCGGCGAGAACGAAGCAACACTTGCGGAAACCGGAAAACTCATGAAAAAACTCTGGGATAATTACCGTCCAACAATGACCGTCGTTCTTTATAAACCATATCCGGGAACACCGCTCTGGAAACATAACCCGATTCGGGCAATCAGGTCGCACCTGCTGTTTCCTAAATTCAAGGAACTATTCGATTACGCTGAGAAATGCAATATTAAAAAACTATCGGGTAATCTTGGTTATGTATCGCGTCGATTACTTGAAAGTATCACTTCGCCAAAAGTTATCCTTTTACTATTTAAGAAAGTTATACACAGTATGAACCCCGCCCCTATTTCTACAAGCGAGTATAGTTCTAATCTAAGCATAAAAGCTAAACAACATTCTCTTAAAAATAGGAGCGGGGTGAAGAATATTAGAACAACAGGACTATCTTTAGCCAGCAAGCTTATCCGCGACCGATTTTTGACCTATTATGACGAACTTAATCGAACTCAATGGCTCAAAAAGGATGAACTTGATAACTTGCATGCTGGCAAGTTGCAGAAATTACTTTCCTATGCTTTACAAAACATTCCTTTTTATCGAAACCGGTTTGCCGGTTTTAATGCTGAAGCAATGAACCCCGCCCCTTTTGACAAGACGCATTGTGAAAAAACACCAAGTAAACGAGTAGTCACCGCACAACCTGACAAAAGGGGCGGGGTGAATAGTATCAACGATATAAAGAATCTCCCGGTTCTTTCTAAAGATGAATTAAAAGAAGCAGGAAAATATGCAATTACATTGGGAAAGAAGAAATTTATTCGCAAAACCACTTCGGGTACAACTGGACCGGCATTTACTTTTGTTGTTGACCAGGATTTTTTCTCATTAGAGATTGCAAGAAACTTAAGGATTTTTGATTTGACAGGTATGGAAATTGGCGAACCATGGGTAATGTTAGTTCCACTTAGAGACCGAAAAAGTTTTATTTTCTCAAAGTTAATTAATAGATTGGTGTTAGATGCAAAGCTCCTTAGTCCAGCGCGAAAACCATTATGCTGTCCTGCTTCAAACGAAGAGCGGTTTCAAGCCGACGAAGCGATTGTTCACTCTTTTTGCAATAAGATAAAGAAACATAAACCGAAAGTTCTATACAGCTACCCATCAACTCTTATCGCCTTAGCAACGTTTATTAGAAACTGGGGATTAAGGAACATTAAAGCCGAAAAGATAATTACATCAGGCGAGGTTCTTACACTACCAGCAAGAAAATATATCGAAGAGATATTTGAAGGAGAAGTTTTTGACCTTTATGGCACGACCGAATTTCCTTCAATTGCTCAGGAATGTAAAGAACATAATGGGCTGCATATTTTCACTGATTCATACCTTGTAGAATTTTTAGAAAATAAAGAGATTATAATTACTGATTTAGATAATTATACGACGCCATTTATCCGATACAAAACCGGCGATGCCGGTATTCTTAAAAATAGTCAATGCGGTTGCGGTAGAGAATTTCCGCTAATGGAAATTGTACAGGGCAGAGTCAGCGATTTAATTGTTGCGCCAAATGGTGAATTTTTTAGAGCGAACTTTTTCTCGTTATTACTTGACAAGAACCGAGAAATAAAAAAGTTTCAGATTATTCAACAAGAACAAGGAAAACTTATTATTTATATTATTTGCGATAAGATATTCTCTGCCTCGCGAAAAGATTTTATAATTAAACGATTTCAAGAATATGTCGGTAATTCATTAGACATATCGATTGAGATTGTTTCTGATATCGGATTACCACCTAAACAATTTTTCCAGACGTATCCTGTCAGAACAACATTATGAACCCCGCCCCTATTTCTACAAGCGAGTATAGTTCTAATCTAAGCATAAAAGACAAACAACATTCTCTTGAAAATAGGGGCGGGGTGAAAGCATTAGTTATCAATTGTAGCAGCGATTATAATATTGCCGTAGAAAAGATTGCTAATTGGCTTAAAAGTAACGGTCATCAAGTTGTAAAAGCGCAGCCCGGGAATAAAAACTTTAAAGAGTTTGATACTGTTTATCTCAGCGCTTTATACACATGGGAACTTCCTATTTTAATACAAGAAGCAAAACGAGCCTCATTGTATACTAAAGTTGAGATTGGCGGTCCAGCCGCATCGGTAATGTCATCTTATATTTTAAACCAAACCGGGATAACTCCTAAAGTCGGACTTGACAATAGATTCGAAACAGAATCGGGTAAATATTATTTAACCTATACGTCACGCGGTTGTATTAGAAATTGTCAATTCTGTTCAGTACCTTCAGTCGAGGGTAAATTAAGAGAGAACCCTGATTTTATTCCTGCTTCAGTAGTGTTAGATGCAAATTTTTTAGCTTGTTCTAAGAAACACATTGAAAATGCTTGCGAAAAACTTTCTCAACTTCCTTATATTGATTTTCTTCACGGGTTAGATGCGCGGCTCCTTCAGCCATGGCACGTTAAACTTATATTAAATAGTCTAAATCTTGTGTGCTGGCGTTTTACATTTGACAGTCTAAAAAACGAGTCAGCACTTATTAATGCTTTATCAATGCTTAAGGATTATGGTATCGGAACCGATAATATCATAATATATTGTATTTATAATTTTAATGAAACCCCGGAAGATGCGTATGAACGTGCGCATTTAATAATGAAACAAAAAGCGCATCCCTATGCAATGCGGTTTCAACCGCTTGATGTTTTACAAAAGGATAGTTTTATTGCAAAACCCTGGACGGTAAAAACCCTAAATGAATTTAAGCATTTTTGTAATATACCCACATTAAAATGGTTGAACAATCAGCTGAAAAATAAAAGATTAGGTATTAAGCAATAATAAAATTCTATTTAATATTTGCCTTCTAATTATTTTAACCACACGATTAACACAAGATTTTCACAAGATTTTTTCTTTTTCTGGTGTTAATCGGGCTATGCCTCGCTTCGCTATCGTGAAATCTCGTGGTTTCATTTATTCCCTATAATCGAAATCAATTACCGAGCAATAATAACTTTCTTCAGCGATTTGAATTGGTCATTAGCGAATCTTACAAAATAGCATCCATTAGGTAATTCCATACCAATACTATTTTTACCATCCCAGATAACACTTTCTTGGTTGGTTGTTATATCTCGGACTAAAATGCCCGACGAATTATAAACCCGTAATATTTTAGTTTCTCGAAGCGGATTAGCAAATCTTATCTCGGTAGTTTTATTAAACGGATTGGGCAGGACAAATCCGAATGATGTTATGAGGTTTTCAGTCGGCAGTTCTTCGATTCCAGTTGTTGCTAAGGCTCGGATACAAATATCATTGGATAGACTAAATCGGCTCAATGACCAGTTTCCCGCACCAGTGTATTCCCACAGTCGTCGCGAAAATGGTGGCAAAGCATCAACGCCAAATATTGGTCGGTTACCTGACGTAGAAATCGCACCAATATAGAATGAACCGCTATTAATTATTGCTTGGGGTGAGAAATATATCGTATACCAATTCGGGCTATTAATATTTACTGAGGTAGTGGTTAACACATCTCCTGGACTTTGACCCGGACCGTTGTCGCGATAAACACTAACCGCGATATCGGTTGGAGGAGAACTCGATGCATAAATTTTAGCACCACTAATACGGATTGGATATCGCGTGGGGATAAATTGATTGGCAAAGCCACCGGGTTTATTCAAACTCAACCCGCTATTTAGCCCGTCATCATATTGCATCTCGCTGGGATAATTTATCACCCTCATTTCAACTGTAACTGAATCATTAGTAGGACACATATCAAAACTTAAAGCGGTCTTTACTTTCAAGCAATATCGGCCGGTAATTGACGGCATCCAGGAAGAGAACGCAATTGAATCAACCATACCTGGTACTCGACAGCCAAGTGTCGTTGTATCAAAATAAACTTGATTACCGATTTGGTCATTAACCCTGGCGACAATTGGAGTTTCATCTGTAGCTCGATTACCACAATTTTTGGTCCTCGCCCAGAACCTTATTGAATCACCTGGTTCAATAAATACTGCACCCGAATATGTATTAATCACGTTTAATACTTTTGCATCATAAATCTCATAAGTAGAGTTGTTGGGGCGAAAGAACTTAATTGCTAAAGAGTTGTGAAGTTGATTCTGTAATGGCAAGCCATCTTTTAGATATTGAAGTCCGATATTGCCAATGCAATTTTCAATACCAACTGTGTTACTGTTAGAACTGAGCCAGCCACCATAAGGTTCACCATCAATAATTCGATATTGGAAAGTTATGCTTGAATCCCGCCGTGACAGAATTATCTGAAATGAGCTTAAACCATTGGTTGACCAGAATTGAACACTATCAAATTCCACGATAAATGTATCTGCTGCCGAATTTGTCCAATACCAGCAAGAAGGAGTTCCGGTATTAAAATTTAAATCGGTCATCAAAGGTGCTAATATATTGTCCGGTCTTTTTAGGTTCGGCAAAGATTGAAAAGGATATGCGGACAAAAAATTATCATCAAACGATAGATAACCATTTGACCCGATATAGACATTATTTTCTTGCTCCCAGTAGAAAGGGAAATTAAATCCGATTGGGAAAGGTCCTTTGACATAATCATCACCCAGTCCGGTTACTTGCGTTCCTCGACCATAGATTGAAATCCAGTTATAAATTGGTGCATTAGGCGCACTCGTGTCACTATCAAGATAATAATAACCGAATGGATCGCGTGTAAACTTGGTTGTTGGTAACGGACAGTTTTTAGGAGTAAAAGAGATCGCGAGTATTGTAAGAAAGACCGTAAGCATACCTAATACTAAGTCTACCCTAAAGGTTTGTCAAGGGCAAATCTTAGAGAGCTCGGAAAAACTCGCGCTCTTTAATCCGTGTAATCTCTTGATAGATAAATCTGTGTAATCAACGCAGTTTAATCGTTGTAATCATGCCTTCTTTAAAGGCAACTCTTGACAAACATGATTTTGAGAGTAAATTGTTTTGTATGTATAACAAAAAAAGATGTGGTCAGTGTATTTACCTAAAGATATATCTGAATTTCAAATGTTAGTTTAAAGGAGACGGTATGTTGAAAACAATCGCCATTAAAAATTTTAAATCTTTTCATGATTTTAAAGTCAACATAAAACCGATAACTATATTGTTAGGCAAAAATAGTAGCGGAAAGAGTTCATTTCTTCAGAGCTTATTACTAATAAAGCAAACAATGGAAAGTAGAGATCCTGATGCGAGTCTTGTTCCCAGGGGTAATTATGTTGATTTAGGTGGATATCAAGATTTCATTTATAAACACGATGTTAATAATGATATTATAATAGCGCTAACATTCAAATCTGAAAGATATCGTTTATCGCCAAAATACGAATTTATAACAGTGCAATTCAGATATTCCTATTCAGCAGAAAATAATGTTACATTGCTTAAGGAGATGAAATACTTCGATAAAAATGATAAGTTGATTTTTAAGGGTAATGCTATAAGTGATACATCATATGATTTTTCTGTGAAAGATATAATAAACGGACAGAAAGTGGAAATAATTTTTTATAATATAAAAATTCGAAAGTATCGACCATGGCCATGGACCAGATTTAGATTGATTAGTCCACAAAAGACAAAAATTTCGAGTCCTAAACGGCTGAAGTTTTCTCGCGAAGAAAGAGAAAATTTAATTGAAAAAAACGGAGGTTTGATAGATAGAATTATTGAAATGGTAGTTACAGAGATGGAAAATGTTGCAGAAAAGTTAATTCATATCGGCCCTGTTCGGGAGCACCCGCGAAGAACATACATCCCAACAGGTGAAGTAAAGCGTGATGTTGGGTTAAGAGGTGAGAGCGCGGTTGAAATGTTATATAGTGATAAGGAAGGAAAACCAGGCAGAGCTTCCGAATCTGCTAAAAATGTTAAACGGTGGTTGGAGAAACTAGATATAGCAAAAGATTTCAGATTTCCGAGCCTTCGGGAATATGTTTTTTTCTTCTGGCTTAAGCATCCAGTTACAAAAGTAGAATCAAGTATGGCAGACCACGGATTCGGATTATCTCAGGTTCTGCCGTTAATAGTCCAAGGTTTTTATGCGCCTACCGGGAGTATTTTGCTTCTGGAACAACCGGAGATTCATTTACATCCAAGGGCACAAGCAGATTTGACTGAAATGCTTGTTGAAATATCTAAAAAAAGAAATGTTTCAATTATTGCAGAGACCCATAGCGAACATATAATAGAACGTCTACAGCGATTGGTAGCCAAAGACAATTCTCTCCTTGATAGGATATCTGTATTACTATTTCGTATTGGTAAAAAAGGAGCCAGAGTTACTGAACTAAAATTTAGCGAAGAAGGGAAGCGAGTTAACTGGCCCCAAAAATTTATCGACGGTTTTCTTGATGGGGGATTAATCGACGCATTCAAACAAGAGAAAATTCTTATGAAGAAACATATATCCAATAAGGATAAAGTGAAGGGAGAAAAAATATGAGATATTGGACGATCCATACAAGTGTTTTAGAAGACTCGGTCTGTACTTTACCTGGCTCAGGATATGTTTCATGCACAGAATTCATAGAATGGATTAAAGGGAAAGGTAACGAAGGCGTAGCTTTAGACAATAATAGAATTATTATAACTGAATATAAAAATTTACAAAAGGATCGCTCAATGAGAGTATCTGGCATAGTAGGTGGTTTCCTAAAGTCAATACTTACCACTCATAATAAAAGTTTGCCATTTTCATCAGAACTACAATCTAATCATGAAACAACACTAAAAAACAATGGTGCCAACGAAAAAGATTTGATTTACTTCGGTGTCGCGGCAAATTCAAATAAAGTATTTGCACATTCAAAGAATTTCACTAACGCGATTAATAATTCTGTCGAGCAACTTTTGGGCGTGAAAATTCATTATGTTCCAGACAAAACCTGGAGAACACTATGAATTCTAATTTCCTGGCACTTTACATATTTAACTATATTAAAGAAGATAGTGTAAAAAATATATACTTTCAGAGTCCTATTATTAGTATGAATAAGATCGACTGGGTTGAAATTATTATTAATGGAGCAATTGCCGCTGTCGCCATAACTGCACTTGTGATGGCATTTTTTCAAAGAAAAGAGGCGATAAGGGCTTATAGAATATCGCTATTATCAATGTTACTTCAACAACTAAATCAACTTTCACCACCACATAAGACAGAAGAAATAGAGTATTGGCTCAAAGCAATAAAAAACCTGATAGCCAAATGGGCTCCTCAAGAATTCCGCGATATTTCAAATGAAATTCAAAAGATAGCAAAGAAGGATGTATAAAACTAAACCGTTCTCATACTATAAATTTCTGATGGAATTAGTTAGAGACACTCATATTTTACCTCACCCCAAATTTTTTATTTACACATTTCTTTGAATTAATTCGGGACACAGAGCTTGTCTAAAAACTAGTTGAATTGGAGAACTTTTGCTATATGATGTATTGTCTGCCACTTTTTATGTCCATATATAGTTGTTTTTGTTTGAAGAGGCGAGTTTTTAGACAGACTCCACATCCAATTTTCACTCAATTAGAAATGTTAGTGGTTTAATATCTGTTCTGTCTGTTAGAGTCATTGCCAAGACCGTCATATTATTTCTAACGAAGCACGTCTTTTCCCCACGCAATTTTAGGCAACGTCTTGAAGATTAACCCTGTTAGATATTGCTATACGAAAGTTGATGTGTTATGTTTTATATCTGAAAATGATACAATTTAATTATATCTAACAGGGTTAAAGCGTAAGGATTGAGTTTTATTGAAAATTGTGTGCGATATTGGGGCATGCCCCCGGCATGCCTGTAAGTGTTCAGTATTTCGGTAACATTTTTTAAGGTATAATATAAATAAAAAGGACATTATTATGTTACCAACAATAAAAAACGGGCTAACCGCCAAGTG
>Ga0315288_10002236_pt1 | contig 25060 bp, 15 predicted proteins | sample YL17G11_20_MG_FD_203454 | JGI IMG/M metagenome (GOLD analysis project Ga0315288, IMG submission 203454) | Sediment microbial communities from Yellowstone Lake, YNP, Wyoming, USA - YL17G11_20 | ecosystem: Environmental > Aquatic > Freshwater > Lake > Sediment | place: USA: Wyoming | collected... | reverse complement strand
TTTCCTATGAGCGGATACGTCATCGTTATTATCTGCTCGTAGTACGAGGGGTCCGTCAGTATCTCCTGGTAGCCCGTCATACTCGTATTGAACACGACTTCTCCGCACTTACGGCCTCTGGCGCCAAAGGCGCTGCCCTCAAAAACCGTGCCGTCTTCTAATAGCAGAATCGCTTTCATTTGTTCATTGTTCGTTGTTCATTGTTCGTTGGTCATTGTTCGTTGTTCATTGTTCGTTGGTCATTGTTCGTTGTTCATTGTTCGTTGGTCATTGTTCATTGTTCGTTGTTGCCAATTTGCCAATTAACTATGAACTACGAACTATGCACTATTTATAGTACAACTGAATAGGCTTGACGCCGAGTCTTTGCTGCTTGAGCGCGTCGATAGCCTTCGCCACGGCTCCAGCGCCCCTTATCGTTGTCACGTAGGGCACCTGCCTGTCGAGCGCGGTCCTTCTTATTGCGAACGAATCGGTTATCGTTCTTTTGCCGACCGTGGTGTTTATAACCAAATCCATCCTGCCGTTAATTATGTAATCGACGATGTTGGGCCTGCCCTCGGCCATCTTCAATACAAACTCCGATGGAATGTTATTGTTGATCAGCGAGATGCAGGTCCCCTTCGTCGCAAAAATCTTGAATCCCATCTCGTGCATTTTGCGGGCCACTTCAACCGCCCGCGCCTTGTCGGCGTCCTTGACGCTGATGAACACATTGCCGCTCGTCGGCAGCGTATTGCCCGCCGCTATTTGCGACTTTGCGAACGCGATCCCGAAGTCATCCGATATGCCCATCACCTCGCCGGTGGAGAGCATCTCCGGCCCCAGGATCGTATCCGTGCCCGGAAATTTCAGAAACGGAAAGACGGCTTCCTTGACGCAGTAGTGATCCGGATGCACCTGCTTGGTGAATCCGAGCTCGGCCAGCGTCATCCCGGTCATTATCTTGGCCGCGAGCTTTGCGAGAGGAACGCCTATGGCCTTGCTCACAAACGGGATAGTCCGCGACGCACGCGGGTTGACTTCGAGTATATAAAGCCGGCCGTCTTTGACCGCAAACTGAACATTCATAAGGCCTTTGACTTTCAACTCCAGTGCCAGCAGCTTAGTCTGCCTTGTAATCTCGGCCAGCATCTTCTTGTCAATCGAGACGGGCGGCAGGCTGCACGCGCTGTCGCCGGAATGGACCCCCGCCTCCTCGATATGCTCCATTACCCCGCCGATCACCACCTTCTTGCCGTCGCTTATCGCATCGACGTCAAGCTCGGTGGCGTCGTCGAGGAATTTATCCACGAGAATCGGATGCTTGCCCGACGCCTCGATAGCATTCATTACGCACGCCTTCAGCGACTGCTCGTCGTGGACGACCTCCATCGCCCTGCCGCCCAACACGAACGATGGGCGAATCAGAAGCGGATAGCGCAGCTTCCGCGCTATCTTCAGCGCCTCTTCATACGTCATCGCCGTGCCGCTGGCGGGCTGAAGGAGCTTGAGCTTCTTGACCAGCCGATTAAAGCGCTTGCGGTCCTCGGCCTGGTCGATGCTGTCGGGGGAGGTCCCGATTATCCTGACGCCCGCCTGTTCGAGCGGCACGGCCAATTTCAGCGGAGTCTGGCCGCCAAACTGCACTATTACGCCGTCCGGATTCTCCTTCTGGACTATCGACATCACGTCTTCAAACGTCAAGGGCTCAAAGTACAGCCTGTCCGACGTGTCGTAATCCGTGCTGACCGTCTCGGGATTGCAGTTGACCATAATGGATTCGATGCCGATCTCCCGCAGCGCAAATGCCGCGTGGACACAGCAATAATCAAACTCAATGCCCTGGCCGATTCTGTTTGGTCCGCCGCCGAGAATAACGACCTTCCTTCGCTTAGTCGGGTTGGCCTCACATTCACTCTCGAAGGTCGAATAAAAATAGGGCGTCGCGGCCTCGAATTCGGCGCCGCACGTATCGACGGTTTTGTAAACGGCGTTTATGCCGAGGCTCTTTCGCCGAGCCTGCACAGCCCGCTCATCCACGCGCCAAATATCCCCCAGGCGCACATCGCTGAAACCATATTCCTTGGCCTTGCGCATCAGGTCGGCGGTGATTGTCCTGCAGTTCTTCGACCGGAGCTTATCCTCGAACCTGACAATGTCCTTGATGTTGTCGAGGAACCAGGGGTCGATCTTAGTAAGCTCGAAGATCTCCCCGGTCGATAGTTTTCTCCTGAAGGCCTCGGCAATATACCATATCTTGTCCCAGCAGTTCGTGCGAAGCTTGTCTTTGAGGCGAGGGGTCGTCAGCTCCCTGTTGATATGCCGCCCGCTCAGCGAGTATCTATCTATTTCGAGCGACCTTATGGCCTTCTGAAACGCCTCTTTGAACGTCCTGCCGATAGCCATCGCCTCGCCGACCGATTTCATCTGCACCGTCAGAAGAGGATCGGTCTTGGGGAATTTCTCAAACGTAAACCGCGGCCACTTGACAACGCAGTAATCAATCGTCGGCTCGAAACAGGCGGGCGTCTTTTTCGTAATGTCGTTGGGAATCTCATCAAGCGTGTATCCAACGGCGAGCAGCGAGGCGATCTTCGCTATCGGAAATCCCGTCGCCTTGGATGCAAGCGCGGAGCTTCGCGAGACCCGCGGATTCATCTCGATCACGTACAGTTTGCCGTTTTCCGGATTCACTGCGAACTGTATGTTCGAGCCGCCCGTTTCGACGCCGATGCCCCTTATTATCTTGATGGCCGCGTCACGCATTATCTGATATTCCTTGTCGGTGAGCGTCTGGGCGGGCGCAACCGTAATGCTGTCGCCGGTGTGAATGCCCATCGGGTCGAGGTTTTCAATGGAGCAGACGATAACGACGTTATCTTTCCTATCCCTCATTACCTCAAGCTCGAACTCTTTCCACCCGATCACAGATTCCTCCACGAGCACCTGCCCTTTAGGACTGAGGCTCAGTCCCCAGTGGATGTACTTCTCGTACTCCTGGCTGTTGTAGGCGACGTTTCCGCCGGTTCCTCCGAGCGTATATGACGGGCGGATGATGGCGGGGAATCGGACATATTCGACGATTTCCTGCGCTTCGGTCCAACTGTGTGCATAGCCGCTCTTGGGGACATCCAGTCCACACTCTTGCATCGTCTTTTTGAAACGGTCTCTCTCTTCGGCCTTTTTGATTGCCCGTAGGTTTGCGCCGAGCAGCCGGACGTTGTACTTCTTTAGTACGCCGCTCTCGGCCAGCTCCACCGCGGTATTCAAGCCGGTCTGCCCTCCCAATGTCGGCAGCAGACTATCGGGCCGCTCCCGCTGGATTATCTTCTCGACCATCTCGGGTGTGATAGGCTCGATATACGTCCTGTCGGCCATTTCGGGATCGGTCATAATCGTGGCGGGATTGCTGTTGACAAGGACTACTTTGTAGCCTTCCTGCCGCAGCACCTTGCACGCCTGGGCGCCGGAATAGTCAAATTCACACGCCTGCCCTATGACAATCGGGCCGGAGCCTATTATTAGTATCTTGCGAATGTCTTTGCGTTTTGGCATTATTTGACAACCTATTGCAGAATCGGCGCGGACACTATATTGCGCGTTGCAGCGGTCTGCAAGAACAAATCGCTGATAAGCTCATTGCACACGATCGGATGGAGGTTTGTTCGGCCCTGCGGTCGCTTCGCCCAGCACGATAGTCGAAAGTCAGTCAAGCCGGAAAGTGACAAAATTGTAACTTTGCTGCAAACAGTCTCGCATTTCGCAAGTGGTACAATGATGAGATTGCCGCGCCCCCTGGGGGCTCGCAATGACACGCGAATATCTCGAATTGTCATTGCGAGGAGTCCGGGGGACGACGAAACAATCTCCATTACCCCACAGTAGCGAAGATTATGAAACGCGGTAGTAGTTCCGGGCTTGCTATCATTAAGGATAGACGATAAGATGTATTCGGCGGTTTGGATTGTCTCGAAGCCGCACAGCAGAAAAGGAAGGTTGACCTATGGGCGCGTGGGCAAGCACGGGTTTTGACGGGTTGGATGAGCTGCTGAGCCTGCAAAAAGGCGACAATGTCGTCTGGCAGGTTGACAGCGTTGATGATTTCCGCTGCTTCGTCAAGCCTTATGTTGCGCGAGCTCTGCGTGAGAACCGCAAGGTTGTGTATATGAGATTCGCCGGGCACCGGCCTTTGGTGGATAATGATCCGAATGTCAGGATACACAACCTCGACGCCGCGACGGGCTTCGAGACATTCTCAACCGAAGTGCACGCCACAATAGCGCAAGAAGGCAAGGAGGCATTCTATGTCTTCGACTGTCTCTCGGATTTGCTGGGGGCCTGGGCGACCGATTTGATGATCGGCAACTTCTTTATGATTACCTGCCCCTTCCTATTCGAGCTGGATACGATTGCCTATTTTGCGCTTCTGCGAAACAACCACTCATTCAAGACCATCGCCCGAATCAGAGAGACGACCCAGCTCCTGCTGGATTTGTACCATTTCGAGCAAAATTTTTACATACACCCGCTGAAGGTCTGGAAGCGATACTCGCCCACGATGTTTCTCCCACACCTCCAGCAGGGGGACGGATTTGTGCCCATAATAAACAGCGTGGATGCGTCGAGCCTTATCACGCGAATCGCCCAAAAGGGCCTGGAGCCAGCTCAACGGGCGCTTGACTACTGGGACCGGCTCTTTATGCAGGCAGAGGAGCTTGCCAGGGACGCATCGGGCCTGCGGCGCGACAAGCAGAAGGCAGTCGAGCAGCTCTGCAGGATTATGGTCGGGCGAGAAGAGAGAATGCTGTCGTTGGCCAGGAAGCACTTCACGCTGGACGACCTGCTGAATATGAAGAGCCGGCTGATCGGCACGGGCTTTGTCGGTGGAAAAACGGTTGGAATGCTCCTGGCCAACAAGATCGTAGCAAACGACCCCACGCTGTCGTGGAGCCACAACCTCGAGCAGCACGATTCCTTTTTTGTTGGTTCGGACGTTTTCTACACCTATATTGTTGAGAACGGCTGGTGGAAGCTGCGAATGGAGCAGAAAACCGAAGGCGGATATTTCCGAGTAGCCGCCGAGCTGAAGGAGAAAATGCGCCACGGAAAGTTCCCGGACCAGGTCCGCGAACAGCTCCAGGAGATGCTCGAGTACTTCGGCCAATCTCCAATCATTGTGCGGTCGAGCAGCCTGCTCGAGGACGCTTTTGGAAACGCCTTCGCCGGCAAGTATGAAAGCTTCTTCTGCGTCAATCAGGGCAGCCCCGACGAGCGCTACGCCCACTTTGAAGATATAGTTCGAAGGGTCTATGCCAGCACGATGAATGAAGACGCCCTGACGTATCGTCTGCAAAGAGGCTTAGACAAGCAGGATGAGCAGATGGCGCTGCTTGTCCAGCGGGTTTCAGGCTCGTACCGCAACAGCTATTTCTTCCCCGACCTGGCTGGGGTGGGAATTTCGCGCAACACGTTTGTCTGGAGGTCGGACCTCGACCCAAAGGCCGGGATGCTGAGGCTGGTCCTGGGGCTTGGGACGCGGGCGGTGAACCGGGTGGCCGACGATTACCCCCGCATCGTCGCGCTTGACGCGCCCCTGCGCAGACCGACAGCCGGAATGGACGACATCAGGAAGTTTTCACAGAATAAGGTCGATTTGCTGGACATTAAAGAAAACGCCCTGACCACGGTTGCATTCCGGGAGCTTATCGAGCGAGATATGAAGCTCAACCTGGACCTCGTCGCCGTGCGCGATTCCGAGATGGCGCGGACGGCCAGGGAGAGTGGAATGAAGGATCCCCAGCAGTGGCTGCTTACTTTCGAGAAGCTGCTGGCCAAAACGCCTTTTGCCCGCAATATGCAGGAGATACTCGCGGCATTGGAGAAGACCTATCACTATCCCGTTGATATTGAGTTCACCGTCAACTTTACAAAAGACGGCGTGCCGATGATAAACCTGCTTCAGTGCAGACCGCTGCAAACCAAGGGCGCGCAGGTGACGGTCAAGATTCCTCCCCATATTGACGCTCAGAAGATTCTCTTTGAGTGCAAAAGCTACTTTATGGGCGGCAGCATCCGCGAAAGAATCAAGAGGATAATATTCGTCCATCCTGCGGGCTATGAGGCCCTGCCTGCGACGGGCAAATACGACATCGCCCGCCTTGTAGGCGCACTGAACAAGCAGATTAAAGACAGGGAGCAACTTGCGACGCTTCTTCTGGGGCCGGGCCGGTGGGGAACAACCACTCCTTCGTTGGGCGTGCCTGTCAGTTTCTCCGAGATCAACAACGTCGCCGTCCTCGCCGAGCTGGCTTACGAAGGCGGCAACCTTATGCCGGAGCTGTCATTCGGGACGCACTTCTTCCAGGACCTCGTCGAGGCCGACATATTCTATGCGGCGATATTCCCTTCGAAGGACGGCTTTAGTTTCAACGAGGGCTGGTTTGAGCGGATGCCGAACGACCTCGAAAAGCTCACGCCCCAAAGCGCGAAATACAGTGACATTGTCAAGGTCTGCGATACGAGCGACTATAACCTGCAGATAATCGCCGATATGGTTTCGCAGAGACTTGTATGCTTTGCGGACTCCTGAGAGCCTCGCCCGCCCGCGGTGGTCTCACAGTGACAATTCTCAATAGATTGCTCGACTCCGCTTCGCTTCGCTCGGAATGACGGTGCAAAGGCCATATCCTTCACTTCACTTCACTCCACTCCACTCCACTCCGCGTCGTTCAGGATGACAAAGTCTTTGGAGCATGAGCGGCACGGTTCAAACTAACCGCGGCGCGTGAGGAGTTTGTAGGTGTCTTCGCCGGCGTTTATCAGGTGGACGAGGGGTTGGGGGCGGTCGGTTCCTTCGATGAACTTGGGTCTTGCGGCCCAGGGGGCGACGCTGAGGACGCCGGTGAGGTCCATCCAGTGCTGCAAGCGGGCGACAGGCAGGCCCCAGGTAATATGGAAGTGATTGGCGGGCGGATACTGCTTATATTCGGTCATGCTCGCGTACTTGGGCACAATAAACGTGTGCGGCCAGATAGGCGTGGTCAATTCGCACATCGCCTTGGCGAGCTCGGGCGGGACTTCGGTGGTACACGCCTCGTCCCAGATCATACTAAAGAGGCCCACCGCACTGCTGTAAGTCAGCCGGGCCGCGATGCCCTCGATGCCCGCCGGGGTCATAAAGTTGACCGCATTGCCGCCGCCGGGGAAGTAGTTCGCCTCAGCCAACGGCAGCGATATGCCGTCCATAATATCCTTCATCGACGCGCCGGGCTTTGCCGCCCAGTCGAAAGATGCGCTGCCGGAGTTGTCGCCATCGACGAGGCCCTTGCTGTACCAATCGGCCTTTTTGTCCAGGTTTTTGACGCCGATTTTCCCGGCCAGCTCCTTGATTTCCCACGCCTCCCACACCTTTCGAAAGTCCATAAAGAGCGGGGGATTGCCGCCGGAAAGATACGTCATAAAGAGCATCGTCAAAAGCCCCTGCGCATCCGCCTCAGTGGCGTAAGGCAACGGGGCTTTGCGGCCGTTATGGTCGAACGTCGAATTGAAAAGGCTCTCCATCACGTCGGCCACTGGCAACGGGATGCCTCGCAGATCGCTGCCCCATTCGAGCTGGCTCATAAATCCGCCGCCCACCGCGTTGAGGCCGGCCATCAAATCGCGGACTATCAGGTACATCGCCAAGGACTGGTTGAATCGTTCGCTGTCGGCTTCGTCACGCAATTCCAGGCGCTTTCCGATGTGTCTATCGATCCAGCCGCGCAGCGCTTTGCGCTCCTTCTGGTCATAAGCTTTTTTGTTGAGCATATCGGCTAAGAGCTTCATATCCAAGCGCGTGATTTCCAGGCCGAACGCGTTTCGCGTCGGGATGATGTGGGCAAGGGCCGTCTCCATACCCATCGAATCGTGGCCGAGGACCACGACCCTTCGCCCGCGCAAGGCGACCGCAGCGACGGCGGCGTAGCACCAGTCAATGAGGTTCCTGGCCGTCTGCTCGGTCATCTTGGGATTCATCCCCGTATCGGGCCAGGTGCCGACGTTCAACGCGGCCATCCGCCCGTACTGGGCCAGCGCACCGTTGAGCGCGTGCGCATAGACGACGCCGGGCTTGGGTCCGCTGTTGCCGCAGGTGATATTGATGGGGGTATTCGGCGGGAATTGCGCGAGCAGCGAGATCGCCGTAAGCTGCGGAAAGGCCCACGTATCCGGCACACAAACGAGGATATCCACGCCGGCCTTGCGGAACTGCTCGGCGACGATGTCCGCCTGCGCCTCGCCATCGACCAATATGGTCGAATAGACCACCGGGACCGGCGTCTTGTCCGGCAAGACCACCGCTCCACTGATAGTATCGGCAGCCATTTTGGCAATGTTCTGACACCGCTTTCGGCTGTCGTCATCAATCCGCGGATCGCTCGTCGCAAACACACCGATAACCGGCGCCTTCGGCGTTGCCTTGCGTATGTTCGCCGCGCGAACCGGTTCGGATTTCGTAGCTACGCTGCGCTGCATTGACTTTTAGAATGAGAGAATTATCTACAATGTACCATACGCCTGTTCTATATAAACGCTCTCCACTCAAGATCACCATTTTTTGTGATTCGAGTTACACGAGCCCTTATAGAAGAAAGCGTCGATAGGATTATGAGAGCGTAAATCCATGCTTCGTATTCATGTAAAGGGATGGATTCAATCCAAGCGGTTCCTGTTGTTAGCCTAGAACATTCAACATAGTAAGGCAACTCGGTGCGAGCATGCCCCAGTTCGTGGAGAAAAACTTTTCTAAGTCGCGACATAGGAATGCTTATTTCGCCGGTCGATTCTGATATTCTCTCCGCGTCATACATAATCTGGAGAGTCCTTGGGCCACCACTTTTTCCAAATAGCACCAGCCAAGAAACAAAATCCCCCAAATACGTTTTGTCTTGTTTACTCGCACTATTGAAGACAATTTTCCACTTACCTTTCAGGAGGTTCTTTTGTATAATATAGTTTCTGAATTCCATCCATTTAAGACCCAAAAAGATTGGGGAGAATTGTGCCTTGTCTCTGACGGCTCCTGTTGAGAGTAGGCGATTTATCCACCCCTCCAAATGAGTCAAGAAAGCGCCAAGTCTTTTTAATCCTTTTTGGGTTGTCGGAAGCTTTAATGAGCGGCCACTTGAAACCCAAGGAACGGTTCGGGCCTTTCGAGTGTCGTCCAGCCAATTTAGAAGCTTCTCTGAAAACGCAAGAGTTCCCATGCCATTAAAGTCATTGCTAAAATAAAGGGCGTCTATGCGTCTCAAATCGTCGAGTAATAAAGGGTAATCAAATTCATTGAAATTATAATCAAAGAATCCTCTTAAATCCTTTTGGGTCTTTTTAACCACTTTATTGAAAACGCTCTTATCGGGAAACATAAAAGGCCCCCGGGGGTCAATACATTCCTACGGACTCGTGGATACCCCTCCTCTGACTATATATCCCACACCAACTCGTGAATTGCCCTTCTCCGCAGGTAAAAGTAAAGTTCAATATCATCATGCTGTTTTCTTGGCTTATGAGGTCCGGGTTCCATAGCCGGGGCAGTAAGCACCATAGGCATGACCTCCCGCTCCTTACTCCAATACTCTTTTTCTCTAGCATCAGTAAAAGAAGGATTACCTAATACCTTATGTGTCGATAGTCCCAAAGGCCCTTTCACCTTCTCAAAGAATTCGAAGTCGACACTTTCCTCGCCCCTTGCCAGACGGTTGACTCTATCGTTTTCTAACTCAAACTCCTCCGCAAACCATTTGCGAAACTTAGGACCCTTCTTCGAGAGAGCGACCCTGACCCCTGAAGTCATCCTCTGTATGACACCGGCTTTTCCCTTTGGAAAAAGAGATAAAGCTGTATGGTTTGGCATTTCTCGTTACCTCCTCCTAATTAGCACCTAAACACACTAAACATACAAATAAAATCTCCATTGGACGCCCAGAATTCCATACTACAGTAAGGGTAAAAAACTACCCTCTGTACTCATCTGAACTCGCCCGCCGTGCGAATACTACCGGAATTCGCACTCTCGGTTGGCTCCTTACGAGCAGCCGCACAACAATTACTAGCATTATACCAAGACTATCGACCACTGGCATTATACCAAGACTATCGGCAGTCATCTATCATTTTGTTGGCTTTTCTCTGGCAAAAACAGACGAAAATCGTACAGCTATGGCACCCAGAAAACCATAACTCCTGTGTTGAAGGACACTTACGGCAGCGGGTAAATGTCGCAAAAAATTTTAGAAATCCCGCGCTCCCGCCCTTTTTTAACAGCGGCCCTGTTAGATTTAATAGGCTTTTGAAATCTTCTCTAAGGTTCTCTAATTCCTGTCATCCAATCAATTCTCAGAACAACATCTGTATTTAGACCCCACAGTAGTCTATACGTTTCTCCAGCAGGATTGTTCAGAAGGCAGTCGCATCCTTCATTCGTTGTCTCACCACCTCACCCTGGCGTCCTCTCCTCTTGAACCATTCCCGTTAAGGCCAGCAAAGGGGGAAGGAATATATCGGGGCCGTATCAAAAGCCCGCCCCAGGGTAAACCATCTGTCTCGATCTAAGCATGCAGGCGTTACCTGTTCCTCTCCTTTAGATTCATTTCATAATCCTAACGTTGGAGTCCGTTGTGCAATTCATTTTATCAGATCCCCGTATTCCGTGTGAAACACCTCTTCAAGTTCAGCCCACCACTCACCCTCCTTGCGGGTAGGAATTGGATTTTGCAGCGGGTCCGTCTCCTTCCACCAGCTTTTAGTTGTTTCGTCCTCGGGCATCTCAGCCATATCCGCCTCGAAATTGTCTCCGACATATTCGAAATAGCTGAAGAGGTAATACTTGTCTTCTTCTACCTCAGCGAGATATATCGAGTAATTGCAGATATTGCATTCCTTAATTTTTTCAAGCACCCCCGGCCAGGCATCTGCGTGTAATTCTTTGTACCTTGGTATATTATTCTTCTCTATACCGATAACGCTAGCGTGACGTTGCACCTCTGGAATTCGCTTCTCTGCGTTCGATAAACGCTCTGGGGCAACCTTCTTAGCCATTGTGAGCACCCCTTGTTAGTGAGTGGTTGATTGATTAAATGGCGATTGGAGTCAAGAGGCAAAGACGGATGTATCCTCCAATTGTTTTCTGACGAAGTCGAGGAACTGGGCGGCGTAGGCGCCGTTGGCGACCTTGTGGTCAACCGAGAGAGTCATATTCATCAGCTTGCGAATTGCGATGCCGCCGTTGTCCGGGATGCAGGTATCGGTTATCCGCCCGACGCCCAATATACTGCACTGCCCCGGCACGACTATCGGTATAAAATTGTCTATCCCGAATGCGCCGAGGTTGCTCACCGTAATACAGCCGCCCTCCAGGTCGGTCGGGGCAAGCTTGTTGCTCCTGGCTTTCTCGACCAGGGCCTGACCGTCGCGGGCAATCTGCCTGACGCCTTTTTTGTTCACGTCCTTGAGAATCGGCGCGACTAAGCCGTCCGGCACGGAAATCGCCAGGCCGATATTGATTGTCTCGGCCAACTTAATAACGTCGCCCGCCAACTGACCCGTCATAATGGGGTATTTCTCCAGCCCCATCGCAACAGCCTTTATGATAAAGTCGTTGTAGGCGACCTTCACATCGCCCGCTTCATTCATTTTCGTCCGCAGCGCAACAAGCTCTGTAACGTCGGCCTTGACGGTCAGATAGAAGCAGGGAATTTCCTGTTTCGACTTGAGCATCCTCTCTGCCGTTATCTTCCGAAGCCTGTTGAGCGGTATAGTCGCTCCGAGCTTGACCTCTGCCGCGATGGGCGCTGCCGGCGCTTCCTTTGCCGGTTTTCCACTTGCCGCGTTTTGAACGTCCTGCTCGGTGATCTTGCCGCCCGGTCCCGTGCCGGTAACGCTCACGAGATCCACGCCCAAATCTTCAGCCAGTTTCTTCGCTCGCGGCGAGGCCATAACCCTGCCCGCGGGCTTAATCGGCTCAGGCTCGGGTTTCGCAGCAGCCGGCCCTTGCGGCGCAGGCGCGGCTTGCGCCGCCGGCGCGGCCCCGCCGGCCTTGAGCGAATCCACGAAGCTCTGCGGGACGTCCTCGCCTTTGTCGCCGAGGACCATAAGAGGCGCACCGACGGGGAGCGTCTCATCGAGCTCCGCCAGTATGTGCTTGACAAAGCCTCCGGTGGGCGATTCCATCTCCAAAGTCGCCTTGTCGGTCTCAATTTCAAAGATGATGTCGCCTTTCTTGACCTCGTCGCCGACCTTGACCAGGCAATTGACGACAGTCCCTTCTTTCATCGTTTCACCAAGCTGCGGCAGTCTGATTTCCTTTGCCATTTTAATTAGACCTCACTTGTTTCGTATAAATGCTAACCACCAACGAGCTTTCTAACTGCTTCGGCGATGCTCTCAACGCTGGGGATGCTCGCCATCTCGAGCGGCTCGCTCATCGGCGGGGGCACGTCGGCCGCCGCCAGATTCACCGGGGCCGCATCGAGATAGTCGAAGCCATGCGAGCCGTCCTCGAATTCGTATTCCATGTACCGACCGGTTATCTCTCTGCCCGCCCCGCACGTGCCGAATCCCTCGCTCACGGTAATCAAACGCCCGGTTTTGCGGACTGACTCGGCTATCGTCTTAATGTCCAGGGGCTTTAGCGTTCTAACGTCGATCACCTCGGCGTCGATTCCGTCCTTCTGCGCCAGGACCTTCGCCGCATCCAGGGAATACATCGCCATCCTGCTGTAGCTGACAATCGTGGCGTCGCTTCCGGCCCTCTTGATATCGGCGACGCCCAGCGGGATGATGTAGTCGCCTTCAGGCACCGGGCCGGTCTGCCCGTAAGTGGCCTTGTGCTCGATGAAGACGACCGGATTGTCGCTGCGGATAGCCGCCTTGAGCAGGCCCTTTGCGTCGTAAGGCGTCGATGGCATAACGACATAGAGGCCCGGGGTGTGCATTACCCACGCCTCCAACGATTCGGAATGGTGGGCCGCGATGCACCTGCCGACGCCTCCTTCGGTCCTCAGGACCATCGGCACCTTGGCCTTGCCGCCGAACATATAGCGGTTATAGGCGCCGACGTGAACGAGCTGGTCCATTGCAATCGTAAGAAAATCGACGTACATAATCTCAGCGACCGGCCGCATCCCGCGAAGGGCCGCGCCGACCGCAGCGCCGGCAATCGCCGCCTCGGAAATGGCCGTATCGATGATCCTTTCGGTGCCGAATTCGGCCAGCAGCCCGCGAGTCGCCTGGTAGGCGCCCCCGTACAGACCAACGTCTTCGCCCATCACGATTACGTTCTTATCTCTTCTGAGCTCTTCGGCCTGGGCGGTCGAGACGGCCTGGCCGATTGTCATAATGTCCATACCGAATTTGGCCTTGATTTGAACCTTCGCCTGCTCGGTGGCCTCCTTCTTCGTCTTGGCGGCGGAGGACTTGAGGGCCGCCTCGAACGCCGCGGTCGCCTCCATCACCTTCGCGCCGGTGGCCTTCTCGGCCTTGATGACCTCAGCCGGGTAGGTCTCCTCAACATAGACATCCTTGGCCAGGTCAGCCGGGTTTGGCCAGGGACTATCCATCCCGAATTGCGTCGCCGCTTCAATCGCAGCATTGGCCTTGTCCCTTACCGCGTCCAACTGGGCCTCCGTGCAGAGTCCCTCGCCCAGCAGCCTCCCCCGCAGGACCGTAATCGGGTCGCGCTGATGCCAGGCCTTCTCTTCGGCCTTGGTGCGGTATTCTCGCGGGTCGCTTCGGCTGTGCCCGTACCAGCGATAGGTCTTGGCCTCGATAATCGTCATCTGGTTGTCTTTACGCGCCCGCGCAACCGCCGAGCGGACCGCCAGAAAGACCGCAACGGCATCCTGCCCGTCCACAATGACGCCGGGGACGTCATAAGCCGTCGCCCGAACGGCGATATCCTCTATGTTGCTTGCCTTCAGGGTTCCATCAACCTCGCTGCCCGAGAACGGCACGCTCATTCCGTATAGATTGTTCTCGATTATCGCTACCAGAGGCACCTTGAGGGTCGAAGCCATATTCATCGACTCGTGAAAGCTGCCGCAGTTAGTGGCGCCGTCGCCGAAGAATGAAAGCACAACCCTGCCGGTCTTTTTATACTTCTCGGCCAGGGCCGCCCCGACCGCCGGCGGCTGATTGCCGCCCACAATACCCGTTGAGCCTAAGTTGTTGCACTTATCCACCTCGGCGATGTGCATCGAGCCGCCCCTGCCCTTGCAGTAGCCGGTCTCTTTGCCCATCAGCTCAGCCATCATCTGGTTCCAGTGGCTCTGGCGGTACTGCTCGCTGTCGGCGTATTTGTTGCCTATCGCGCCGCAGTGACCGTGCCCCCGGTGCGTCGAGCCTATCACGTCGCCTCGCTCAATGGCCGCTATCGCCCCCACCGCGACCGCCTCCTCGCCGGCGTAGAGGTGCGAGGCACCCTTGATAATATTCTGGCCCAAAAGGTCGAATACCTTCTCCTCAAAGAAGCGAATCTCATATATCGTCCGCAGCCAGTCCGTGGCGTCCTCAAGGGTAATCAGCCCATCCTTAATAAGCTCTTTGACCTTCGCAGCCGGATTTTTACGAGTGTCAACAATCTCAAACGTCATACATTTTCCTCCTGGCAAAATCATCTTCCGAGGGCAAAAGAATAGTCTCTTGTATCTAATCTGCCCCGCTAACACTATTGAAAGCCCATAAAATAGCAGATTCACCCCGCTAAAGCAACCCAAATCGCCGGACCACGCGCATTTTGCGGGGTATTTGTGAAAAAATGGGCTTGATCACAGGCAAAAGGGATTGAACAGGAACACCGCAAGCAGTATCATGACGGCAGGAACAAAGACGGAAGCGTTATCCTAAACAAATGTCTCGTTCTTGTGATACAATACTCGCGGTGCTATGGTACATCGTCGCCGGCCAGAATGGTGGGATTGGGAATTGGATCTCAGCCCACACCTACTCAAGCGTATGCTCGATCGTAGCTTTTCGGAATTGGACCTGCGAGCGATGCTTAAACACTCCAGAGGGTATCGACGCGATATAGTTGAAGGGCGATGGGTCATTGTTACTATGCACCGCAGGCGAACGTGGGAAGTAATTGTGGAGCCTGATTTCGACAGCAGGCGTCTGGTGGTAATAACAGCCTATCCATATTGGGAATCGTAAAAATGAATGAATCGTATTTGGAAGTGACGTTTCGACATGGCCGGCCTTTAGCTGCGTACTACTATTTGCCGCGCCGTCCGAAGGACAAGAGCTGGCGAACGAGGCGGGTTGAGCCCGGACTTGTGATTGATTTCACCCGTGATGGAAAGCCTATTGGGATTGAGATCGTAGCGCCGGATAAGCTGACTTTGACTGCGTTCAATCGAGTCCTTCGGGAGCTTGGTTTTCCGAGGTTGAAGCGGGCCGATTTGGCCCCGTTGATCGCGGCTTAGGGCATTTGGCAATCAGTGAGTGAATCTCTCACCTGCCCGGTAGGATTCCGGCCACATCTACTTGGTGTGAATGTGCGACCTATCCGGGTAGCACAACTTGAATAGGAAACAGTTGCTTGCATCTGAAATGAGGTAGCATGTCTATGTGTCAGGAGAGGGACCATCTCGCCTCACTTGAGTACTGGCGTAGTCCGCCGGAGAGAATTACGCAGCGATTCTACGTAGCATTGTGTCTCCTGATGTCGAGCATCCAGGATCACCTTCTCGGACTCAAGGAAAGAGAGAGCAAGAACCTCAACTGGTCGGCAACTTGCTCGTACTACTCGCTCGTGCACGGTGGCCGGCTTTTGTGCTTCCTAGGTTTAGGTGATTTCCCGACCTCACACAGCAAGCTCCGGAATTTCCTTGCAGGATCTCAACCGCCACGCCGAACCGCGGGCAATAACCCGTACCCATTTGACTGGCTTGGCAACTTCTCCCGTATTGGGCAACCTCCCAACCGCGGGCATCATGGCCAGAACCAGACTGAACGTCTTGGTGAGCTCAGGCAAGTCCTTGCAGCGTATCTCGAAACAGTGGAGGTACCGGACGCAAGGAAACGGTTGGATGAATTCGGGCAGCTTTTTGCTGCCGCCGGACCTCTCAGGAATGACAGTAACTACGAGGCGCTTCTAATCGCTCATGAGTACCAACACCCTATGAGTGAAGCGTTCGATAGCCTGTCCCAATATATGACAAGGGCCGCCGAGTTAGCGCTCCCGCTCCTCGTAGACGCGTTCAACGGGTTTCGCCAAAGAGACCCTGATCTTCCCAATGACCGTGACACATACGAGAGTTTCCTTCACGAATTCGTTCACAGGCGGATCCGCGAGGGTATCCGGGCCAAGCTCATCCACACCGAGTCTTTGGAAATGCGTCTTGATGAGGTTCTCAAACGTATCGGAACAGAATCTAAGGATGTCCCATACGATGAACTTGAGCGAGAGGTATCGATGAGCTTTTTCGAGAATAAAAGGGGGCTAATGAGGGATTTTGAGGAAAAAATCCAGGGACTGGCAAGGGTGACGAAACAGCAAAGCCGGCATGTTGATTGACTTGGCTTTTCAGCGGACGTTTTCTCGTCGCACGGGCGACGACTGAACCATAGATTTGTGCTATGCGTTTTGGGCGACCTTGCGGACCGCTGACGAATCCGCTATATTCTTCCCTGCTTGGTTACGAACCGTATCTAAACTCAGACAAAGGAAGGCCCCAATGAGAAAGATCACCGTGGCAATTGTGCTTATTGCGGCACTTGGCTGCCTTACAAGTATATGCTGCGGCGGCAGTTGGCCCCAGTTTCGCGGCCCCGATCGCGACGGCAAATCGGCAGAGACGGGCCTGCTCAAAGAATGGCCTGCCGGCGGCCCGAGGATCGTGTGGTCAGTCGAAGGCCTCGGCATAGGCTTCTCGTCCGCGGCTGTGGCCGACGGCTTGGTCTATACAACAGGGATGATCGACGGCGAGGGTTTCCTGTTTGCCTACGACTTAGCCGGCAATCTGAAGTTCAAGGAGTCATACGGGGCAGAATGGAAGGGGTCACAGAAGGGCGCCCGCACGACACCGTCCATCGATGCCGACCGGGTCTATGTCTTCAGTGGCGTCGGAGTTATGGCCTGCTTCAACGCCAAGACGGGCAAGAGAATCTGGGAAGTCGATACCCTCAAAGAATTCAACGCAAAGAACCTCCGCTGGGGTATGACCGGCTCGCCGCTGATAGACGGCAACAAGGTCTATTGCACGCCGGGCGGCCACAACGGCGCAGTCGTCGCACTCGACAAGATGACCGGCCAAACGGTCTGGACAAGCCCCGGCTCGGATGAGCTCTCGGCTTATTCTTCGCTGATATTGATTGAAAGGGGCGGTAATCGTCTGCTCGTCAACACGATGCAGCGATCGATTGTAGGCGTGTCTGCCGACGACGGCAGGCTTCTTTGGCGCATCGTGTACCAGTCCTCGGTCGACACGGCCGCCAATACGCCCGTCTATAGCAACGGCTCGATCTATGTGACCAGTGTAGTTGAGCGTGAAGCAACCATTGGAGGGTTAATGCTCGAGCTCTCGCCCGACGGCAATTCCGTTAAGGAAAAATGGAGCGACCAGACGCTCGACTGCCACCACGGCGGCGTCGTTCTTGTCGATGGCTACATCTACGGCTCCAACTTCAAGGACATTGCGAAAGGCGATTGGGTCTGCCTTGACTGGAATACCGGCAAAGTGATGTACCAGGCTGTCTGGAACGGCAACAAAGGCTCGCTCGTCTATGCCGACGGAATGCTGTACTGCTACGATGAAAACACGGGCAACGTCGCGCTGGTGAAGGCTTCGCCCACGGCATTTGAAATAGTAAGCTCCTTCCGCGTCACCGCCGGCTCCGGCGAACACTGGGCGCACCCGGCAATTTCCGACGGCCGATTGTACATCCGCCACGGCGACGCGCTGACGGCATACGACATTAAGAGCAAGTAAAAGTCCCAACAAAACAGTTTCTTTACCGACTCTATGCTTCTGGATTCCCGTATTCGCGGAAGTGACAGATGAGCAGCACTCTTTTGGTAAAGTCAATTACCTTTCAATTTCACGGTGGCCGACCATTCAGAATGCCGAGGCCGGTTTCATTTCCTGCCGCTTGCCAGCTTCTTGCGGAAGGCCTCCGATTCCCAGTTATTGATGAAGTCCTCCTGCCGCTTGTTCAGCGTGAGAATGCCGCCCATCCGGTGCGCATTTGCCCGAATGAAGGTTGAGTACAGCACAATGTCCCGCACGGTCGGGGCGATCTTCTCCGTGCCGACAACAAAGAGTCCGACGCCCCTGACCAAAAACGCCGCAGCGGGTTTTCCGCCGCCGGCGATTTGCCTTTTCAGATGTTTTGCGATGCGCTGCGGATCGCACTTCTGGACCCATATCGCAGGTCCGTTGGCATAGACCAGTTCGTCCGGCGTCAAACACCCCCTAAGCATCCTTCCGGCGTCCTTGAGACGACAGAATCCCTCAATAGCATCGTTGTAATAATACCATATCCGGGCCTGCTCGCCGGTTCCTCTTGAGTATCCCTGCGCAATGCAGAGTTTTGCGTGCTCGATTTCTTCGGCGCTGACCTTTCTAACGGGGGCCTTCGGCTGCCGCAGCTTGCTGCTGCAAAGCCTGATGACCCTGCGGACAAGCCGCAAGGCGCCGCCGGCGCTGTTGGCCGTGACAAACAGGCCGTGCTTTTCGAGAAATAGGATCGCGGGCCTGCTGCCGAATTCCTTGCGATACCCCTCAACCAGCCGGGCGATCCTTTTGGCGAGCATATACCCCGGGTCCGTATAGGGCACCCAAAGCGGCGGCAGGCTCTCCGCCTTGAAAAGCTGCCTGAGTTTGGCGCGTCCGTTTTTCGCATTCGCATAAGCGCCCGCCGCGCTGGGATGCAGATGAATCACGCACTTATCCAGCCACGCGTGCAGGTGCGCCTCCACCGACGGCCTTGCTTCGGTTTTTATGTCATCGTCGCAGGCAAGGAGCAGGCGGTTGACCACCTCCAATTCTCTGCTGCGAGTATCCATTTCGGCAATCGATTTATCCTTCACGACCGACAGGGCCATATCTAAGCGCAGCCTTCGCCAGCCGGCCCTCTCGTTCATATCTTTCAACGCCGTGCCGCTGGCCTTGATATACATATACCGACTGTCCGCTGTCTTTACCGACGTATTGCCGCCTCCGCCCTGAACGAGCGTCGGGTCTCCCCCCGTTTCTCTGGAAATCCTGATCAAATCCGCAAGCGCCTGATTCATTCAAATTGTTCCTTTCATATTTTTCACAATGTCTCTGCTGCGACTTCGGCCTGTCGGCTTTCCATCTCCACAGAATACTATCTTGGCGTGGCGTCGGGCAGGCCGCCGTCCACCGGAATTGTAACGCCCGTCGTCGGCGTCTGCCGGGTGGCGAAGAATAATACCGCGTTGGCGACGTGCCGCCCGGTAATCTGAATCTTCAGCAGGTTCCTGCTGCGGTAGTACTCCTGCAATCCTTCCTCGTCGAGTCCTCTCGCCCGCATCCTGTCGGGACCGACTTCCGCCCACAAGCCGGATTTATACTTGCCCTCGGAGAACACGCCGTCCGGCGCGACCATGTTCACCCGGACTCCATATTGCGCCAGCTCTATGCTCGCAATACGCCCCAATTGATGACACGCGGCCTTGGTCGCGCTGTACGCCCCAAACCCGGCGCCGGGGCTGGGGACATTCTTCGTGGAGACGATAACAATGTCGCCTCCCGTACCCTGCGCAATAAAGTGCCGGGCTATCTCACGGAGCGACAGAAGGGTCCCTTCAACGTTCACCTTTTCGAGCTTGCGAAACGCCTCCAACTCTATTTCCTTGAGGTGCGAAACCATAGCGATACCGGCGTTGACAACCAGAATATCAATGCCGCCCCAGGCCTTAATGACGGATTCGAGGCCCTTTACCACTGACTCATTGTCGGTAACGTCGATCGGAACGCCCATCACGCGTTCGGCGGCCATCTGTTGCAAATCAGCAGTGAAGCCATCAAGCTTCTCGCCCGGAAGGTCGCTCGCAGCCAGGTGACAGCCGTTTTCAAGCAGCCCCCGGCAGATGCCGTACCCGATAGCCCCCGCCGCACCGGTCACCAGCGCGACTTTGTTGCGAAGCGGCACATCAGCCAGTTCGCCGTCATCTTTCTTTTCGATGTAAAGCACGCCCAGCCCGCCAAGACAGATGATCTGCGGCTTCGAACCGAATCGCCGCGAGTAAGACGAAATAGCATCGCCTAACTGCTTGCGAATATCTTCCGTTGAATCCCCGGCATCCACAGGACGCACAAAGAGCGGAGGCTTTTGACCTTTAACTAAAGGCGCGGGGTACCGTTCACCGTCGGCGTTTTTCGCCGAAGCGGCAAAGTCGATAGCCTTCTTATTCGCCAGCGACTTTAAGATGACCGGCGCGTACGGAACATCCGGATCGCCCGTCGGCTCCGCCAATAACCCCCGCACAAGAGGTGCTATTCGAACCAATCCCTTCGATGATTCCTTATTGCCCATCATTACCTTGCATTTCCCACCCCGACCTTTTCACCCTCATTCTTGAGCGTCTCGTAAAGATCGAGAGCCTCCCTGGGCTTCAAATCCTCGTGAACAACCTTGTGGATCGCCTGTATCATCGCTGTCGGGGCATCGCTCTGGAAGATATTGCGCCCCATATCCACCCCTGCGGCGCCTTGCTGTATGGCCCGGTAGGCCATCGTCAGGGCATCGAGGACGGGGATTTTTTTGCCGCCGGCCATCACAATCGGAACCGGACAGGATGACGTCACCGTCTCGAAGCCTTCCTCTATGTAGTACGTCTTTACAAACTGCGCCCCAAGCTCGGCGCAGATTCGGCAGGCCAAGCGGAAATACCTCGCATCGCGCACCATGTCTTTGCCCACCGCCGTCACCGCCATCGTTGGAATCCCGTACCGCAGCCCCATATCGACCAGGCGGGTCATATTGTGCACCGACCGAGTCTCATACTCTCCGCCGATAAATACCTGCAGTGTAACCGCCGAGACGTTCATCCGAATCGCGTCCTCGATATCGACGGCCAACTCTTCATTCGACAGCTCCTTGAGTATGCTCGGACCGCCGCTGCAGCGCATCACGATCGGCTTTGTCAGGCTCGGCGGAACCGTCGTCCTGAGAATCCCCCGCGTCAGCATTATGGCGTCGGCGTAGTACATCAGAGGGACAATCGTCAGGTCGATCCGCTCAAGTCCGGTCGTGGGGCCTTGAAAATAGCCGTGGTCAATCGCAAACATCACCGTTCGGCCCGAATCAGGATTGAATATCCGCGCCAGCCGATTCTTCATCCCCCAGTCAAGAGAGCCTGCCCCCTTGAGGAAAAAGCCCGGGCTTTTCATCGGAATATCTTCGTAAAACTTCTTTGCTTCCTTTACCGCATCCGTATCAGCCATAATCTTGTCCCTTCGTTTATTCCGCCTTGTCCCTTTTCACCGCCCAGATGGTGCCCGCTATGAAGTAAATCAAGGTCGGCCAGATGAGCATCCTCTTGAACCAAGCGAAGTTGCGCTCGTAGTCCTCGCCGCTCGTCGTATATACCCAGATCGGCAGGATTATACAAGCAGCCAGTGACGCCAGCGCAACAGCCCCGCAAATCCAAAGCACAACGTCCGCCTTCTTCGGCGCCTCGGTCCATTTCTGCATCCGGACCTTACTCTCGCCCGCAGGATGGCCAAGCCCACTGTCGGCCGCCTCGCCGGTTATCTGCTCCGCCGGCTGCTCTTGCGCATCGTCGGCGAACTTCTCGCGCGCCCCGGCCAACGAGGCAAATATGATATACAGCACCGCCGTCAACACCCACACCGGCACGAACAAAAAGAACAGATGAATTGTGCCCGTCCGCTCCAGGATAAGCGCCGCCGCCATTGCAATAGCCCAGCTTGCCAGCGCAGGCCAGCTTACAAGCAGCTTCTTCTTCGAGACCCAGAACTGCGTCAGACCTATCTTAGGGAATATCCAGTGCTCGACAAAGACAATCGAACCCACCGGCATAAGCAGCAGGCCGTATATGCCGACGAAATTGAGCAGCTCAGTGAATACAAACGGCGAGCACGCAATTACGGTCGTCACGGCCCCCGCCGCCAATGTCACCAGCCATCTCGGCCAACCGGGCGTCACCGCCTGAAAGGCCAGCCCCGCCCTGTAAAGCGTCGGGTTGGACGTGGTCCACCCGGCTATAATGACGGTTATTATCCCGGTGGCGCCAAGCGCCTTGTATGCGACTCCGCCGGCGTCGTTCCCCACCCCTTCCATTACCATCGAGCCCGCCGCAGCTCCCATAATCCCCGCACATATCCACGCCAGGTAGTGCCCCAGGAACATCCCAAACGCCGAATACAGCCCGTACGACGAGCGTTTGGCGTAGCGCAGCAGCGCCATATCCGACAGCCCGCCGTGCATCGCCAGATTGCATATCCAGGCAAACGCCGCGACGTGCCAGAAGCCGATCGGCTGGCGGCCGTCCGGGGCCTTACCTGTCCATATTTTCTCACCGGCAATCTTCCAGAAATCATCCAGACTGCCCATCTGCCCACCCAATACCTCCTTGGCTATGGTGGGGAAGATCGCCACGGCACCGGCAATGAACATCAGGAACATCCACGGCGAGCAGACCTCAGAAAACTGCGCAAGCTTCTTGAAGCCCAGAATCGCCAGGGCAACAACAAGCGCGCCGACGCACAGTGCGATCAGGACAAATCGAAAGTCGGTCGGCAACCATCCGGTCTGCTCGGGAATTTTCAGCAAGACGCGCACGGCCGATGCCGAGACCGTAATCATACAGCCCGCCAGGATGCAGAACAGCACCGCATTGAGAATGTTGTAAATCGTCGTGGTGACGGGCCCTGCTATCCTGCGAAGATACCAGTAAAGCGTCAGCCGGGTCTGCACGGCAATCGGAGCGCAGACAAACGTCCAGGTCAGGACCGCCATCAGGTTGCCCAAAAGCAGCCCGACGAATATGTCGTACACCGTCGCCCCCCAGGCGACAAACAACGCCCCGATGACAAACTCGGTCCCGGCCACGTGCTCACCCGCATAGACGCCCGCGAAGTGCTTGCCGGATTGAAGCCTGTCCTGCGAGACCGGCTCCCGCTCGAATTCATAAAGCCGATCCATCCCCTTTATGGCGCTGCTCTGAACGTCACTGTCCATCTCGATTCCTTTCACTTGCCGGCATAAGTTCTTAGACTCGTCACATCGGTTTCATACTGTCTGACTTCTGTGAGCCAATCTTCTGCGACCGGAACATCCTGTCTTGCGCAGTAGTAATCCCAGACCGCCCCGAAAGGCAGCGTTTTATTCTCTTCCAGCATTGCCAGCCGTGCAGTGTAGTCCCCGGCGTCCTCAGCCTGGCGCAGCCTCTGCGTCGGCTCCAACAGCGCGATCAACAGCGCCTTTATCATACAGCGGGTCCCTATCACCCACGCCGCAACGCGGTTAATGCTCGCATCGAAGAAATCCAGGCCGATGTGCACCCTCTCAAGATAGCCGCCCCGCACTATCTCAGCGGCCAGCTCCTTTAGCTCGTCCGAGAGAATAACGACATGGTCGCTGTCCCACCGCACCCCCCTGCTGACGTGCAGCAATATCTCATCGAGAAAGGCCATGACGGATGATATCTTGTCCGAGACGACCTCCGTCGGGTGAAAATGCCCCGTATCGAGGCAAAGCAGCGTCTTGTTCTCGATGGCGTAACCCAGGTAGAACTCATGCGACCCGACAACATAGCACTCCGAGCCGATGCCGAACAGCTTGCTCTCAACCGCATCGAGCAGGCAATTTCGGTCCATCTTCTCGGCGAACATCTCATCCAGCGATTTGCGCAGCCGCTGCCGAGGCCCTTTGCGATCCACGGGAATATCCTTGTACCCGTCCGGGATCCACATATTCGTCACGCACGGCGTCCCCAGCTCCCGCCCCATCGCGGCGCCTACCTTCCTGCACACGATCCCGTGCTCCACCCAGAACCTGCGGATTCCTTCATCCGCGCTGGACAGCGTAAAGCCGCTCTCGGCGTTGGGATGTGCAAAAAAGGTCCCGTTGAAATCCATCCCTAATCCATTCGCCTTCGCCCAGTCGATCCACGCGGCGAAATGCCCCGGCTCGAGCTCGTTGCGGTCAACTTTCTCTTTGGTCTCCGCGTACATCGCGTGGAGATTCAGGCGATGACTGCCCGGTATCAGGCTCAGGGCCTTTTCCAGGTCCGCCCGCAGCTCGTCCGCGGTCCTCGCCTTGCCCGGGTACGCCCCGGTAGCCATTATGCCGCCGCCGCTTAGCCCCTCCTCGCTCTTCTCAAATCCGCCAACGTCGTCGCCCTGCCAGCAGTGCAACGATATCGCGGTCTTACTGAGCGTCTCCATCGCGCTATCCGCATCGACGCCTAACTCGGCATAGCGCTGCCTCGCCGCCTCGTATGCGTTCTCGATTCTCTTCGTCCGGCTCATCCTGTTGTGATCTCCTTTACGTTGATCGTCGCCGGACGCTCCACGAGAAACGCCTGGCGCTTCAGGTTCGCAATGGATTGCAGACGACAATCAAACGCTTATTTACTCAACTTGACTGACTCTTTAAGCTGTCATGCTGAGCGCAGCGAAGCATCTGGCCTTAGCATAAGGTTTTGGCCGATTGCGAGCGCGAGATTCTTCGCTTCGCTCAGAATGACAAATTGCATATATTCTTGCCAACACAATACTTATGCGAAACCCAGTCAAGTTGAGTTATTTAATCTTCAAGGCCTCCTTATCGGGCAGATTCGGGAAGCTCGCGTGCGGTTCGGCCTGGTACCAGAACGCAACCGAAGAAAGATCGTCCTTCAAAGGCAGATACCTGCCTTCGCTCTGCCAGCCCAGGGCCTGAATCGTCACCTTCAAGTCGTTATCGAAACGGACAGGGTCCATGATATGCCAGCGGTACAGTCCGAACTTCGGCTGCTTTTCCGACATTATCACCTGCGGCATGCCGGTGTAAGCGCTATTGAATTCGAGATACCCGCCGCCTTTTGGATTATCGAAGCCGTAGGAGCCGC
>Ga0315288_10002235_pt1 | contig 25075 bp, 23 predicted proteins | sample YL17G11_20_MG_FD_203454 | JGI IMG/M metagenome (GOLD analysis project Ga0315288, IMG submission 203454) | Sediment microbial communities from Yellowstone Lake, YNP, Wyoming, USA - YL17G11_20 | ecosystem: Environmental > Aquatic > Freshwater > Lake > Sediment | place: USA: Wyoming | collected... | reverse complement strand
TATATTAAGTGCAAGCTTGAGGAACAGGAGAAGTGAGTTTAACATCGCGAACGGTTTCTAAGAACCAATGACGGACACAATTTACTCACTTCTCCCCATATCTCTAACCATACAGACCAAGTATAGTCTATTCATAAGTAGACTATGGCCGATATATTCCATAAATGTCTGATATAGAAGACAATTTTTGTTAAAAGTTGCATCATTAACAGGACAACTTTCAAAATCAGTTATTTTCAAAGATTTTCATTCCCCAAACCTTGAAAGGGTCGAATCCTGAAGGGGTAGGTTGCTTAACTAGGAGATAAGTCGTATATCTCTTCCCCCCTTTTTAATTTGCACTATTCAGGGCGTCTTTCAGATCTTGAATCTTTGCGGGTGGAAGCGGAGGGCGTTCTCTTTTACAAGTAGGAAAGATAAAAGATAGAATAGTTTTATTTTTATCAGCCGTGAATCAGGCCATGAGCCAAATTGAATAATTTGATGGTGCCGAGGACTCCTCGGAGTAAGGCAAAACGACGAAAAACGGAGATAGTTTATACAGAGAAAATAAAAGAAGTTTTGGTGGCTAGAAGATAATAAGAATCAGGATCCGAGAGATATAGGAAACAAATATAAAAGAGAAAATATGTCATCCCCTCGATGTCTATTAGATAAATAAAAATAGGCATTAAATACTTTTTCAATTATCAAACAAAGTTAAAAAATCTTGTAAGTCTAAAAATTCTATTTCGTCAAATTCTTTTGGAATGTTAAATAAGTTGTAACTTAGATTTCTCATAACAAAATAGCTTTTAATATTCCAGTTACATTCATTAGTTATAATTTTAAAGTTATCTAATATTCTTCCCAGGTTTTGTTTTACAAAAATTATCCTTCTGAGAAATTTGCTAGCATAGTCAACTCTCTTGTCTCCTTTGAAATCACTAAAAAGGCTTTTATATTCTCGGCTTATTTCACTTGGCACAAAAGCAGCTCTCAAATTTTTTGCTTCAACAAGCAATATTTCTTTACTTTCTATGGATATGCAGAAAACATCAAAATCGCCTACATCTTCAGAAAATTTCTCACTAGAATAGCTATGAAAGTCTAAATCTTTTTTACATATATCCCACTTTTTTGCCTCACTAACCGATCTGTAAATAAGATCTTCTAGTTTTTTATCTAAGAATGTTTTTCTTTCATTTATAACAAAATTAATTGTTGAATAATTTCTGGCGCTTTCAATGGAATATGGAAAGAACCCCTCGGATATTCTGTACAACCATACAATAGATGTCCTGTGAGCCGAGAATCGTCCAAATATTATTTTTTTGTCACTTGTTTCAATTAATGGCTTTATCCTGAACCTATGCTCATCATTTGATATTTTTGTTGGGATGTATTCAGTTATATCTTCTTTTCTCAAGGTTAAATATTCAAGGACCTTGTTAATGGAATTAATATCTAATCCTTCATAATGATTGGCATTTTCTTTTATCATTTTCGAAAGCTTTTCTTCGCTACCAAAACCCTGCAAAGCATACAAATTCTCTTGATCATAAATTCCCTCATACAAAACTTCAAGAACATTCATCAAGTCAGTGAAAGTAAAGCCAAGATCTTTTTTAAAAGATTCGTCCAATTTTTTTAAATAAACTGTTTTTTCTTCTTGCGAATCAAGAGTCTCATCTTTTCCAAAGAGCTTTTTAGACGCTGTTTTAATGAGATTTTTACGATATCCTTCAGGCTCTTCTTCAGCCTGATTTATTTGATACTGCTCTGTAATTTCGAACCCAAAGTTACTCCAAATGCCATAATGGATGTTTTTAAGAATCGCGTATAAAGTAACTAATTCGTCACCCAAAGCAATAAGTTCCGAGAATTCTATTAGAGTTGATGGCTGTATTGAACTTTCAGCACCGTTCATTAAGACAAGCTCTATAAGGTAGGCAAAGACTTTAGCATATCTCTGCTCATTAGCCAAAGCCTCTGAAAATGCTTTCACGGGATCATATTCTATATATGTCTCCACTCCCATTTTTGTTTGCATTTCAGTATTTAAATATTCGAACTCTACTTTTTCACTTTCAAAAATGAGGTCATATAGTAGTTCTGTTTTTTTATGTTTTATGATTTCGTCTGTAAGCACGCTTTCCAGACAGTTGATAATTTTGCTAATTATTGCTTTGGCATCTTCTCCGTAGTATTTGCCTGGTTTGAATTCACTTTCATAACATGCCTTAAAAGTCAGCCATTCCGCAAAACATAGATTTTCTTTTGAAAGAGGCACTGGAGGTGGCAGGTGTTCTTTTAATGGAACAGGGAAATCCATTTTTTTAAAAACATTTCGAGGCTTACCTACAAACTGCTGGAAAAGATAGTCTCCAGGAGTTAATCCAATACTCTGGAGCATTTTTTTTGTAACTTCAATTTCGTTACGGTTGCTGTTTTCGCTCATATCGAACAGTTGCACCATCTTATTGGTGTCGAAAATAAACGCAATTTCAAGTGAAGTATAAAGTTTGTTAACTGCAATAGTATATGGCTTATTTAGGTCTTCTTGTTGGATTAGAACTAACAAATCTTTCAATTCGTTCTTATGCTCATTAAGGACCTCGACCGAATAAAAATAAAAGTGAATACACTTATAATGCGCAAGATGTTCATAGAGAAAATCTTCTACCTTCGAAAAATAGTAGGAAATCATATCTATAAGAAAAGTGTTCATAAGCAAATCCCGATTCCGGAGATATCTATTGTTCTTCATGAACCATAAATAGAATTCGTTTTTAATAACCAAAATTATTGCTTCAAGGTCGCTGTTCGGAACTAAAGCGAAAAACAAATCATTTTGCAAAGGAATGGTTTTCCAAACAAAGGGTTTTTCTTTACTGTTAAATTTAATAAGGCTTGCCCATTTGCTACAAAGGGAATTGTACCGATAATAACTCCAACTATGAGGGTCAACTACAAATCTATCAGGTGCTTTGCCTCCAAATAATAAGCAATTGCTGTAGGACTTGAAAATTGAAAATACATTACCAAAGGAACTAAAAGGATGTATTTCCGTCTTTTCTTTCAAATAAGAATATTGTTGCAAGAATTTTATCAGCGTAATGCCATTATCAATCTCTTCAATAAAACCAGAAAATTCATCTAAACTCACAAAACTTATGTTTGGATCAATTTCATCGGATGAAATCACATATCTTCCCAAGTCCATGACAGGCATGATAATAATCGGAAAGAAATTCTCTTTTGATACTAAAAACTTCGATTGCGGCTCTCCTTCTGTCCATTTGCCACCAACAGCATCTATTCCTTTTACAACGGGGCTTGCAACGTCTGAAATTATCCTTAGCTTTTTTACTTCTTCTGTTAAGTTAACTTCATGATCTTTAGGAGGATAAACGATACTGATTGGAACAAAATGAATCTCATCAATGATTAGCAATAAGTTCGATTTGTAATCAATGCCATTTTCTCCTTTAATCTCGCTGTTGATTATTACTTTAACATTACTAATTTTTTTGCATATTTTCTCTGCTAATTCAAAGACAATCTTATTTTTAACCTTATTTAATATTTCTTGGGTATAAAAATTTTTCTTAATAATCCTTGCAAAGTTATTCATCAATACCATTGAAACATTCTTTGGCCTTAAATAGTAAGAATTGCCGCTTTTGATAAACCAATATGAATCAACTTCATTTGAATAAAATTTTTCTATAAATGTATTTGTGTCTATATTAAAGTTATTATTTTCTCTTGCCGAAGCTACAAAACCATTAAAAAACAAATTCTGCTCTTCTTTATTAAACTTCAAACCTTCTAAAATTAACTTCATTTCATGTTCTGTAAATATTAAGGCCTTTTTTGTTGAGTCAAACCAAGTTTTATCTTCCGGGAAATACAACTGCTCTAATTCAACTTCTTTTAAAAGACTTCCAAGGTATTCTTTATTTTCAAGCAACAAGTTCAGAGTGCGGTCTTGTAAAGATAAAGCAAATAAAAAGAACTTCATGGGAGAAATGTTTAACTTTTCAATAAATAATTGCTCTAATTCAGAATATATAATCTCAAATTGTTGCAGCCAATCATAAGTAGATTCTAACTCTGTTCCGTAAAATATTCTATATTCTTGTTCATTGTAAAAGTACTTGATTTTCCCGTTATCCAACTCTGGGATGAAGTCTTGAAGGTAAGCCACTTTTTCTCCACAACTGGCACGCATATAGCCGATAAAATCAGTAAAATTCAAGCCTATGTTTTTAATGGTGTTCTTTTCTCCGTTTAACGTTAGAAAAAGATAATAAGAAGGCTCAATAGTAAGAGTTCTATTCAGTGGGTGCAATTCAAGAGCCAATATCTTATAAATCTTCTCTTCCAACTTTTCCATCATATTCTATCTTTTTTATATTCTATCAAAATTTTCAATTTCATAACTCAACCTTCTTTCCCCCTCTGCATATTTATATATAGGTGGTGGAGTTAGCGCCGTAATCCGGGATGCCCTCATCTCCACCAAACCCGTTCCGAAACTTGGAAAATACCCAAACTGCTTAAGGAATTATAACAGCTTTTAGGCTATAAATGATGGAAATGCTCTAGAATGCTCATATTCTTCTCAAAGTAATTATATACTAAAAGGCCCTGACTTGTTCAATTTAGGGGACGTTGCGTTGGTTAAGAGCAAAGACAATAATATTCTAAGAGTTACTTTTAAGTCCTCAAAATTATGTGATGAAGTTAATTATTGAAAGAAAGTATCTCGTTTTTACAAAAGTCCATTTGCACTGATTAACCTGCATATCATCTTAATATAATTATTCAAGCGGTATGCGCTCTTTCTGCGTACGGCTTGAAGTAACTTTCTTTGATAGGGTGGGTGGGAGGTTTTTAGTCTTTAATTTATTTATCTCTTTTCGCCGTAGGTGAATTTAGGCAGAGAAAATTAATTCATTTGGTATTTTGCATTATGTTAACAGGAGTTAGGCGTTATTTATCATGGAATCCAACCAAGAGCCTTGTATATAGCATCAAATCCCCAAGACCATTTAACCCAGGATTCGACACGCTTATCTTTAGACTTGTTATTTTGATACAGTTTATCAAGTTCCTTTGAAGAACGCATGTCATTGCCAATGCACTTGTGGTCAAGGAGTTTTTGTATCATGCATTCCAAGAAAACTAAGTCAGCAATGATAAGATGCTTAAGCGGTTTCTTATAAATCAGAGCATCTTGCGAAACATTATCTCCGTGCACAATAGTGCTTCTAAGGTTGTAAAAGTCCCATGCCCACCAACCTGCTAAACTATAAGTATAGGCTCTTCCCTTATCGGTCCGAGTATCTTTAAAAAAGCGATCAGAAGCAATATTATTTTCCATATATTTAACGAAGTCTTTCCTTTTTCCTTCCCCGAATTGAAACAGAATTTCAAAAGCTGTTGCCATCATGACTATTTTGGAAAGCTCAGAAAGTTGAGCATTTTCATGTGCCAACCTAAACCATTCAAGGCTTCGAAATAAACGTTCGCGTTCACCCTTCTCATGAAATCCATCAGAGAAACAACTATCAAAACCACCAATAAGTTTCTTTTCAAAGCCAAGCCACAATGGTCCGCCTGTTGCATAGGGCTTGGGAAATTTAAAAGTCCTAATTTCATATGAGTTAATGGAGGGACCGATGGAGTAATCAATTCGGAATGAAATAAAATTATCTTGAAGAGAATCAGGCAAACGAAAAGAAAATAGTTCAAAAATATCTGCAGTTGGAGGGAGCCATCCTCCCCCGTGGTTTCTATTAGAAACAATTGTTTTCGTCGCAGATGCAATGAAAGTGAATATTAATATATCGACAACCTCTCTTAGAGTTTTGTATTTAGAATCAGTTAATTTGTATAAATTGTCATTATTATAGGAGCATATCGTTATTGTCTCTACTGGTTTCCCTTGATTGTCTACAAACGAATCAAACAACTTATTTAAATATGATTTTATTTCTGGATTGCTGCTGATCTTATCATAATTATTTTTAACATAGCACGGCCAAAATGTTATTGGACCAAGTTTTACACTTTCTTTTAACCCAGCCCATGGCAAGAAAGAAATCCATAACTTATTATTTGTTAAGTTATTCATGTCTAACTACAGAATTTCAAAATATTCAATTTCCGATAACGTTCCCAGCGTAAAAGAAGTTTTTGCAAAGCAAAAATTTGCGCAAGTGCCATAAGGCACGAACCTTTTATGCTGTGTTATATGAAGTTTCCTTTCTACTAATACTGCCACTGCCATATTTTCAATGCCTCTTCGGACATCTCCTTTGTTCTGTTTTCAATCATATCAAAAAGCCATTTATTATAAGCTGTTAACTTTTTAGTTATTTGAAACTCTGATTTATCATAATCATTCTTCTTTTCATCAAATAGTTTATTAGACATACTAATATTCCACTCTCCTTTTATAATAGTTAGGTTACCAATTCTATCGAGGTTTTCTTTATGCAAAGCAATAATTTCTTCCTTGCTTTTGGATGTATTAGTCTTTAGATAATTAATCCAGTCATCGCCTAATGTTTTAGGCATTATATGTTCTGTCTGAATTTCTTTTAAGTTGAGAGAAGTTTCGCCTGTTGGTTTAGATAATTTCCAGAGAATATATTTTGTCCTTGGTTCAGTGGCTTTAAAATTTCTTGAGGCAAAATTCCTTTTAAAAATCTCATCATCCACGTTGTTTTTTATCCCTTGTGAGAGTTTTTGTTTTATTATTTCTTTAAATTCTGCAGGATTTTTATTTTGGAGTTCCATGCAAATTTCATTGTAAATCTGATCGAGTCTAGAAGTGGCTTGACCACATATTCCCCATCTTATGTGGAATGTCTCTATCATTTCCATTATATCAAAAACATCCTGTTCAGAAAATTCCTCATTTTCCAAGTAGGGAATAACTTTTAACATTAAGGTAAAACTTGGTGCAACTTCTACTAAATGTAACTCTTTTAATTTTTTATTAAGCTTATCGTAAGAAAGCTCACATTCTGAAATTTTTTTATAAACAGTAGCCGCCGAGTTAAGTTTTCCAATAAAATTACAAATATTTCTAGGTTCCTCATCATTTAATTTAGAATTCACCTCTTCATAAAGTCTCGTTTCAGAAACCTTTCCTTTCCAGGTTGATAGAATATACCTCCTTATAAATTTAACAGGCTCATAATCTCTAACTTTCTCGTACATTTCAGTCCATTCGTTGATAGTAGTGTTGAAAATATTCTCATTTGATGAAACCTTCATTAACACAAAATTTTTTATAAGATCAGCCGCAGATAGTTCTAAACCTCTATCATTGAGAGTTTCAAATAATCTAAAAGCATTAAAGTAATTGAAAGCATTAATATGAACAACAATGATATTGTTAACTATTTTTTGCCATAAATTTTCGTCTTGCATTTTGTCTTTAAAAAATGTATAGCACTCAAAAATTAAATGTTTGCCCTCCCTGGGTTTACCTTCTAAAACTTTTTGGAATGTTTCATCATCTAACCTACCTAATTTCAATTTGGGAACTTGTTTTTGTTCGTTACCTTCCCAATCCTTAGCAAAAAGAAAGGTTTCCGTTAAGTAATTGGCTAATCCATCAATATTATTTTCCATAGCCATATCTCTTATAGCAGAAAGCCAAATTAGTAAGGTTGCTATTCTTTGTTGGCCATCTACAATATGAAAATAATTTATGCCTAATCGATGGTCACCTTCTGGTACTACAACAATAGACCCAAGAAAATGTATCTTGTCATTCTCTAACCCCATTATATCTTCAAATAAATCTTCCCATTGGTCTTTAGTCCATGCGTATGGTCTCTGATAAAGAGGAACTTTGTATGCTTCCTGTGCATTTGAAAGCAGTACTTGTAATTTAACTTCTTTTGCATCTATAAATTGCATACTTTCACCTCCTATATTTTAAGGACATTCCGCATAAGTTAGGTATAAGCGAACAAGTTTGTCTATACCACAAAATTAGGAGGATATCCGAATTACTTCGTATACAAATCCTTTTGTTTAAAGCATTCACATCCTCTCTCCTTTTGCCTAATCATGCATTACTGCCTAAATGTAAAAATACATTCTCAATATTAATTATTGCCAGATTAAAATGTTTGTCAAGGTTTTACTCACTTCCCAAAAGTTATTTGTTGGCACCTTTAATCTTTTTTCAGCAGCATTAAAATAATTCTCATCTATTTCTATGCCCCAAAAACATCTATTCATTTCTAAAGCAGCTACCCCTGTAGAACCTACTCCCATAAAAGGATCAAAAACTAAATCATTAGAGTTTGATGCAATTTTTATGATATGTCTCAATACCTTAAGTGGCTTTTGTGTTGGGTGACCTGGATTTCTAACTCTTTCAGAGCCCATACAAATTGGGCTTTCAATAAAATTATGCATCTCATTTTGCTTAGAGAAATTCCAAGTATGTTTTTAATTCTTATAACTTTAAACAAAGTAGGAGGGCTTTATGTCTTGCCCTCCTGATCTAAAAAAATTATTTTAAGTTTATTTCAATTTATTATGGAAGAAGATCGTTAGTGAATTGATCGCTTATAACTGGCTTTTGCATCGTGCAATTTGCCAAGGCATAATCAAAAGCCTCTTCTACAGTTACATCAAGGATACTAGGAGTATCATCAGGTTTTTCTGCATAACCCTTTAACATTCCCTCATCTATGAAGTAATAGGTGAATTGGCCGTGGCCACCTCCCCACTGTGCACTTTCATATGATACCCCATTTTCTGAACAAGCCATATTTATTACCCTTCCAACTGAAGCAAGGTCTGTCATGCCGCCTGCTAGGCAGGAATCAAACACAAAGATTATTCTTGAAGTATTAAAATCTTTAAACCAAGTTTTTAACTGCCCATCCCATATAAAGATGAGCTTTGAAGCATCGTGGCTTACAATTGACTCATCAATTTTTTCACTGTCTCCGTCATCTGCAGTACCTTTTGCTCCGTGTCCACTAAAGAAGAAGAAAACTTCGTCGTTAACTTTTGCTTTGCTTTTTACATTATTGATTGCTGCAAGAATGTTGTCGAATGTAGCGTCCATATTTTTTAATAGGTATATGTTTGTTGGCAGGTATCCATAGAGGGTTCTTAAAGCATAATCTACACTGTCAGCATCGTCGTCTGCATATTGAAGGTCATTTGCTGTGCCTGGGTAGTCTGATATACCTATAACAATTGCATATTTGTCTCCGCTGCATTCTGTCCCGAGAATCCCGGTTGCACTTCCTTTGCTTGGCTTGCCTCCCTGAGGTTTCCCCTGAACAGTAATTTTTTTCACCAATTCTACATCTGTAGCCTGCAATGGTTTATCCCTATTGGAATTCGCGGTTGTAAATGGTGTTAAAAGAAGAGTGGTTAAAAATAACACAATGATAAAAACTAACAATTTTTTCATTTTATTACCTCCTTATTTTTGTAATGTTCCCTAAATTGGGTGACTACAAAATTCTTTATTTTTAATTTTACCAAAATTAAAAGTTTTATCAATAGTTTGTATGCCTTACATACATTTGATACTCCGAATATACACGCAAAGCATAAATACTCTTTAAGAGAGATCTCTTATCTTATAAAGCGAAAATACGAAGTGTCTAATAATCCTTCAACCATTATGAGGCGGTCGGTTAAGTATGGGTGGTAGGATATCTGAAGTTTCAAGCTCAAAGAGCGAGGAATTTGGATGGAGGTGAGAAGCACCGAAACCAGATACGCACCTATTATACAATAGGCTAAACTTTATATTTGCCTTGGGTCTTTGGCGATCCTTTTTTTATCCAGGAAACGATTAAATTCGTGATCTCTTCTCTTACATTCTCAAATTCATGGTCGGTATCAAAAACTTTGATTCTTACACTCTCTGCCCCGTTTCTTTGTAACGCTCTGTAGAGGGGCAGAATGTGATCTTCTATGGTTGCCATTTGGTCTTGCCAGCCTCCAATTAGTAGAATATCTTTGACGGCAAGCTCCTTTGCGTGCCTAACAAGGCTATAGTCGTCCCCATGTTTTAATAACCACTCGTGAGTACCTCTACCAAGAAGGCTATAGTCGTCCTTTAATAACCACTCGTGAGTACCTCTACCTCCAATTCCACGGATCACGGTTGAATCCGACATGCATTCATCTAAATAAGCTTCGTGCAATTTCCTAAACTCTTCATTCTGCTCTATCATTCTTGCTAATACGCTTAAATCTCCTCCGGCCCAGGAAACAACTTTTCGGATATCTGGATCGCTCAGTGAGCCGAGCAATGCAAGACCACCACCATAACTTTCACCTACGATTGATATCTTGGTTGTATCAATCTTAAATCTTTGAACTATTTCATCGGACTTCAAGAACGAGATTGCGTTTTTCACGTCTTGGAGTGATGTTTCATCGGTACAGACTCCTTCGCTCTCCCATGTACCGCTATAGTTAAAGGTGAAGGCATTGATACCCCTTTCACTCATCTCTTGGCCAAGTCTATATTCGCCCCCTTTACCTCCAGGAAATCCGTGAAGAAGAATAACAGTAGGAAAAGAGCCAAGTCCCGTTGCAGGGAAAAACCATCCTTTTATTTTTACACCGTGACTTATGAACGTAATAGGAGTCGAGTTATCACTAATTGATTCAGGTCTTGTCATAATATGTTCCTCCTTTTACTTGCCAGCCTTCGTATAACTTAGGTATAAGCGAATAAGTTTGTCTATACTCCGAAATTAGGATGATACTCAATGTGCTTCGTATACAAATCTTTTTGTTTAAAGCATTCACACCTTTCCTCCTTTCACTTCTTATTTTAATTATATGAAAATAAGGCTCTCGCAAATGTTGTAATTCTGTAAATCATACGCTAAAAGTTGACTTTGCACATATATAAAGTTTATTTTACTTAAACCATATTTTTAAATTTAGTGAAAGCAATCGCAATTAGTGCTACACGAATCATAAGTAAGAGTAAGTAGGAGCCTAATGAGGTTAATAACATCTCCATAGTTATCCCCATAGTTATCCTCATAGTTATTGTCACGATTGGATTTAATACTACAAGTATTTCTAATACTACAAGTATTGTAAATATGATTAGACTCCACTTTTTCATTACCCATAAACCTGCCATACAAACTAACTGTGCAAGAATAACAAATACCAAGTATAGTGGGTACCATGGAAATAAAGAACCTATCACCTTCATAGTATCTGAAAATATCTCCGGTATTGTGGCTGCTGCTCCAATAAAACCCATAATACAAATGAAAGTGATTATACCTGGTCTTTTCATACTTATCGCCTCCTTTTTTTAATGGCTACAGGCATAGGTTAGCCTTTATTTGATTTCCAAAACATGGTTGTCGCCTTTCTCTTGTGCCTCTTTTTTAATTATATGAAAATAAGGCTCTCATAGAAAGGCCTAACCCCCTCCATTTTACAAAACTGGGGGAAATGCTTACAATACGTTTTTAGAACTTACTTGCTTTATAAGAGTGAATATTACAACCGGTTAGTGAAATATGACTGATTATCCTCTATTACAGAGTATTGGTCGTAATATAGAAAATGCTTAAAAGTATAGTTTATAATTGGTGTGTCAGAGAAAGATTAAGAATTTGATAGTTATAGTTGGTCGTTGTCTTGGTCGTAGATAAGAGATATAGGCTAATACTAAATGCTTTAATGAAAATTTCACTTTTTCTTAGTTACGAGCAGAGGGAGTATATAACCTCTTGGAGACTCTTGGTCTATCAAAAGCTAACTCCTCCCTATACCCCATAAAAGATTTGCAACACCGTTGCAAATAAAAGTAGGGGTAAGGTTGAAAGCTTTGAAGTGGGGTATATTTTATACCTCTCAGGGATAGCTTTGAGCGCAGAAGTGCCTCTCTGTAGATTGAAAATGAAATATAAGAAGGTGAAAGAGTGAAATACTGAGTTGAAGAAAAGTTTAAATCAGGCCCCCGTGATATTATTCTCTGTCCTTTGTGTTCTTACCCTTGAGCCCCTGGCTGTGTCCCGTCATCTTTCGGGGCTTCACTGCGGACTTAGGCCCTCTTTCGTATTCCATTAGACTCTCCTGGGTTACAAACATTGCTTGTAATACTTACGCACTCCTCTTATTCAGGTCTTGCTATCGACACAAAAATTGCCACCTTACTACGTCAAGTATAGCATAATCAATAAAGCGGTTAAATTTAGAATTCTCCTGACAATTCTATTGAAATTTTATCAACCGCCCTTTTTAATTTTTCTATGTCGTCAATATTTTTAATTATTTCCTGAATATAGTTCTCTCCAAAAACAACAAAGCCATTATCTAAAAGTATAAAATACTTAAAAAAGGAATCCAGGGCTTTTTTGTAGGCTTCTCTACTTTTCTCTGAAACCCTTGTGCTCTCAGATTTTCTTTTGTACTCATTTATATTATAAACACAATAAGGAATTGTGATAATCTCTATTTCTTTGTGCTTTTTACTGCCACTCCCGGACCTTGCTTCTTTCCTTTCGCTTTTTTTCTCAACCTGAAAACCTATATTGTCAATTTTTGCGTCAATTTTCTTTCTGTCCAACTCCTCGTTACTTTCAATATTTAACTTTTTTTCTATTTTTTCAGCTGCGGCAAGAACAGCATAACAAAAATCTAATTGTGTAAGCAACGAAACCCACGTTCTATACATTCTTGCCCTAAAACCTTTTTTAAACCAGCCATTATTATCTTTGTCAAAATGATATTTTTTAAATTCTTTAAGAATGGGCAACTTTATTGAATCTGTGTTAATTTCGTTCCAAAAATTTTCAAACCATTTTTCAAATTTCCAAAAGTTTTGGGCGTCCCAGTAATTTCTATATATTGACCCTAAGGGTTGAATTCCGGGAGGCAAATCTTGCTCTACCCACTTAACATCTCGGAGTTCTTCTCTGTAAGATTTCAAGGATACGGTTTGCAAAAAACCTCTATAACGATTTAAATTTTCTTTTGCGGCGTTCATAGTCTCTCCTTTATTATTTTTAACTCTTTTTTAGTTGGCACAGGTATATTTTTAATCTGTGTAATGCTTAAATGATAGGTGATTTCTCTATAAGTCCCTTTAATGTAATTCGTGGCATAATCTGAATTGAGATACTCTAATATTTCTGATTCACCAAGATCAAATTCTCCACTAAATAAATCATTCTTTTTTAAGAGACGATAAACATCTTTCATCTATAGCTACCCCTACTCTTCCGTTTCCTCAGAAACCCAAACCTACTACAATATGCGGGACACTAAAATATCCACGTAGTTTTTCCACATCTAACTTTTTAACCCAACAACTTGTATTATCAAATAAACCTGTATTAAAGCCAAGTAATGAAATATAACAGTTCATCATTTAAAATTATGCTTTCCTGGATAATCTCTTCAAGGTTCATATTTCACCATCTCATCTCCAGGAGTGCCTCAAATTTCAATGCCTTTTTATTTATCAAAATTATCTTTTAAAAATTTAATCATACCTTTTCCTAGTTCATCAAAAGGAATGAAAAAATCACTTAAAATTATTTCGCTGGAGCTAAAATAACTTTTTGGTATTGTATACCATAATTGATTTGACATCTTAAATACAATTTTAGCATTAAATTCAAAACCATCCTTAATTTCATAACTGCTATTAGTTTTGAGCCAGTTGCCTGGATCAGTAAGCCAAGGAGGCGCTAGTCTACTTGCAGGAACTTTAAAAACAGTATATTTTATTCCCTCGCTTACTTTTTGTCTTGCGCAAATTAAGTAGTAGTCAAATTCATCATGTTGACTTTTGATAAAATCGAGCATACCTTCTAAAGTTTCAAAAGTTGTCAAACGATAGGAAGAAATATTAATTGCATTACTCTTTATCTCTCCAGCTTTAGCAGAAATTTTAGTGCTTTTTCCATCTATTTTTACTGTTACATCTACGCTCTTAGCATGAGATTGCGGATTCCAATTTACTTTTTCTTCTCCAAACATAAAGACTAAAGTAGCCCAAATTAGTTCTTCCCAGCTTACATCTTTAATAGGAATCTTTGTAGTTCCAGTTTTGAATTCAACCAATTTCTTAAGTAAAATGGAAAATTTTTTCTCATCTAGACTCATGCTAAATACACTCTTCTATCTTTAATTTCATCATATTTTAGGGGAATTAATTTAAGCTGTGTTTTTGTAATGTGCGGCGTTATTTCTTTATATACAGTCTTAACGTATTCCTCAATTTCTTTAGAATTTAGCCACTTTAAAATTTTTTCTAACTTCATTCGTGTTAATTGTGTTTTAGGTAATAGATGATAAACATCTCCTACATAAGGATATAAATTATCTTCTATTGCAGCGAAAATTTTTCCACCCTTTGTATGTCCAACTGCAATCCTAGGCAATATTTTATAGAATGCTTTAAGTTGAGGAACTTCACTTCGCTTTAGCCAAAGATGCGTATAGTTATCCCTGGTAATGAATCCTTTTTTAATATTTCTTCCATTTAAAAAAGGTACAGATTCGTTGTCTTTTTCGTAAGATAAACTACCGAAATTTCTTACTTCTGTAGATCGAGCAGAAATTTTAATATCAAACAATTCACCAAGTTTGACTGAACTCTTTTCTAAAGATCTCGTAAATTCATTTTCAAATCTAAGAATACTACCTTCCCATCCATTTAGAACATTGCTTAAAATAAATTTCTCATCATTTCTATAATATAATTTTGCTCCATTTTGGCCCTTTTCAAAAACTAAAATACAAGTAGAAACGCCAATTCCCCTAAAGACGCCTCTACCTAGATAATAAACTTTTGTTTTGCCATGTAGCGATAGAAACTCCCTGAGCTTACTAAAATCATCAAGAATCATCCAAGTTGCTGGAATGATAAAAACAAGCTTACCTGTTTCCTTCAGCAGGTTGATACTTTTTTCAATAAAAGCTCCATAAATATTGTACTTCCCAAACCAAGTAACAAATTGCTTTTTATAAGTATTCTTTTGCTGATTAAGTAAATGGATTGGATAATGTGACTTGTTTCCAATAATTCCATATGGCGGATTACCAATTATTAGGTCAAACCTAAGTGATGTTTTCCATAGTAAAAAATCTTCACTTATTAATTCAAATGGGAAATCTCCAAACAGTTCTTTTTCTTTCTGATAAATTTCTTTGTTTAATTCAATGCCAAAAAAATTATTTTTTTTATCTGAGAATTTAGAATAAATGTTTAATAAAAAGTTACAAAAACCACAGGCAGGCTCTAAAATTTCTAAGGAGGACATATTCTGAACTTTAGAAAGGTAAACCATAAGGTCTACAATTTCTTGTGGTGTTGATACTGCACCATAAGCTTTCCATTGCTCTAAAATTTTCTCTAATTTTTTTGAATAAATTTCTGTATTAAATGATTCTTTTATCATTTAGCCTCATTTAAATTATATACAGAATTATTTTTTGTACAAAAGTGATTTTTAAAACTTTCATTTTTCCACTTTCTTTTTTACAAACTCCTCTAAATCTTCTTCTCTCACTCTCCATAAGTCTCCAACCTTAATACCTTTGATAATGCCTTTTCTCAAATAGTTTTTCACTGTGTAAACTGAAATTCTTAATTTATCTGCTACCTCTGTCGGAGTAAGTAAGTTATCCAACTGGAATCACCTCTCTATTTAATATTTTTCTCACTGTGTTAAGAAAATGGGACGTGTCCCCATTTACTCTTTTGTAAAAAAGGATAATTGAAGAAATGGTTAAAGTTATGAATCAGGGTCTTGACAAGAACGGGTGTTTTGTATATAATATCAATTGAGCAGGTAAGCGCAGAATCACCGCAGGTCACCTTAATTGGTGGCAGCAACCTTAGAGTTGTGGGCTCCTCCGGTCTGGGACTTGCTCATAAATTTTTTAGCCACCCATACTCACTTAATATTTGCTCGATATCCATAGGTTTGATATGTAGGAATTTGATTCCATAACTAAAAAGCTCCCCATTTCTACGATAAAGTCTATCCTTTAGACTTATAAAATAACTTGGTTCTGTCATGTCAAAGCGATTATACTCTAGGCCATCCCTAAAAGTTCCCGTAACACAATCAGAAGCTTGCAAAAGTGCACATTTATCTTTTCTCAATAGTTGAAACTTTTGGTGTTCAATATTTTTCCAACTGATTCGCACTGCACCTGCGGGTTCCCAGCATGAGAGCTTATCGATGTAGTCTTGCATGTCCGAATAACTTGTGCTGGAACGGTACTCAAATATAGGAACGGCTTTCCCATTACCATGGTCACGAGCATACCAAGATAGTCTCTCAAATAACAACCTTACTGTGTAAAAGTATAATTTGCCTTTCCGTTTCATATTAGGTGCACCAGTAATAGAAAAGTGATTTTTATCTGTGGCGATACAACAATATTCCCAAGGTTTTGATAATAGTTCTTGACAAACAAACTTTTTTTGTTCGTGTTTTTTTAACTTACTCCAGTGCAAAACCTTTACATTAAGACGTTTTTTTATTTCGGTGACCATTCCCAGCTCGTCATTGTCCAATTCACTTGGAACAATAAAAGCTCCAATTATAAACCATCTGGAACCACCTACTCCAATACCCTCGTCTCCAGCCTCATCAATGTAGCAATTGAAATTCACAACGTAATTATACTACAGTAATCTTATATTTTAAATTGGCCCACTAACGAAAATTGTTAAAGATGAAAATTCAAAAAGGGGGATTTCCGAGGTGCTTAAAAAAATGAAAAGGGTTAACTGCAGAATTTTCATATAGATTTTTGGTGAGGCAATTCGAAATTTGGCTTGACAATTCGACAAAAATGACTAAAATAATATATGAGTCAAGAGATGAGGGGGTGATTAGAATGTCTTTTTCTTTGTTAGTTGGGGTCATAGCTAATTTATTAATAATAGTAGGCATTGTTTATTTTATTTCTTATATCATTAAAAAATCAAGAGGTCATATTACTGATAAAGACAAACTGCTTTGGTTACAAGATGAAATTGCTAAATGGGAAAGTAATGGGATTATCTCTAAGGAACAAACAGATAACTTATTAAGATTTTATAATATTTTTGGGGAAAAGAAGGTAAAAAAAGTTAATCTAATCAAAGTCCTTTCGACTATTGGTACTATACTTTTAGGTATCGGACTAATTTTATTTGTTGCATCAAATTGGAAGCAAATACCTGACATAGTAAGGACAATTATGTTATTAACAGTTACTTTTGGGACTTTTTACCTCGGATATTATTTTAGCTATCAAAAAAAGGGATACTCTATCTTAGGTAGAAGCTTATTCTTTCTGGCTTCGCTATTTTGGGGAGCAACAATTGCATTGATAGCACAGATTTATCATATACCGACAACAGATAATTGGTGGATATTTCTTATTTGGGCATTGCCAATATTGCCAGTTGCATACTTCTTTGAATCAACTTCAGTCTTTATTCTATCTTCAGGATTACTTTTGATATGGAATTTTTTATTCAGTACCAGTCGGAACATTGCAAATTATTACTATCCAATGATTGTATTTATCTTACTATTGCCACTCTCTAAGAACAACAAACTAAGATATATTAGTAGTATATTGGCCTTAGTAATTGCCGCATTCTTTGGGTTATTCAATGAATTTGATTTGTTCGTTTTATTGATCGCAGCTGGGTTATTGGCTTACTACTTTATCCAAAAGAGATCTCTGATTTACCTCCTCAGTAGTTCAATATCCTTTATTTTATGGACAATAACATTTTTTTTAGCACATGAACAGCTTCCGAATTACTTTTTTATAGTTCCTCTTGGAATATTATTTTTCTTAACTTATAAAGAAAAGAGCGAGTCAAGCCTGATCATAAATATCATTGGTTTTTTAGTGGGGATTAATCTATTCATTTTGTCATGTTTTTTTAGTAAAAATTTTGCTGCAGAAAGTATATTTTTTATAATCTCGCAATTGTTAATGGGGGTTATTCTTTATTTAGTTGGAGTAGGACATATCCGTAATAAGTATAAAACATTCGGAATAATTTATAAAATTTTCGGTTTTATAATTACACTAATTGCTACTTACATCTTATCTTTTAAAGGATTGCTTGAAGAATATTCTAAAAGCAACATTTATGCAGTAGGCATTAAGATTTTTGGTATATTTGAATATAAATTTTATTTCTTTATTTGCGTTATCTTTGGAGCAATTGCACTTTTATTAATTGTTTTTAATTTATTAAGGCACAGATTTTTGTCCAAACAGGCAAGATACGAACTTTTAATTTTAATATTATTACTGGGCAGTACCTTTTTAATCTTGATAAAACCAGACCTTACATTGATAAACACGGTAGTTATGAATACTATTCTATTGATATTTGCGGTTATTTCTATTCTTTATGGTTTTGAGACTCAAATTTCCACAATTTTTAATAGCGGGATTTTAATTTTTGTGCTATTCATTGTATCAAGATACTTCGATATTTTTTGGAAACTATTAGATCGCTCCATCTTTTTTATAGTTGGAGGTTTGCTGATGATAGTTGGTGCGGCGTTCCTTGAGAAACAAAGAAAGAAGATTTTAAGGAAGATGAGAAATGAATAAGAAACATATATTCATTTTAATATTTGGTTTATGGTTAATAATTATTGTGGCCTTTATAGGATTTAAACAATTTACACTTTCAACTGGAACCAGGGTTTTGTTAAAGACAGCACCAGTAGACCCTCGCGATATTTTAAGAGGAGACTATGTTGCACTAAATTATGAGATAGGCAGATTGAACTTAGACAAGATTCCTCATGATCTTATTAATCCCTCTAAAGGGGATAGGATATATTTAATCCTTGAGGGAAAAGAAAAATATTGGGTTGCAAAAGAGATTAGAAAAGATAAACCAGAGAATCTACTTTTTATAGAAGGAGAGACAAAAAATATTTATGGCAATGAGATTATTGTTAATTATGGAATTGAAAGTTACTTCATTCCAGAAGGTAAGGGGTCAGATGTAGAGGGATTTGGAGGAAAAGGTTTAGATGTAGAGGTATCTATTGATAGATTTGGCCACGCCGTTATTAACAAACTCTATATTAATGGCACTGAAGTAAATTTTAATAATGATTAAATTTCTTTGTTCTTTCAGTAGCACTAACGACGTTTAAAATTTTTGCAATGCTCGTGGGTATGGTTTAGCGCAATTGAAAAAGGATGAGCTATGCGAAAGTTTCTTAAGAAGGCTGTAGTAATCTTGTCGTTCAACTGCAAGATCACCACAGCCTAACAAAAGACATTGGCCTTACGATGAGGCACTTCAAGCACCGTGTTGCCTCACATAATTCTCTTAATCCTTTGTAATCATTTTTTTTAATGATTCTATGAAATATTATCTGGTTGCCTCATGCAAGCATAGATTTTTATGAGAGGCAAGGTCTTTTGGCATATTTAAAAGTCTCGTATGATTCTTTTGGAGGATGATTTTGCATAGAATTGCAAAAACATCAGTTACAGAGGAGTAAATTTAAATAGACTCGTAAAATTGCTTTGCAATTCCAAAGGAATAAGAAAAATACATGAGGCAACAGAATATTTTCTTAATAGTTCTTACAGGAATTTGGGGACATTACCATTTCCTCATAGAGGACTCTCCCTATTTAATTAAAAATTTAAGCGATTCGTAGACCAGAAAGGCCGGCCAAACTATAGCTTTCAAAAAACCCAGCACGCCCATCCAAAATGTAGTAGCATGTGAAATAAAATAGACTGCTGCGCCAATAAAACCCAAACCATAAACTGCGCCTGAGGCACCGCCTTCGTGAATTTTATGTTCCATATTCTACCTCCTTTTAATTAAGGTGAGATATTTTCTCTTTACCATTAACCAACAAATCTTCAGTTACTCTTTTTAATTTTACATCATTTTTGCCTTTTTTTTCAAGTATTTGTACGCTTTACATACATTTGAGACTGGCTATAATATTTTATTAGAAAATCAACTGGTGTCAAATTGTTAAGACTTTTATGAGGTCTTTCTGTGTTGTACCACAAAAGATAGTCTATAATGCATCAAAAATTTGAACAATTGAGCAGGGGGTAGTATATTTAATATCTAATCCATCTTTAACTTTCAAGTTTGGGGCATATGCGTGCATCAAGAGCAAAGACAATTACATTGGAAGAACCATTTGAGATGTTACACGACGAGCCCTCGGCACCATTAATAAAGACGACAAAGATGAGTCTGAAAGAGTGAACACAATTTGCAGACTTCCTGACTCTGTACTGTTATCATATTTTGCCTCCTTGAGCAAAATTTTGAGCAGCAGAGACGATTTCTGGATTACAGCGCGCTAACTCCACCACTTATATATAAATATGCAGAGGGGGAGAAAAAGTTTTTCTGGGGACGTGAGACCGAGTATGATAAAAAGATTTATAAACGAAGAATTTGCAATACTTAGTAACACCATTGGTAAGAACTTTTCAAGTATGACTAATTCTTAAAAACACTTTTTAATGAGGTAAAAGTCTTTTTAAATCTGAAAGGAATTTATTAACTTCCCCTGTATGGTGGAGATGAGGGGATTTATACTACCATACCTGACTTAATTGAACTTGCACAGATTATTAGTTAATATGAAATGTTCGAATCCCCCCGCCGCCATACAGGGGACATTTTAAGAGAAATTGCAGATTTAGAGCGATTTTTAAGACCTCAAAATGTGTTTAGCAGGGATTAGCCAACTAAAAAATATTTTAATTAATGCAAAATATACTTCAGATCCTACAGAAATAATAAAGAATTTACTTTAAAAACTTTTATGCAAGTATCGACGTGTTGCCTCACCAAAGATCTATATGAAAAATTTAGAGGTAGTAGTCTCATATGTATCGTGACTTATACAGGAATCTCATATAACGGTTCCCCCAGCAAAAATTTGGGTGAGTGCCGTAAGGTACGAATTTTTATGCTGTGTTAGGCGATGTGGCGAGCTCATCCTCAAGATGAAATTCCGCCTCCTCCACCTTCATTAGTCTTTCCGCTCTTCCACCCAGTTCTTCCTTCAATTGAAATACTATTGGGTGCATTTAATATTTTTTTATCTAGCTGGCAAACCTCACTAAAAATACAATATCTATCATGTCTAAAAATCAATCTATCCTGTAGGATTAAACTTTCTAATTTTTTCTCTGTCATCTCTTTTTCAGGTGGACAGAAGCGTTTATTAGGTCGGCATGCTATCTTGCCAAGTCTGAATATAAGGTAATCAATTGAAGCGGGTGTTGGAGTTCTATGATTATTAGAAATTTTACCCCATTCTTCCCATACCTTTCTCCATGCTTCACGGTTTAATCTATCTGTCATAGAATACTGGTAACAAAAAACGTCTAGAAAACTTGTAAGCAAAGGAATGCGAAATTTGAGAATCCCTGTTCTCAATGCCACTCTCATAGTATTTTTGTCACTCATCACATCCAATCTCTCTATATTTCTTTTATATTTCCATACACCTAAATCAGCCATATCTCTTAAGAACATGTGAGCTTTTTTTATAGAAAACCCATATCGCTCCTCTGCTGTTAGTGACTCAACAATCTCAACTATATCTCCATCATGAACTTCATTAATATTGTATGCTGATGAATCATATTTTTCTACCAGTAGTCTCGCAGCATTCAACATCCATGGCTTTCGCTTATCTCTCTGTGATTGTGCTCCAAGAAAATTTAGAATTTCATCTACCAATAAACCATTGTCCTTCACTTTTTCTGGCTTGAAACAATCTGGATTTTTTTTATAAAACTCAAAAGGATTACTTCTTGCGTTGACATCGATATTGAAATCCTGAATTGCAGTAAAAAATCTTACATTTGCAATCTCCTCTTTAGTCAAATCAAGTGTATCCAACTGGACTTTGATAGTATTACTCCGATAAATGCGCTCTAACACATTGGCTACTGCTAAACATTCTCCGTTTGGATTGATTTCCGGAGACAATACTTTTTCATGGTTTTCTTCCCAATACTTGTGAAACTCGGAGATGTACTCGGAAGGCAGAGTTGCTTTTTTCTGATAGAGAAACTTGTTAACTTCACTCAATATATTTGCAGCCAATTCGTATTCATTTTCGCCTATAAATTTCTCAGCATCGAATCTCACCCCGCAATACTGAAGAAGTCTTTCAAGAAAATCAATAAAATTAGACATATTTTTCCCTCTTTGTTTTTTCATAAACAAGCAGATATTGGTGTGTTATACTCAAGTGCTTCCCCGGCTTATCAATGTGAGGATTTTGTCTCTCTTGAGTAACAACTATAATTTCCTTAAGCCATAAATTGTTGCACGTCAACATATCCACAATTCTTTTACCGAGAGGTTCTATATATCCGTCAATTCTTGCGTCTTGGGTTTGAATTACTATAAATCCACTCTTGTTTAAGATAGGCAATTCTTGATTCACAAATTTTTTTATTCCCTCTAAATAATATTCGATGTTTGAGTTGGAAGGATTATTATTCAAAAATGGAGATTTAATAAAAAGTAACTGTTTTCCCTTTTGAATATTTCTCGCCGGAAAATTCATTTCATTCTTGGAATGAGAAACAAAAGTTACAGTTGAATAGTCTTTCCCTTCTGAATATCTATCAATTACATTTTTATTTAAGCGTTTTTCAAAGTCCTTTTCAGGTAAAATCCATACCGTTGTGGTTTCAGGTTCATCCAGTTTTCTCTTTAGTGGTAGTTTCTCTAAGGTAGGAACAACCAAACCATAATCTATCTCTCTTTCTCTTACATTTAAAGAAGGAAATTCTTTAGGTTTCTCAAAAATTGGTAGATACTCTTGGGCTAAAAGAAGAAAGTTATATTTTATACTATTAGCATACCAAAATCCTGTGGTTTTGCAATTATGCTGTCGCTTGATAACAAGTTCTCGCAATTTGAAACCAGCATCCAGATAAACATTTATAAGTTTAAAGCCTAAAGGGATTACATGTTTCTTCCTACGTGTATCTCCTATCAAAATAGCACATTGTCTACCTGGCCTTAACACCCTAAAACTCTCTCTGGCAACCTTTGACATCTCTTTTAAGAAAGCATCTATATTAAGAAATGACAAGTCATCTTCCTTAGAATCCGTATAATGAATAATGTTTGCATAGGGAGGATGAGCACAAATTAAATCTACAGAGTTATCTTGCAGGAAAGATAAATTTCTTGCATCACCTACCGACAGTTCCGACTCGTAAACCTTCAAATGGCTTTTTTTGCCAATAAAAGTTAACTGCTGTAATTCTATGTTAAAATCTATATTCCTCTTTGCTAATTCAATAGCTTTATTGTTTATGTCAAAGGCTATGCACTTTCTACCTAAAAGTTTACATTCTACAGCAGTTGTTCCAGCACCACAGAAATAATCTAAAACTGATTCGCCCGGGTTTGAATATTTAAGAATCACATTCCTGGGGATATAAGGGGACCAATTGCCTCTATACTCTCCACTATGAGTTGCCCAATTGCCTCTTTGTTTAAAACTCCACACTGTAGTTTGTTCTTCCTTAAAATCTTTTGGATAAAGCTTTTTTACTTTTTTCGAAACCTTTAAAGCACTAACATTGAGACCTTGTGTTTTGGTAATAAGTCGTTCAATATATCTAAATGTAACTCCATATTTCTGGCCAATTTCTAAATCAGGAGTCCCTCTTGCTTTTTCTTGCAAGATTGCTTCCTGAAGCTCTTTTTCGGTTTTAAGTCTTACCTTTTGATTAGCCATTATATCCTCTTTTTATTACTAAGCCTACCGTTTCGTCTAACTTGTTCATATCCGAACCAAGTCCGGATATCCTTCCAATTTGAAGGTATAGACGAACCATGTCTCTTCTTGCTAAATCAAAGATTCTCTCACTTCTTAGAATTTTTATCATCCTAATATCCCCCTTTATAAAACTATTATATTTTAATACCCACAGAATTTTAGTCAACTTAAAAATATTATAACTTTTAGTTTTCCGATCTGCTGAAATTTGTTGAACTGATTGTTTTAAAAAAAGGGAAAGGTTGTAGAATAAAATTGTAATAAATAAAGAAGGAGATGATTTTATGGATGAATCAGAGGCATTAAAAGAAATAGAAAATTCTTTGCGGGATTTTATTTCAAATTTCTTAGAAGAAAGGATAGGAAAGGATTGGATTGACTGCTGTGGTGTTACGTTAGACAGGATTAGTAAATGGAAAGAAAAACAAGAGATTGAGGAAAAGACGCTAAAATATAGCCCAATTGAAAAAAGATTATTATATTATTCAGATTTTTATGATTTGATTACGATTATTGATAAAAATTGGGATAAAGGATTTAATGATGTTTTCGGTAATAAAGCAACTACAATGGTATTCCTGGATCTGTTAGAAGATTTTAGAAATCCAGAGGCTCATAGAAGGGAGTTTTTACCACATCAAAAAAATTTAATAATAGGAATTTCAGGAGAAATTAGAAATAGAATCGTTTTGTATAGGAGCAAAAAAGAGACCGGAGAAGATTATTTTCCAAGGTTGGAAAGCGTGAGAGACAATCTTGGAAATATTTGGGTTCAAGGGGATTATAGTTCGTTAAATACTGGTAAAACCCTAAGGGTCGGAGATACGATACAATTTTTGATTACAGCAACAGATCCAATGGGTGAAGATTTAGAGTATTCTTGTTTGAGTAAGTCGAAGTGGCAAAATTCAAAAACTATTGAAATTCAATTAACAGAAAAAGAAATCGGAAAAAACTCAGATTTTACAATTGCAATTCGAAGTATGAGAAATTACCATGCAAGAGGAATTTATGATGACGCTGCATTCTTTTTCTATCTTATTTTACCAAAAAAATAAACCCTATCCTTCACTATAATACGATGCATTCGTTATATTAAAATACTCTTTTAATATTCTTTACTACTTAGCAAGGTTCACTCCCACCTATATTTCCATCTTTTTCTTGATTCATACTTGAAAAGTTCTTACCAATGGTGTTACTAAGTATTGCAAGTTCTTCGTTTATAAATCTTTTTATCGCATTAT
>Ga0315288_10002234_pt1 | contig 25079 bp, 21 predicted proteins | sample YL17G11_20_MG_FD_203454 | JGI IMG/M metagenome (GOLD analysis project Ga0315288, IMG submission 203454) | Sediment microbial communities from Yellowstone Lake, YNP, Wyoming, USA - YL17G11_20 | ecosystem: Environmental > Aquatic > Freshwater > Lake > Sediment | place: USA: Wyoming | collected... | reverse complement strand
ATGGCAAGACGCTGCGAGGGATTCATGGGGAGCAATTGCCGGGGGTGCATCTGATTTCCGCCTATGCCCATCGGAAAGGGATCGTGCTGGCGCAGCGGGCGGCGGGGGGCAAGGGGCAGGAGTTGGAGGCGGTCCGGGCGGTGCTGGAAAGCCTGGACTTGAAGGGCCAGATTGTCACAGGAGACGCACTGTTGGCGCAGAGAGACATTTGCCAAAAGATCCGGGAAAAAGGGGGGACTACCTTTTCCGGCTGAAAGCCAACCAGCCAGCGCTGCACGCGGGAGTGCAATTGTTGTTTGAGCAGCCGGTCTCCTCGCTGATCACGGTGCGCCAGCGCGATCGCCACGGAGATCGCCAGGAACTTCGTGAACTCACCGTCTCCTCCGACCTGAATGAGTGGGCGGACTGGCCTGGTCTGGGGCAGGTAGGTCGGCTGATCTACACCTGCCGGCGCAAAGGTGAGATCAGCCGCGAGACCTCGTATATCGTCACCAGCCTCTCCGCCCAAGAGGCCACGGCCGGCCAACTGCTTCACTTGGTGCGAGGCCATTGGGGGATCGAGAACCGGCTGCATTGGGTGCGGGACGTCACCTTCGATGAGGACCGCTGCCAGGTGCGCACCCGCTCCGCGCCTCAGGTAATGGCCGCCCTACGCAATACCGTGATTGGGCTGTTGCGGCTAACCGGCGTCCGCAATATCGCCGCTGCCATCCGCACTCACGCCTGGCACGCCCCACGCGCGCTTGCCCTCGTCACTACTCCCCAGGGGATAACGCAATGACCCTAGCAGAGACCTGCCCGCCCTACACAAGCGTATGGCCCTATGCTATAATTCGGGGTCCTTTGTCAGGAGGAAGCCGTATGCTTAAGAGGTCAGCGCTTGCCTGCATCGCCGTTCTCTCCGTCTCTCTTCCGTGCTTCGCCGGGGTCGCCGGACAGGGGGGCGATATCACACCACCGCTAACGGTGCAGTGGGTGTTCTCTATGGGACCGGACCCGCTCAACACCGGCAAGCCCGTCATCAAAGACGATGTGGTGTACGTCTCCCACCGCGGGATCGCGCATTGCCTCGACAGCATCACCGGCGGGGAGAAGTGGCAGTTCAAGCCCGAGAACGCAGCCGTCACAACCGCCCCGGTGCCCCACGGCGACCTGGTCATCGTGGGCGCAAATGACGGCAGCGTCCACGCGCTCAACGCGGGGACCGGCAGCGTGGTGTGGAAGTTTATCTGCGCGGGGCCGATCGCACCCGACCCGATTATCCTCAACGACATGCTGGTGGTGGGCGCGGGGCAGCTTGTCTATACGCTGAACCCGAGCACCGGCGTGGCGGGCTGGGTCTGCTCGCTGCAGGCTACAGCGAGGGAGGGCCCGGTCACCGATGGCACGATGGTCTACTTCCTGGCCACGGATGGCAGCGTCCAGTGCGTGGATGCCATCGCCGGCCGCTATCGCTGGGGAACCCTCTTGACGGCCGGCCTGCGCACCTTCCGGCCGCTGGTGGCAGGTGGGCGGGTGATTGTGGCGAGCGGCAATCGCGTCTACGGCGTTGCCCGGAGTGGTGCGGTTGCATGGACCGCGGAGATGCCGGCAGGGGTTGGCGCGGCCCCGCTGGTCGCGGACGAGTACTTGCTCGTTCCGTGCGCGGATGGCGAGATCTACACGCTCGTGGCGCGGTCGGGCGGCCCCCAGAGGCACATGAACTACAAGCTCGAGCATCCCCTTACCTCCACTCCAGCCGTGACCGATACGAGTCTGGCCATCGGCACCGGGGAGGGACTCGTTTTGACGCTCGACAGAGCAACGGGGCGCCCCAACTGGGTCTACCGCTGCCGCGGGATGGACCAGTTGCCCTACGAGGCCAGTCCGTTCGGCATCTATGCGCCATTGCTGGTGGCTGAGGGATCGCTCTATTGCCTGGTCGGAAGCGGGGATCTCTATCGGTTCTCGGCCGCCGCCCCCGATCTCTCGGGCCCGGTCTTTGGCGATTTCCTGCCTGAGCCCGGCTCGGCCAGACCGGGGGGCGGGTATGTTTACTCGCAGTGCTCGATAGTGGACGACGGCACGGGCGTTGACCCCAGTTCGATCAGCGCCACTCTGGATGGCGCTCCCACGCCCGTGAGTTTCGACATCGTCACCGGCGTCGCCAGCCTCCGCGACACGATGCTGCCGGATGGCTCGCATATCGTGCGCGTGACCGCGAAGGATCTCCGCGGCAATGAGGCCTCCACCGAGTGGAGTTTCGTCACCGATGTGGGCCTCATGCCAACGCCCGAGCAAGGCATGGCCGGGCGCGCGGGCACCGGCGCGGTCGGGCCGGTGTTCTGAGAAGAGTGCGCACTCCAGGTGCCAAGGAGGGCGGTCAGGGGGGAGCTTGTGACTGAAGCAGAGGCCTGGTTGGGGCTGAACGCGGCCGAGCTTCCGCCGCGCACCGTGCTCGATCTGCTGGAGCACTATGGCTCGCCCGTCGCATTGATGGAAGCGGGCGCCTCCGCGGTGGCCGCCGCCGGCCGGCTGAAGACCCCGGAGACGATCCGTCTGAGCGCGGCCGCCAAACGCGACTTCCGACCCGATGTCGAGAAGCTTCAGCGCCTGGGCGGGCGCCTGGTCACGGTCCGCGACTCGGAATACCCGACCAATCTGCGGCAGATCTACGATCCGCCGCCGGTGCTATTCGTCCGAGGCTCGCTCCGGCCGACCGATGAAAACGCCGTCGCGATCGTCGGCACGCGCCGCGTCACCCCCTACGGCCGGCTGGTGTCCGAGACCCTGGGTCGCGACCTCGCCGCCCGCGGTATCACCGTGGTTAGCGGTCTCGCCGTGGGCGCCGACGCGGCCGCGCACCGCGGCGCGCTCTCGGCCGGCGGCCGCACGATCGGGGTGCTCGCTTGCGGCCTTGATGTACCCTACCCGCGGGATACGATGGAGCTCCGCGAGCAGGCGGTCGAGCGCGGCGCCGTGATGTCAGAGGTGCCTCTGGGCACACCGGCGCGGCGCGAGCGCTTCGCCGCCCGCAACCGGCTTATCAGCGGCCTTTCGATGGGCGTTGTCGTGACCGAAGCCCCCGAGCGCAGCGGGGCGCTCATCACCGCCAACATTGCCGCCAACCAGGGGCGGCAGGTCTTCGCGGTGCCCGGGAGTGTGAACAGCGAGTTCAGTCGCGGGACACACGCCCTGCTCAAGGATGGAGCACATCTCGTCGAATCTGTGGAAGACATACTGGAGGCGCTGAGCCTGAGTATGCCTGCGGGTCGGGCGCCGACTGCGGGTCGGGCGCCGACTGCGGTCGCGCGGCAGGAGGTGGCCGCAGATGAAACTCAGCCGGGACCCGCTGTCGCGGATTTGACCGGGGATGAGGGAGTTATCCTCAACGCGCTGTCGTTACAGCAGCGGCACGTGGATGAGATAATCCAGGGCTGTTCGCTGCCCGCCTCCCGCGCCAGCGCCGGGCTGCTGATGTTGGAGCTGAAGGGTTTGATAAGACGGCTTCCCGGAAACATGTTCATGAGGGTTCGGTAGCAGCAATTCTCGGGTATCCTGAGCGCCCAAGCATACTCCATGGCAAAATCGCTGATCATAGTCGAGTCCCCGGCCAAGACGCGCACCATAGGCCGGTTTGTGGGGAAAGAGTACAAGCTAGAGGCCTCCATGGGCCACGTGCGGGATCTCCCCAAGAGCTCGCTGGGGGTGGATGTCGAGCATGACTTCGCCCCGGAGTACGAGGCCCTGCCCGACCGTCTCGCTGCACTCAAGAAGCTTCGCGCGGCGGTGGCGAAGGCCGACGACGTGTACCTCGCGACCGACCCGGACCGCGAAGGGGAGGCGATCGCATGGCACCTGTCGGAAGCCCTAAAGATCAAGGATCCCAAGCGGATCGAGTTCAACGAGATCACAAAGGGCGCCGTAACACAGGCGCTGAAGCATCCCCGGAAGATCGACTCCGACCGCGTCGATGCACAGCAGGCGCGGCGCATTCTGGATCGGCTGGTGGGGTATAGTCTGAGCCCCCTGCTCGGGCGGAAGATGGGGAAGTTCGGCCTGAGCGCGGGGCGCGTGCAATCGGTGGCCGTGCGGCTCATCTGCGACCGGGAGCGCGAGATCCAGGCCTTCGTGCCGGAGGAGTACTGGGATGTTACCGCCCAGGTCACACCCGGAGCGCCCGAGCACGCCTTCCAGGTGAAGCTCGTCGAGAAAGCCGGCAAGAAGGTCAAGCTCGAAACACACGACGAGGCGCGGGTTGCCGCGGCCGAGATTTGGGAGTCCGCGCTCCAGGTCGAAGGCGTGAAGGAATCGAACCAGGCGCGCCGTCCACCCGCGCCGTTCACCACAAGCACCCTCCAGCAGGACGCCGCGAGCAGGCTAGGGTTTGGCGCGCGGCAGACGATGCGGGTCGCGCAGCAGCTTTACGAGGGCGTTGACCTGGCGGAAGAGGGGCCGGTCGGACTCATCACCTACATGCGAACAGATTCCACCCGGGTCGCGGCCGAAGCCCAGGCCGGCGCCCGCGAGCTCATCGAATCGCAGTTCGGCCGGGGCTATCTGCCGGCGCAGCCCCCTCAGTACGCCTCCCGGCGCGGCGCGCAGGAGGCGCACGAGGCGATCAGGCCGACCTATCCGGACCGGACCCCGGAGCAAGTCGCGTCCTTCCTCGATGACCGGCAGCGGCGGCTGTACGAGCTGATCTGGTCGCGCTTCATTGCCAGCCAGATGACCGAGCTGCGGCTTCGGATCAATGCCGTGGATGTGGCGGCCGGGCCTTACCTGCTGCGCGGCCGCGGTGTGAAGGTTCTCTTCCCCGGCTTCACGGTCGTGTACCCGACGCGGGACAGCGAGGTCGCCATCCCCGATGTCAAGCCCGGCATGTGGCTCGACGCGCTGAGCCTGTCGTCGCTCCAGAAGTTCACGGAGCCGCGCGCCCGCTACTCGGAAGCGAGCCTGGTGCGGGCCTTGGAGGCGAATGGCATCGGGCGGCCCAGCACCTACGCGCCCATCATCGGCACCATCCAAGAGCGAGGTTACGTTTACCTGGAGGATAAGCACTTCCATCCGACCGATCTCGGCTTTGCGGTGACCGACCAGCTCGTTTCGCACTTCCCGAAAATCCTCGATATCGAGTTCACGGCCGGCATGGAGACACAGCTCGACGAGATCGAGGAGGGCAAGGTCAACTGGGTCGAGACACTGCGGCGGTTCTACGGGCCGTTCTCGGAATCGGTGGCGAAGGCAGAACAGCAGATGGAGAAGGTGAGCGTCCGGCCCCAAGAGACGGACGAGGTCTGCGAGGAATGCGGCAAGCCGATGCTGCTGCGGGTGGGGCGCAGGGGGCCTTTCCTGGCGTGCTCGGGGTACCCGGAGTGCAAGCACACGCGGCCCGCCCCCGGCTCCAAGCAAGAGGAGAGGCCCAAGAGCCCTCCGCCCGAGCCCACCGACGAGAAGTGCGACAAGTGCGGCAGTCCGATGGTGATTCGCACTGGCCGACGCGGGCGCTTCCTGGCGTGCTCGGCCTTCCCGAAATGCCGGAACACGCGGCCGCTGCCCGAGGACGAAGCGGCGGCGGCCGAACTGGCGGCCGGCGAGAAGTGCGAGCAGTGCGGCAAGCCGATGGCGGTGCGGCGAGGGCGGTGGGGTCCGTTTCTCGGCTGCACCGGCTACCCGGAATGCAAGGGTATCAAGCGATTACCTAAGCAGGCATAGATCGCCGTTCCGGCCGGCGATCCCCAAGGCCTTCCTGCCAGTCCCCAGGCGTCGCTGCGCTTGACATGGCGCAATGGCCGATGCTATCATCGCCCGGATTCAAAGGGAGTAGCCTGGGATGGGATCTTCCGAGCAGTCTTTCCGAGTGGCGGTCGTGGGGGTGCGCGCGGTTGGGCGCGAGATGATCCGCGTCCTGCGACAGCGCCGCTTCCCGGCCCGGAGCCTTCGGGTCTTCGCCACGCGGGAGCGGGACATTACCGTTGATGGCGAGACCTACCGCGTCGAGGTCGTGAACGAAGACGTCTTCGACGACGTTGATGTCGCCTTCTTCGCCGGCGGCGACGTGCGCGAGGGGCACTTCGGGCCCCTGGCGGCGAACCGCGGCGCGGTCGTGATAGACAACGGCGATGCCTTCCGGCTCGACCCGGAGGTTCCTCTGGTCGTGCCTGAGGTCAACCCCGACGCGCTGCGAGAACATCACAATCTAGTCGCCAACCCGAACTGCTCGACGATCCAGTTCGTGGTGGTAATCAAGCCTTTGCACGACGCGGCCCGCCTCAAGCGGGCCGTGGTCGCGACTTACCAGGCTGTTTCGGGGCGCGGCACCTCGCCCGAGGGGAGCGATCCCGTGGAGACGCTGCGCAGCGAGATGGCCATTCTCTGCGAGCGGGTGTGCAAGGCGGCCGACGCAGGGTTGCCTGAAGAGCGGCTGCAGAAGATCATAGAGGCCGCGACGGGCTGTGTCGGAGCCCTCTGCGCGGACCGGACGCTTTTCCCGTATCCGATCGCCGGCAATCTCGTCCCCCAGATATCGAGCTTCCGCGAGGACGGCTACTCGAAGGAGGAGATGAAGCTCGTCAATGAGACGAGGAAGATCCTCAGCGAGCCCGAGATGAAGGTCACGGCCACCGCGGTGCGCGTGCCTGTCTTCAACTCCCATGCGGAGGCGGCGAACCTCGAGTTCGAGCGGCCCATCTCCGCCGATCAGGCGCGCGAAATCCTGTCGCGCGCGCCCGGCGTGGTGGTGGTGGACGACCCGGGGCGGAATCGCTACCCGGTGCCGCTCGAGGCCTCCGGCCGGGACGAGGTCTTCGTCGGGCGCATACGGGATGACGACACCGTCCCGCACGGTTTGAACATCTGGATTGTCTCCGACAACCTGCGGAAAGGCGCGGCCCTGAACACCATTCAGATAGCAGAGAAGATGATGGAGATGGGCCTGCTGAGGCCAAGGTCTAAATGAGGTCTGCACCGAGATGAAGGTTGTGGTCCAGAAATTCGGCGGAACCTGTGTCGAGTCTGAGCAGAACCAGCTCATCACGGCCGAGCGCATCATGGAGGCGCGCGACCGCGGTCTTCATCCGATCGTCGTGGTGTCGGCGATGGGTCGCCAGGGCCAGCCTTACTCGACGGTCGAGTTGGTCAGCACGGTGCGGCGCATTCACCCCGATATCGAACCGCGCGAGCTGGACCTGCTGATGTCCTGCGGCGAGATTATCTCGACGGTCGCCATGGCTCACCTGCTGCGGACCAAGGGCTATGAAACGATCGCCCTCAGCGGCGGCCAGGCGGGGCTGATCACCGATGAATTCTTCGGGCACGCGCGCATCGTCCGCATCGCGCCATCCCACCTGATGTCGGCTCTCCAGGACGGGCGCATCGTGTTCGTCGCCGGCTTCCAGGGGAACACGGAGACCCATCAGATCACCACGCTGGGCGCGGGCGGCAGTGACTACACCGCCGTCGCGCTTACCCACGTCATCAACGAGACGCCGCGGCTGCCATTCGGCGAAGAGCTGGAAGTCGAGCCGCTTCAGATCTTCAAGGAAGTGGACGGCATCATGACCGCCAACCCCAGGAGCCTGGAGGACGACGACTCGCCGCGCACCCTCGCGCAGTTGACCTATGATGAGTGCGTCACCATGTCGCGGCTCGGGGCGGAGGTGCTTCAGCAACAGGCCGCCGAGATGGCGCGGAAGTACAGGATCCCCCTTGCGGTGCGCAACTTCCTGACCTCGGAGGGGGCCTCGACGGCCGTCGGCTCCGGCGGCGGGCACACCCGGGAGGGACGCGCGACCGCCATCGTGGATCAGCCGCAGCTGTTCGTGTTCGACGTAGAGTCCGAGGATCCGCGCCTGTCGCTTCAGATCGCCGAGCGTCTCGAGCGCCAGCGGCTGACCTTCTTCCAGGTTGCCACGAAGCAGGACAAGACCCGCTTCGCGGTGCGGCCGCTGAAGTACCGGGAGGTGGAAAGCGTGGTCGGGCAAGTGCTGTCCGTCCGCGGCGCTAAGGCAGAGGTGAACGCGAGCGATTTTGCGCTCGTCTCCGTCGTAGGCGAAGCCCTGCGCGGGCGGCTTGGGCGATGGGACGAGCAGGCAGAGCGGGTGCTGGCGGATAATGGTGTCCAAGTCCATGGCAGCGCAAGGGATGACATCAGCCTCTCCTATCTCGTCCCGGAGGAGCAGCGGAAGCAGTCCGTCGGCCGGCTCCATAAGGCCCTTGTGCTCTGATCGCTGGACTTGCCCAGGCCAGCGCTGTGATTATCGCCGGACCAGGAGGTCGGACGCGTGCCCCTGCAGCTTAGAGGCGTCTTCGCACCCAACGTAACCCCCTTCTCCGCCCACAATGTGGATGAGCCCGCCCTGCTCAGGCTGCTCGACTGGCTGATAGAACAGAGGGTAAGCGGCCTGGTGCCCTGTGGAACGACGGGGGAGTCGGCCACCCTTAGCCACGCCGAGCACAGGCGCGTTGTCGAGCTTACCATAAGGCACGCCGCCGGGCGCGTGCCCGTCATCGCGGGCGCCGGCTCGAACAGCACGACCGAGGCCGTCGAACTGGTGAAACATGCGGAGGGCGCGGGCGCCGACGCCGTGCTGGTCATCTGCCCCTACTACAACCGCCCCACCCAGGCCGGCCTGATCGCGCATTTCACGAAGGTCGCCGAGGCGGTTTCGATCCCCGTCATCATGTACAACATTCCCAAGCGCACCGGCGTCAACATGGAAGCCGCGACGGCGGCCGAACTCTCCGGGGTCCCCAACATCGTGGCCATAAAGGAAGCAAGCGGCGACCTGAACCAGGTCGCAGAGGTGATCCGTCAGTCCGAGCCCGGCTTCGCGGTCCTCAGCGGCGACGGCAATCTGACGTTTCCGATCTGCTGTCTCGGAGGCGCGGGAGGCATCCTTGCCGACGCCCACGTCCTTCCGGGCGAGTGGCTCCGCATGGTGGAACTGATTGCCGAGGGTAGGATCGAGGAAGCGCGCAAGATACACTACCGGCTGCTGCCCATCGCACACGCGCTGTTCACGGAGCCCAACCCCGCGCCGGTGAAGGCAGCCCTCGAGTTGATGGGCGTTTGCTCCGCAGAGACGCGGCTGCCGCTGCTGCCGGCGACCCAGGCCTGCCGCGCCCTGCTGCAAGAGGAGCTGGGCAAGCTTGGCCTCCTCTGACGCCCAGGATGCCCTCGAGGAGATTCACGCGCAGATTCGCGTCTGTCCCCTGTGTGCGCTCTGCCGCGGCCGCACGAAGGCCGTCCCCGGCGAGGGCGCTGTTGACGCCGAGGTGATGTTCGTCGGCGAGGCCCCCGGCTCCGACGAGGACCAGCAGGGCCGCCCTTTCGTGGGGGCCGCCGGCCGGGTGCTGAGCGAGCATCTAAAGAAGGTCGGCCTCAACCGCGGTGAGGTCTTTATCACCAACATCGTGAAGTGCCGGCCGCCGGGCAATCGCGACCCCCAGCCGGAGGAGATCGCCGCCTGCCGCGATTACTTGCTCTCTCAGATCGCAATCATCAACCCCCAGGTCATCTGCGCGCTGGGTCGCTTCGCCGCGCAAAGCCTGATTGACCCGAATCTCTCCATCAGTCGGGAGCACGGCAAGCCTCGCCGCATCAGCGGGATTGCCTACTTGCCGATCTTCCACCCGGCGGCCGCGCTCCACCAGCCGCGCTACATTGACGGGCTCGAGCACGACTTCGGGCGGCTGCGCGCGCTGCTCGATGAGGGGCTGGGAAAGAACCGGCCGGGGAAACCGAAGCATGGTTAACCAGGCGGCTCTGAACCTGGCGACGTTGAACCCGGCCGATCCGCTGGAGAGGAAGCTGTACGCCGCCTCGCGTGCGGGTTTCGCCGCCGTCGGTCTGCGCCAGGAGGACCTGGAGCAATCCTGGGAGCGCACGCGCCAGGAGCTCCTCATGAGCGACCTCGCGCTGGCGGAACTCGAAGGCGTCGCCGGATGGATGCAGCCCGGCCGCACGGTGCGGAGCCTCGCCCTGGTGCAGGCGGAGGAGGTCTTTGCCACCGCGGCCGAGCTGGGCGCGGCGCTCGTCATAGCTTGGCCTTCCGACGATCCAGTTGACACCTTGACCGCGGCGACCTACTTCGCTGACCTGTGCCGCGCGGCCGAAGCCTTGGGGGTGCGGGTGGGGCTGGAGTGCCTCGGGCATCTAACGACCGTGAAGGACATCGCCTCCGCCTGGCGGATAGTGGAGATCGCGGAGATGTCGAACGGTGGGCTGGTCATAGATGCCTTCCACTTCCACCGCGGCGGCTCGACGGTGGAGATGATCGAGCAGATTCCCGGCGAGATGATCTTTCTGGTGCAGGTGTGCGATGTTCCGGACCTTGCGCCCTCCGAGTTGACCGACCAGCAGCGGCTCTACCCGGGCATGGGGTGGCTGGAACTCGAGCCCCTGCTGGCGGCGATCCGAGCGAAGGGGTACGCGGGGTACTACTCACTGGAGTTGCACAACGAGGAATACTGGAAAGAGGATCCCATTGCCGTAGCGGCCGAGGGCTTGCGCGCTATGCGCCGCCTCGATCTAGTCTAAGGAGGACGTACATGGGCAAGGAAGTGATCGCAGAGCTCAAGGGCATCTGCGACAAGATTCGGACGGAGTTCGACGCCAAGGACGCGGCGCGGGAGGAGGGACTGGTCCGCGCGCGGGAGGTCATCCGCAACAGCGCGAGCGCGATACGGGCCATTCACCGCGGGGAGTACGAGGAAGCGACCACCTTGATGCAGGCAAGCTCCCGGCTGCTGGCGGAGATAGACAAGTTCCTCCGACCTCATCCCGACGTCTACCACGCCGGGTTCGTGCACGACGCGCAGAAGGAGCACGCCGAGGCGCACCAGACCTACGCGCTGATCCGGGGCGAAGCCCTGCCGGACCCCGACGCGCTGGGTGTGGGCTATGCCGCTTACCTCAATGCCCTCGGCGAAGCGATCGGCGAGCTGCGCCGCCACGCCCTCGACGGCATCCGCCATAACGAGCTTGGCTGGGGCGAAGGTATCCTTGCGGCGATGGACGAGGTCTACTACGCCATGGTGTCATTCGACTACCCCACGGCCATTGATGGCGGCCTCAAGCGCACCGCCGATGTCACCCGGTCGCTCATTGAGCGCACGCGCGGCGACATCACTAACGCCGCCCGTCAGCAGCGGCTCGAGAGTTCGCTCGCCGAGCTTGAGTCGAGGCTGAAATCGTCCAAGACCGAGTAGGGCAGGAGCCGGCCTCCTGCCCAGAGCGATTGGCTCCTGCCGCTGCGTTTGCGGCGCGACAATCGCCTATGTTATAATCGCCGTCACCCCCGCCAGAGGCGGGCAAGTATGTCAGAACCACGCAAGAAAGTCATCTTCAGCGCGATGCAGGTCACAGGCAGGCTCCACCTGGGCAACCTCGAGGGCGCGCTGCGCAACTGGGTTCGGCTCCAGGACGAGTACGAGCTCTACGCCGGCCTCGTTGACCTGCACTCTCTCACGACGACCTTCGAGGACACGAGCGAGATTCTCGGCAACGTCCACGAGGCCGTGATAGACTACCTCGCGGCCGGGCTCGACCCGAAGAGAACGGCGATCGTGGTGCAGTCCCACGTGCCCCAGCACTCCGAGCTGCACCTGCTTCTCTCGATGATTACGCCGGTCGGTTGGCTGGAGCGCGTGCCCACCTACAAGGAGAAGCGCGAGCAGCTCCACATCGCCAACCCATGTTACGGCCTGCTTGGCTATCCCGTGCTGATGGCGGCCGACATCCTCGTCTATCGGGCGGAGGTCGTGCCGGTCGGCCGGGACCAGGAGCCGCATCTCGAACTGACCCGCGAGATCGCGCGCCGGTTCAACTACCTGTACGGCGACTTGTTCCCCGAGCCCCAGTCGCTGCTCACCGAGTTCGCCGTCTTACCCGGCCTCGACGGCCGCAAGATGAGCAAGTCCTACGGCAACTGCATCTACCTCTCTGACACCGCCGACGAGGTGCGAGAGAAGGTCCGCACGATGTTCACGGACCCGCAGAAGATCCGCAAGGCCGACGTCGGCCACCCCGAGCAGTGTCCGGTGCAGGCCTATCATGTGGCCTACGCCGCGGAGACTGCGGAAGAGGCCGCGCGCGCCTGCAAGGCCGGCGAGTTGGGCTGTGTCGCCCACAAGGCGAAGCTCGCCGACATCCTCATCGCCGCCCTGGAGCCCCATCGCCGCCGCCGCGAAGAGCTCGTCGCCGACCCCGATTACGTCCGGCAGGTGATCGAGCAAGGCGCCGACCGCGCGCACAAGAAGACGGCGGAGACCATGGAGCTTGTGTGGAGGGCGATGAGGCTGCGGTAGGTCCGACCGAGACTTGCTGGCAACTGTAGAGGTTGCCCCGTATAAGGCATACTATCGGGGTGTTGCGGACCCTGGGTGGTCTCCTAGGGCAGGAGGCAAGTGGCTAGGTCTGCCAAAGGCAGACCGCCACCCCGGCCGGCTTTGCCGGACCTAGGGGCTCCTGCCCAACAGCACTGATCACAGCCTGGAGGCGGCAATGATCGTACCAGAGGAAACCGTCGCTACCGCGGTCATCCATCCGGCGGCCCCGCCGGATCGCATCTTCACTGGCCATCCCGTCACCCTATCCGTCTTCCAGGGGCCTCTCGATCTGCTCCTCTACCTCATCGAGCGGGATGAGATAGACATCTTCGACATCCCCATCGAGCACATCACGAACCACTACCTCGAGTACCTGTCACAGCTCGAATCGCTCAACCTGGAGGTTGCGGGTGAATTTCTGGTGATGGCGGCGCAGCTTCTCGAGATCAAGTCCCGCATGCTGCTGCCCCAGCAGGAGCGCCCGCAGGTCGAGGAGGAGGAGGCTGGCGACCCGCGGGCCGAGCTGGTGGCGCGGCTGCTGGAGTATCGGCGCTACAAGCAGGTCGCCGAGGAGCTCCGCCTGCGCGCGGAGATCCAGCGGTTTGTTTTCTCCCGCGGCGTGCTGGTCCAAGGCGACGGAAACGGGCATGAACAGGCGCAGATCACTCTGGAGGAAGTATCGGCCTTCGATCTGTGGGCGGCCTTCCAGAATGTGCTCAGCCGGGTCAGGGAGCCGGCGCGGGGCGAGGTGCTCCGTCTCCGGTTCACCGTCCCGCAGAAGATGGCCGCCATCGCCGCGCGGTTGCGCTGGTCGAAGGACGGGATCAGGTTCGAGGAGTTGTTCGACGACAATTCCACTCGCCTTGAGTTAGTGGTCAGCTTCCTTGCCCTCCTCGAGTTGATCCGCCTGCATCGGGTGCGCGTCGCGCAGGAGCACTTGTTCGGCGAGATACGCGTCTATCCGATTGAGACCCGCAGCGAAGAATGAGTGACCAGGGACCAGAGCAAGCGGTGAGTGAACGGCTCAATGATGCAGGCGAGACGCCTGCGCCTACCACCGACGGTGCAGGCGAGACGCCTGCGCTCCCAGGAGCTAAGCTGGCAGCGCTGGAGGCCGTGCTCTTCATGGCGGCTGAGCCCATTCCGGCCTCGGAGCTGGCCGAGATCCTCGAGGTGACCCCGAGAGAGGTGGAGATCCTCGCCCAGGAGCTCTCCGAGGTCTATGCCGGCCGCGGCCTTCAGGTCAGTCGCGTCGCCGGCGGCTTTCAGGTCTGCACTCGCCCGGAGTACGGGCCGTTCGTCGCGAAGCTCCACAAACCCGAGCGCTTTCGGCTTTCGCGGGCCGCCCTCGAGACGCTCGCCATTGTTGCCTATAAGCAGCCGGTTACTCGTCCTGAGGTGGATGCGATCCGCGGCGTCAACTCGGACTCGGCCGTCGACACACTAACGCAGTACCAGCTTATCTGCGAAGCCGGGCGCAAGGAAGCCCCCGGTCGTCCGATGCTCTACCGCACAACCGAGAGCTTCCTGGGGCACTTCGGCCTCAACTCGGTCGAGGACCTCCCCAAGATAGACCGCATCCCCGCGGATGAGGCCGCGGTCCGTGCGGAGGTCAACGCCTCCTTCGGCACGCCCGAGGCGTGCGAGTCGCCCCGCGAAGAAGGGGAGGAATCCGGCGCCCTCGAACCGGGTGATGAGCCTGCTCCGGAGGCAGGTTCAGTGGAGACGCAGGAGCACTAGTCCTGATGCGCTTTCTGACGGCAAGTCCCGTGGCGGCGATTGCCGCCCTGACGATATCGCTGGCGACAGGCCTCGGCCTGGCCGCGCCTCCCCCAACCATCGAGGCCAAGGCCGCCGTTCTCGTGGACGCCGATACCGGGGTCGTGTTGTTCGAGAAGGAAATGCACCAGCCCCGGCCCATCGCCAGCACCACCAAGGTCATGACAGCCCTTCTCGCGCTCGAAACCGAGGACCTAGACGCCCAGGTCACCGTCAGCCCCACGGTCTTGCAGTTGGAGGGCTCGAACGTCGGCCTCCAGCCCGGCGAAGTCGTTGGTCTCGACGATCTGCTTGCTTCGCTTCTGCTTTCCTCGGGAAACGACGCGGCGGTGGCCATCGCGGAGCATATCTCCGGCAGCGTCGCGGCTTTCGCCGACCTGATGAACTCCCGCGCGAGGGAGCTTGGCGCGACTGACACGCACTTCGTCAACCCGCATGGGCTTCACGAGCCGAACCACTATTCCTCCGCTTACGACCTGGCGTTGATCACCCGCGAGGCCCTCAAGCATGCGCGTTTCCGCGAGCTGGTCGGCTCGAAGGTCGTCGAAGTCCACCTCCCCAGCGCGCCCGAGGGGAAGGTGCAGCTCATCAACCATAACAAACTCCTCTGGCGCGCCGGCTATGCCAATGGTGTGAAGACAGGTTTCGTCAGCCAGTCCGGGCACTGCCTGATCGCTTCCGGCGCAAAGAACGGGTGGGAACTCATCGCCGTGGTTCTCGACAGCCCCGACATGTACGCCGAGGCGAAAGCCCTTCTCGATTACGGCTTCTCGGCCTATCGCCAGCGGGTCTACGCTCGCGCGGGCGACGCGGTCGGTCGAATTCGCGTCAGTGCCGGCCGGAAGATCTCGATTCCCGCCATCTGCGAGAAAACGGTCGCTTGCGCCGTCGGCCCGGGTCTGGGTGACGACTGCGAGTTTGAGGTCAGGCTCACCAAGCTCAAGGCGCCTGTCACGCAGGGCGCGGTTGCCGGCGAGGCGCGACTTCTCCTGGGCGATCGCGTGCTATCCCACTCCCGACTGCTGGCAGGTGAGTCCGTCGCCAAGTCGAGGCTGATCGTGTTTCTGATCTGGGTGATGCGCGCCGCTCTGTCGCTGACAGTGTTGGTCATGATCACGAGGACCTATGGAAAGGCTGTCAAAGCTAATCGCCGCCGCCGGCGTCGCCTCGCGCCGCAAGGCAGCCGACCTGATCCGGGCGGGCCGCGTCCGGGTTGACGGCCAAGTCGTGGCGGAGCCGGGCGCGGAGGTGGACCCCGAAGGCTCCCGCGTTGAGGTGGACGGCCGCCTCCTGCGAGTTGAGCCGAAGCGCTACGTTATCCTTAACAAGCCGCGCGGGCCGCTCTCCGCAGTCACCGACCGTCGCGGCCGCCCTACGGTCCTCGATCTGCTTGACGGGGTCGAGGAGCGCCTCTATCCCGCCGGCCGACTCGATGCAGACACCGAGGGGTTGCTCCTTATCACCAACGACGGCGACCTCACCTATCGCTTGACTCACCCACGCTACGGGGTTGAGAAAGTCTACGAGGCGGAGGTCAAAGGCCACCCCTCCCGCGCCGCGCTCACGCGGATCGGGCAGGGGATGATCCTCAAGGAAGGACCCACAGGGCCGGCGCACACGAGGGTGCTGCGAGCGGGCAAGGACACGTCCCTGGTGCAGATCACCGTTCACGCCGGCAGAAAGCGAATGGTGCGCCGTATGTTCGACGCCATTGGGCACCCGGTGGTCGCCCTGCGCCGGACGCGCATCGGTCCGCTCAGCCTCGGCGATCTCAGCCCCGGCCGATGGCGGCCTCTAGCGCGCGAGGAGGTCGAAACATTGAAGGCCGCAGTCGCGTCTGAGCCGTCGCACGAGTGAACGCCTAGCGAAGGTCGCCCTTCTCCAGCAGCTTCCGCAGGCGCGCGGGGTCCCCAGCCGCGCTCTTGCACAACTCGCTGACCTTGGAGTAGCCGTGCTCGTGCATTAGCCTGGTCAGCAGCGGCACGATCGAGTTCGCGTTCCGCGCGTTGACCTCGGGCATCGCCTCGAACCCCCGCACGCACTTCTCGTCGAAAGCGCCGACGCCGGCTGCAAGCAGATCCATCGCATCGAGCAGGTTCACCACCTGTGTGCTCTCCCAGACATTGAGGTCCAGCTCCGCATGATCGAGCGTCGCCTGGCAGGCGGCGTGCGCGCCCATCACCTGGAAGCACACTTGCATGAGGAACTCGGGTATCACCGGGTTGACCTTGCCCGGCATGATGGAGGACCCGGCCTGCACGGCGGGCAGGCGGATCTCGCAGAAGCCTGCCTCCGGACCGGAGCCCATCAGCCGGAAGTCATTCGCGATCTTGATAAGGCCTCGCGCCAGCAGATCCATTTGCGCCGAGGTCGCCACCATCGGATCGGCGTTCTGCGCTGCGTCGAACAGGTTCTCGGCCGCGCGGTACTTCGGGTCACCCGTCACCTCGACCAGCTTTGGCACGATCCGCTCTCTGTAGGCCTCCGGCGCATCGCAGGCGCGGCCTACAATCGTCCCGCCCAGCCCGACGGCGTGGAGATCATCAACCGCGGCATCCACCCGGTTTCTCCCCCTCCTGACGAAGGCAGCATAGCCTGACAGCAGGTCACGGAAGCTTGTGTCAACCGCGTCCTGCAAGCATGTCCGCGCAAGCCTGGCGACCGTCTGTAGGTCGCTGGCTCGTGCGTCAAGCGTCTCCGCCAGTTGCGTGAGAGTTGCCCTGAGGCAGGGCCAGGCGCTGATGACCGCGATGTGACAGGCGGTGGGGTAGACATCGTTTGTGGACTGGTGAAGGTTGACATGGTCGTTCGGATGCACCCGCTGGTACTGGCCGCGCGCGCCACCCAGCGACTCCTCCGCCAGGTTCGCCAGCACCTCATTGGCATTCATGTTCGCGCTGGTCCCGCCACCCCCGTGCAGGCAGTGGATCGGGAACTGATCGAACATCGCTTCGTGCACCACTCTCCGAGCAGCCGCAATGATGGCGTCGGCCTTCTCTGCCGGCAGGAATCCGGCTTCGCGGTTGACCACAGCAACGGCCTGCTTGACCGCCATCAATGCCTCGACCAGAGCCGGGTAATCCCCCAGCGTCCTGTGTCCGCAGGCCGGAAAGTTGGCAACTGCCCGCTCTGTGTGCGCACCGTAAAGCGCACTGTCCGGCACCTCGACGGTCCCGAGCAGATCAGCCTCCGTCCGGCATTTTCCCTGGCCGCGTGCCATACCATCCGCCCCCTTCCGCGACCGCCCTCGCCTGTGCGGTCACGAAACAGAAAGCGGCCCGGGGTGCGGGCCGCTTGGTTGCCCTACCTCAAGGATCGCGCAGATGTCCTCCGCAGCAATCACCCGCTGGCTGCGCTAGACAGCCCTCAGCACCTTTCCTGCCTTAAGGCACTTGGTACACACCCGCATCCGCACTGGTCGCCCGCGCTGGACTGCCGTTACCCGCTGGAGGTTCGGCAGCCACCGCTTCTTCGTCCGCACGTGCGAGTGGCTCACGTTGTACCCGATCTGAGGCCCCTTGCCGCAAACGTCACATCGTCTCGCCATAACAAAGCTCCCAATTGCTGTCTGTCACGATGTGGTATCATAGCATACAGGCTGACTCCTCGCAACCACCCGGCCAACCGGGCCGTAAGCTGGCGGAATCGGCTTCTCTTGCGCTCTAGCATGACAGTCAAGAACCTTAGCGATGTCATCAAGCCTGTTCCTCCTCTGACGGCCGAGGATACGCTCGCCCGGGCCGTGCGGAGCCTGAGGGCGCGCGGCGTGCCGGCCCTGCCCGTCGCCGAGGGCAATCGTCTGATCGGCCTGGTCTCCGAGAACGACATCCTCAACCTCGCAGCCGGCTCGCCCGACCCGCGGTCCCTGCTGCGCGCCACAACCGTATCTCATCTCATGCGCTCCCTCGACCTGATCGCCCAGGAGGACCATGCGCTCACCGATGTGGCGGAGGCCGCGCAGTCCCGGGGCGCGCCGGTCGTTCCGGTCGCGGGGATAGATGGGCGATACCTTGGGGTGCTGCTGCCGCGGGATATCCTCGCGGCGCTGGCGGGTGAGCCAATCGTGCCGCCCATCGCCGGGCTCGCCACGCCCCTGGGCGTGTACCTCACCACCGGAGCGCTTCGCGCCGGCGCCGGCGACTTCGCCCTTGCCGCCACAGGCGCGGCTCTGATGGTCATGAACCTTGTGGCCGGAGCGCTGATCTATGGTCTGGCGAAGCTGGCCGACCGATATGTCGGATCACCCCAGCTTGTCCCGGCGGAGACGACTGGAGGTGCGGCAGTCGCCGCGGTGGTCGCCATTTACTCGCTCCAGATCGTCATCTTCCTTATGCTGCTGCGCGTGTCGCCTCTCACCGGGATACACGCATCCGAACACATGGTCGTGCGGGCAATCGAGGAGGGAGAGGACTTGACCCTGGAGAAAGTCAGGCAGATGCCCCGGGTGCACCCACGCTGTGGAACAAACATCATGGCTCTGCTGATCCTGCTGGTGGTGGCCCAGCAGCTACTCACCTCTCTTGGAAGCACGATGGACGAGGCGAGTCGAATCCTCGCGCTTTTTCTGCTGATCATGGTAGTGCTGCTTGCATGGCGAAGACTCGGCGCGGCCCTGCAGCGATGGGTGACCACGCGCACCCCTTCCAATTGCCAGATTGCTGCCGCCATTCGGGTAGGGGAGGAGCTTCTCGTGCGAGTGCAAGCCCGCCCGAGCGCCCACGCCTCCATCCTGCGGCGGCTGTGGAACACCGGGTTCGCACAGGTGCTCGCCGGGTTCTTTGCGATCGCCGCTTCCGCTGAATACGGCCCGGTCATATTCGCAAAGGTATGGCATTTCCTCACAGGCTAGATTGGGAACCTATGGCAAGAGACCTCATCATCAAAGCTCTGACCGAAGCTGTCGCCAACGCGAAGCGGGCCGGCGATCTTCCGCCTGGCGTGACCGCGGCAGTCGAGTTGCAGACCCCGCGCGATCCCAGACACGGCGATGTCTCGACCAGCCTCGCCCTCGTTCTGGCGAGCGAAGTCGGCGGCCCTGCTCGCCAGATCGCCGAGAAGCTCCTGCGCCATCTGGAGTTGCCGAGAGACGCCGTGGACAAAGTCGAGGTCGCCGGCGCGGGCTTTATCAACTTCACCTTTAGCCCGCAGTGGCTGCGCGCGGTGCTCCGGCTGATCGCCGAGCAGCGCGATGAGTACGGCTCCACGGATGTCGGCGGCGGGAAGAGCCTGCTGCTCGAGTTCGTCAGCGCCAACCCGACGGGGCCGGTAGCCGTGGTCCAAGGCCGCGCGGCCGCCATTGGCGATACCCTCGCCAAGCTGTTCGCGCGCACCGGCTGGAACGTTTCCCGCGAGTATTACGTCAACGACGCCCTCAACTCCACCCAGATACAGCGTTTCGCTGAGACCCTGGAGGCGCGCTATCTCCAGCAGTTCGGCAAGAAAGTCGCCATACCCGAGGACGGCTATCAGGGCGACTACGTCGTTGACATGGCGCAAGAGCTCATCAGCTCGGAAGGTGACCGCTATCTCAAGATGGCTCAGGAGGAGCGGCTGGCGGCCTTCTACGAGTACTCGCTGAAGAAGATCGTGGCCGGCCATCAGCGCGACATGGAGGCCTTTGGGGTGCGTTTCGACACCTGGTTCTTCGAGAGCTTGCTGTACGAGAGGAACGAGGTTGAAGCGGCGCTGGAGGCGCTCAAGGTGGGCGGCTACACCTATGAGGCCGACGGTGCGCTTTGGCTCAAGGCGACGGAACTGGGTGACGAGCAGGACCAGGTATTGGTCCGCAAGGACGGTCGCCCGGGCTACCTTGCGGCCGACATCGCCTACCACAAGAACAAGTTCGACCGGGGCTTCGACCGGCTGATAGATATCTGGGGCCCGGACCACCAAGGCCACGTGAGGCGCACCAAGGCCGGCGTGCAGGCGCTCGGCTACGACCCCTCGCGCTTCGAGATCCTGATTCACCAGATCGTACGCCTGTTTCGCGGGTCCGAGATGGTGCGTATGTCAAAGCGCGCCGGCGACATCGTTCCCCTGGCGGGGCTCCTCGACGACGTGGGCGCTGACGCCGCCCGCTTCTTCTTCCTCATGCAGTCCATGGAGAGCCATCTCGACTTCGACCTGGAGCTGGCAAAGAAGCAGGCGCAGGACAACCCCGTCTACTACGTGCAGTACGCGCACGCCCGCATTTCCAGCATTCTGAGAGAGGCGCAGGACAGAGGCGTCGCGCTTCCCGATGTCTGCGCCGTCAATTTCAATCGCCTCGAGCACCCCGATGAGCTCGCGCTCATCCGCAAGCTCGCCGAGCTTCCGGACGAGATACGCGACGCGGCCGAGCGGTACGAGCCCCACCGCATGACCCGGTACGCGCGAGAGGTCGCATCGGTTTTCCACAGCTTCTACACCAACTGCCGGGTGCTGGGCGATGACGCCGAGCTCACCGCCGCCCGGCTAACCCTCGTCCAAGCCGCCCAGACCGTGCTGCGCATCGTGCTGGACACAATCGGCGTCTCCGCGCCGGAGAAGATGTAGGGTCTCCATTTCCGACGTCGAATCCTGTGGGACCGGCGAGGGGGACTGCACTCGCGTCCGCGCCGGCAGACCATGAAAGACAGCCCGCCGCGAACTGACGCCGATATCGGTGCTGGCGTTGCCGCAGAGGGCGCGCTAGCTACGGCCACTCTCATCCCAGCCGTGGACCGGGTATGGCCCTCCCGCCTTCCCAGACGCGAGGTGGCAGGGCTTCCGGTTGAGATCGCACAGGTTCTTCTCGGCGGCGCAAAGCGCGGCCCGCTCGCGGAGGCCGCGCGCCAGCTCGACCGCGCCCTCCCGGGGTGGCCGGAGCAGGCTGCCGCCGTGTTGTGCCGGGCCCTCAGGACACGCTCGGCTGCACTCTCGGCCGACGAAAACGTCAGGCGCCTCTGCGCCCTCCTGGCACTCCGCCCCCTGCGCCAACCCGATGGGATTATGGACATCCTCGACTCGTCCCTCAGCGCGAGCACGCGGCTCTGGCTCCTCGCCGCGTTGAGCGCGACCGACACCCCCCAGGTCCGCCGCTTGTGGCTCGACCAGCTCAGAGCCCGCCTTCGCGCGCCCTCCGCCGAGCCCGATCCCGCGCTCTGGTTCGCCTTCCTTCGCGCCTTCTGCGGCGGCTGGCTGACGTATGCCGATTTCCGAGAGTGCCTGGTCGAGGGCCGGGTCCTGGGCGCGGCTGACCCCGATGGGGACTACCCGCGCTCCCTCGCACGGCTCCGTCTCGATTCCGACGCGCGCTTCAGCAAATGGTACCGACAGGTCATCTACGAGGTCGCGAGCCAGCCCGACATCTCCCTCAGCTTCGGGGCCGGCGGCTGGATTCGCGACTTCCCAAGTGAGGGTTATCTCTGGGAAGCTATCGGGCACTTGAAGAACAAGCCGGATTCGTGGTGGGCGCTGCACATGCTTCGCTTCGCCTCGGGCGTGAGCCCCGACGACCAGTCGTTGCTCTCACGGCTGTCTGACTTGCAGCCCATCATCCTCTGCCTGATCTCACTCCTGCGCCCGGACCTCTGCGCGGCCGTCGCCAGAGCGGCGCCCGTCATGCATCATGAAGCCGCGGTCGAATGGCTTACCAACACCTCCTCAACGCGGCCCCTCGATCTGCGCTGGATCCAGACATGCTTGCGCCCGTGGGCTGAGCAGCTTGGCGAAGCGATGAGTCTCGCGGCGGGGGCCCTCTGTTCAGTTGACCCGCCTGCCGACTTCCCCGGCCCCGAGGATTCGCTGCTTCGCCGGCGCGATTTCGTCCGCATCCATCTCCTGCCCGAGTTCGACCGACTGATGGACAACGTGCTGTGTCTGCATGCCCTTCGCAAGGAGCACTTCGACACTCTCTGTCAGGGGGCCAAGAAGGGCCACCCCACAGCCATCCGCGCGCTCGCGCTTTGGCCCGAGCGGGCTGAGGCGAGCGCTCCCGTTCTCTTCTATCTTACGCGGCGCGGTTCCCAGCTCTCCCGCCGGGCCGCCGCGGAGTCGCTGGAGGTGCTGCGCTCCCAGACGCGTGTCGCCGATCTGGCCGACTTCGAGAAGCGGCTGGACCTTGCTTTCGCCTGGGCCGATTCAGGCCTCGACGGCAAGCCCTCGCGTGTCTGGTGGGATGTGAGCGGATATCGCGTCAAACTCTCGGTGGCCCCCGGAAATGCGGCGGTTCACGTCTACTCGGGCAACCGCCGTCTTGCAGGTATCCCAAAGGGCGTTAGGGAGGACCCGGAGTACCCCGAGATCCGCCGCGCCCGCGCCGATCTCGCCCGCAGCTATCGCTACTTCCGCCGCCGGTTCGAGGAAGCGATGGTCGAGGGCATCCGCTATCGCGGCAGCGAGTTCGCCGCCCTCCTGTCCAACCCGGTCGTGCGCTCGTTGACCTCACGCCTCATCTTGCTCTGCGATGGCGCGCCTTTCCTCTGGACCCCGTGCGACCAGTTGGACGAGGCCAGGCTGCCCCCAGAGATCGGCGCCGCCAGCGAGATCGCGATCGCCCATCCCCGCGGTCTCGCCGCTCGGAAAACGTTAGACGAGTGGCAGCAGCGGATCATAGACTCGCACATTGCTCAGCCCTTCAAGCAGGTGTTCCGTGAGGTCTACGTCTGGAGCGAGGCTGAGCGCGCCGACTTCGCTTGCGCTCGCTTTGCCGGCCATCCCCTGATCGCGCGCCGCGCCTTTGCCCTGCTGCGCGGCCGCGGCTACTCCCCCGGCCGGGGGGATGCATCCAGGGAATGGCCGGGCGCCAACCTCCGGGCCCTCGTCCGCTGGGCCTCCCCAGACCAGGACGCTGGCCGCCTCCTCGCCGACCCGGACGCTACCGAAACTGTCACCTCCGGTGCCGTGTGGTTCTGCGATCGTTCCGGGCGCCCACTTCCGCTGGCCGAGGTCGCTTCCGTTGTGTTCAGCGAGACCCTCCGCGATGCCGACTTGCTCGTTTCCCGCGCCGCCGCCGGTGAAATGGGTTTGAGCTCCGAGGAGACCTTGCGCCTTCGCGCGACACTCGTCCGCTACCTCGCCCGCTCGCTGGGCCTCACCAACGTCTATCTCGCGGACGATTCCGCGCACGCCCTCGTCGAGGGCAAACGTGCCATGTACCGCGTTCATCTGGGTAGCGGCTCCGTGCTGCTGGAGACCACGCGCCGCCACCTCGATATAGGCGCGGCAACCACCAACCCCCTCGAAGACGTCATGGCCGAGAGCATTGACTCGCTGACGGCCCGGGTGCTTGCCGTCATCGCCATCCTCAGCCGCGACGACGAGATCACGATCCCCGCTTTCCTCGACCAGCTATAACGCACACGCGGGCGTGCTAGCGCATACCCGCCGGCGGTGCTATAATCGCCGCACCATGACAGAGCCCAAAGACCGCATCATCGTCGCCCTCGACTACCCGGAGCTTCCTCCCGCGGTCGCCATGGCGGACCTCGTCGGCTCTCGTGTGGGGATGGTCAAGGTGGGGCTCGAGCTATTCAACTCCGCCGGGCCGCCTGCCATCTCCTCCCTGCGCGAGCGGGGGGCGCGCATCTTCTATGACTCCAAGTTCCACGACATCCCCACCACCGTCGCGGGGTCCGCTGCCGCTGCCGCCCGTATGGGCGTCTCTATGTTCAACGTCCATGCCCTCGGCGGCGCGAAGATGATGAGGGCCGCGCGCGAGGGCGCCCAACGGGGCGCGGACCAGGCGGGTTTCTCGCCTCCGCTGGTCATCGCGGTCACTGTGGTCACGAGCCTGAACGATCGCGAAGTCCGGAAGGAGCTGGGGATCCCGGCCACCGCGGGAGAGGCGGCGGCGCGCCTGGCCTTCCTCGCCAGGGATGCCGGCCTGGACGGCGTTGTAGCCTCCGTCCATGAGGTCTCCGAGATAAAGCGAGTCTGTGGAACAGACTTCTTGGTTGTCACGCCGGGCATTCGCCCCACTTGGGCTGCCAGCGGTGACCAGGCGCGCTTTGCCACCCCTCGGCAGGCGCTGGAGGCAGGCAGCGACTACCTGGTCATCGGCCGCCCAATCACGCAGGCCGGAGATCCCGGCCAGGCGCTAGCGATGATACTGGAGGAAATGTCCAGCCCCACCGCGTAGGGATTCGCGCGCAACGCCGTCGGCCGACGACCAGGGAACCGACTGTGGACAGCGAACTCGATCTGCTGTTAGGCACTGCAATAGACAGCTTGGTTAAGCTCGAGCTGCTGCTTTACATGCACGCCCGGCCGGGCATCCTGCAGAGCGCAGACGATATCGCCGTCCGGCTTCGCCGGCCGGTCCCCGAGGTCGGGTGCGCGCTCGATGACCTGGCGGCGGGCGGGCTCGTGGACCGTTTCGCCATCGGAACCGGGCGTTACGTCATGTACGGACCGACGGAAGATGATCACGTTCAGAGAATCATGGGATTGCTTCACGCGCGATACCATCGCGATCCCCAGACGCGGGCGGACCTCGTGCGGGGAGCGCTCGACCACAGCCGGACCGATCAACCGGTGGACTCAGCCTAAGTACTCTCGCAAGCGTTTTGGTGGTTGACCATGACGCGCGGCCGCCGCAACGGACCCACTCCCGACGATCACCAGGAACCCGCTGCGCGGGCGGTCTATCGCGAGGAAGCCGGCCGCCTCGTGGTCACCAATCCCGACCTCAGCGTGGCGTTCGATGCCACGACCGGGACGATCGTATCCCTGCTTCACCGTCAGACCCGGACAGAGCTGGTAGACGCGGAGGAGGCCTCCGTCGAGGGGGTGCTGTGGCGGCTGGAGATGGTGGCCGGCGATGGAAGCGTCGTGAACATAACGAATCGCGACGCCACCAAGTTCGCGCACACCGTGGGCCATCACCGTCACGAGGGTGAGCTTCGGCTCTGGCTTCAGTGGAGCGATTTCGCGGCGGGCGCGGCAAAGGTGGAAGCAGTCGTCACGGCGCACATCACCTTCCCCGATGATTCAACCACGGTTCTGTTCGAGGCCGAGATCGAACTGCCCCG